>OIKY01000548.1_pt1 | contig 7545 bp, 7 predicted proteins | sample 1584281 | NCBI WGS metagenome assembly OIKY01 (sample SAMN02674697, study PRJEB24791) | human gut metagenome, SKBSTL033 | isolation source: stool | host: Homo sapiens | place: USA | reverse complement strand
GTCCAATTTTATTTCTAAGTTTACGCACAATTTCAGAGAACAATGCGCGTTCTTCAACAGGTATTCTATCTGGAAGGAACTGCGGAAGTTTACGTTCGAGTTCTCCTACAGTTTTTCCGTTTCCTTTAGGAGTGATAATAAGCATTTCAATAAGGGACATCACTTTGAATATATGATAGGCATCATGAGATTCGTCGTTGAACACGGCATTGACTATGTAATCAAACAGCCAAAAATCTTTATCTGTGACTAAGAAATTGTCAATTAGACTACCTATATATTCTAGAGACTTTATCCCTCCTGCTGTATAGTCAGGTATTGAAATCGGATAATTAGGATGCGGATGTAGCATTGCTCCTAAAAAATTAAGTATCAAAGGCTTTTGCTGAAAATCATCGGAGTTATAAGTTGAGAAAGGTATTTGATTTGGAATAACTGTTTGAGCCGATTGTGACGACTGTATTTTACAACATAAATTCAAAAACTTTCTTGGATATTGAGGCTCGCATGTCGGGCTATCTAAATGATCGTTTTTCATCTGCAATAACGAATTATCAAAGTCTAAGACTTGGATTTCAATTAAGTGTTCAGCAATAATCTGCATGGAAGTTTTTCCTTCTTCTTGCCAACCTAATTGGAACACTATCTTTTCTAAATTATAACGGTCAGAGGCCCAGGCAGTATCATATCCTGATTTTTTGAATGAAGATATCTCATGTTCATGAATTAAGAGTTCTTCTTCAAAATCATCTTGTAATCCTTCTACCCAATCTGGTGCAGGATTACAAATACCAATTCCTAATTTTTTAGAAATTATCGTTTCCGGTATCTTACCATACATATTCATCAGAACCAAATCAATCACCCCATGTAATTATTGTACCACAAAAGGAGAAAATATGAAGCTAATAATCACAGAAAAACCAAGTGTAGCAAAATCTATCGCGTCGGCCCTGGGTGCTAAATCCGGGGCCGATAGTTATTTTCAGGGGAACGCCCTGATCGTTTCCTGGTGTGTAGGGCACCTTGTTTCCCCCATGGATGCGGTGGGCTATGACGAGCGTTTCAAGAAATGGCGCTATGATGATCTTCCCATTCTTCCGGAGCCGTTCCGCTATGTGCTGGCACCGGGCAAGGAGGACGCTTTTGAAAATCTCCGTGCCCTGATGGACCGCCCCGATGTGGATACCATCATCAATGCCTGTGATGCAGGACAGTGCGGTTGGGTGACTTAAGAGAAAGGAAAAAGAGACCTCATCTCGTTGAAAATCAAATCCAAAAATCATTTAAGGAGCAATTCAAATGAAACGAAATCAGTATTTCGACCATAATCACTCTCAAAAAGCGCTTTCCTGCCGCTACAACATGGACACCAACCGGGTGGAAGCCCGGTTCGAGGATGGCACCACTCTTGCCATCGACTGCATCGCCGTCGAGGATGAGTGTGGCAACACCCCGGCACAGCGGGCAGAGCTGGACTGGCTGCTGTATAATAAGCCCTTGGAGTACGCTCAGCTTGTGCTGGGAGGAGAGATGGAGCACTATCTCTCGCTGGGATGCGACCACGGCAGGCTGGAAGATTAAGTCCCTATAAAGAACACGGTGCCCACCGACCTATGGTTTGCCATAAGCTGGTAGCATCGCTTCTTATCCATAAGCAACTCGCTCTTTTCGGCTAACGCTTTTTTGTAAATGTTTCCCTTGCAGAATCTCGCCAGATTCTCTATAATAAGAAAGAGCTTTATAAATCTTCTTTCAAATGTTGAATCTGCTCTTGGAGGTGAGTGAGCCCATGACCGGCAGCGGCGCAAATAACCGTGATGTTAAAAAAATCAACCGCATCCGAACGATTCGCAGCATTTTTTCCTGCGACCGAATCTCGCAGCCGGAGCTTGCGGCAAAAGTCAACAACAGCTGGCCGACCGTATTGCAGAATGTCAAAGAACTGATAGCGATGGGACTGGTGCAGGAGGTCGGCACCTTTGAATCTACCGGTGGGCGCAAGGCGAGAGCATTTGCTCCCGTGCGGAATGCCAGACTTGCGGTCGGACTGGAGATCACCCAGAATCATGTCGGAGCAGTTCTGGTCGATCTGTCCGGTAACCTTCTCCACTATGAGCGTAAAAAGCGTCTTTATGAGCGGTCGGACACCTATGCGGAAATGCTTGCCGGAATCGTGCAGGGGCTGATTGAAAAAGAGGGCTGCCCGGTCGAAAAAATCTTGGGCGTCGGCATTTCGCTGCCCGGTATTCTGGACAAAGAGGGGCAGACATTGGTTTACTCTCATGCCTTGGGTCTGCGGAATGTTCCTACCGAAGAATTCAGCCGTTACATCCCATTCTCCTGCCGGTTCATCAACGACGCGAACGCTGCCGGACTTGCTGAAGTGCGCGACCTCGAATCTCCCCGCAGCCTTGTCTACCTTTCTCTGAGCAACAGTGTCGGCGGTGCGATTCTGACCGGTGGAGCGCTCTATGGCGGCGACCATCTTCGTGCCGGAGAGTTCGGGCACAACACGCTCGTTCCTGATGGCCGCCCCTGCTACTGCGGAAAAAAGGGCTGTCTGGATGCCTATTGCTCTGCAAAAGTCCTCTCCCAGCTGACCGACGGAAATCTTGCACTATTCTTTGACGGGTTGCGCTCCGGCAATGCAGCTTTGCAAACGGCATGGAATGAATACCTTTCTTACCTTGCTGTAGCAGTCAATAATCTGCGCATGACCTTCGACTGTGATGTAATTGTTGGCGGCTACGTTGGCGGCTTTCTGGCAGAGTTTGGCGAACCGCTCCGGGAAATGCTGGTCGAGCGTAATACGTTTGAGCCGGACAGTTCCTACCTGAAGTTCAGCCGCTATAGGCTGGAAGCCTCTGCGCTGGGAGCCGCTCTGCTCCATATCGAAGCCTTTATTCAGAACCTATAAACCTTCCCATCGAGGACGGCACCTGCCGTCCTCGATTTTTTGCACAATTCCGCCGCTTTTTCCTTGTGCAGTTCTCCGAATCCGCGAAAAAGGGCTTGACTTTGGTTGTGCGGTGTGTTAATTTGTAGTCACATTCATAAACACTTTATAAAAGTTAATAAACAAATAAAAACGGAGGTCATCTTATGAAAGGCACAATGAAAGTTGCAGTCATGAACGGCATCGGCAAGATGGGCTACACCACCCGCCCGATCCCCACACCCAAAGAGGACGAAGTTCTTGTCAAGCTGGAATACGTTGGCATCTGCGGCAGCGATATGCACTACTATGAAACGGGTGCGATCGGCAATTATGTGGTCAAGCCACCGTTCGTGCTGGGCCACGAGCCGGGCGGCACAGTCGTGGAAGTTGGCAGTGCTGTCAAGCATCTGAAAGTCGGCGACCGCGTTGCGCTGGAGCCGGGCAAGACCTGCGGTCACTGCAAGTTCTGCCGTGAGGGCAAATACAACCTCTGCCCGGATGTCGTGTTCTTCGCTACCCCGCCGGTAGACGGTGTTTTTCAGGAGTATGTGGCACATGAAGCAAACCTCTGCTTCAAGCTACCGGACAACGTAAGCACCATGGAAGGTGCGCTGATCGAGCCTCTGGCCGTTGGTTTCCACGCCGCCAATCAGGGCGGTGCTCATGCCGGTCAGACTGCGGTGGTCATGGGTGCAGGCTGCATTGGTCTGGTCTCCATGATGGCGCTGAAAGCCGAGGGTGTTTCCCGTGTTTACGTTGTAGATATCATGCAGAAGCGTCTGGATAAGGCTCTTGAACTGGGTGCAGACGGTGTGATCAACAGCCGCGAAAAGGATGCTGTCCAGACGATTCTCGACCTGACCGATGGTCTGGGCTGCGACCTCGTTATCGAGACTGCTGGTACAGAAATCACTACCCGTCAGGCCATTGAGATGGCGCAGAAGGGCGCAAACATCGTTCTGGTTGGTTACTCCAAATCCGGCGAGATGACCCTGCCTATGAGCCTTGCACTGGACAAGGAACTGACCTTCAAGACCGTGTTCCGTTATCGCCACATTTACCCCATGGCGATCGATGCCGTTGCTTCCGGCAAAATCAATCTGAAGGGCATTGTGACCAACATCTTTGACTTTGACGACATCCAGAATGCCATGGACAAGAGCATTTCGGACAAGGCCAACATCGTCAAAGCAGTGGTGAAGATTGCGGAGGAAACGAAGGTATGAGCTTTCCGCAGGTTCTGACCGGTGTGGCGCACATTGGCATCCCAACAAATGATCTCGACAAGACCATTGCATTTTACAAGAAGCTGGGGTTTGTTTCTGCGCTGGAAACGGTGAACAAAGCCGCCGGGGAGCGCGTTGCGTTTCTTCAGCTTGGCGATCTGATGATCGAAACCTATGAAAACCATCGTGCGGCGGAAAAGGCCGGAGCAATCGACCATGTAGCTCTGGCAACGACCGATATCGAAGCCGCCTTTGCTGCGGCAAAAGAGGCAGGGATGCACCTGCTGCATTCCAGCATCCAGTCACTGCCGTTCTGGGAAAACGGTGTTCGCTTTTTCATGGTCGAAGGCCCGAATAAAGAGAGAATAGAGTTCTGCCAGAAATTATAAGCATCGCGTCAAGAGGAGAAAGGAGCGCGCCGTATGAGTTACACAGCAGAGCCGAAACAGCAGGATACGAACATCAAAATCCCTCTGATCAGTAAAATCGCTTACGGCATGGGCGATGTGGGCTGCAACTTCAGCTGGATGTTCGTTGGCAACTTCTTGATGATTTTTTACACCGATGTCTGCGGTATCAGCATGGCGGCAGTGTCCCTCCTGATGCTGGTCTCCCGCTTCTGGGATGCCATCAATGACCCCGTGATCGGTTCGCTGAGCGACCGCACCCGTTCCCGCTGGGGACGCTACCGTCCATGGCTGCTGTTCGGCGCACCGGCAACTGCTGTGGTGCTCGTGCTGACGTTCTGGGCGCACCCCACATGGTCAGACAGTGCCAAGAGCCTGTATATGTACATTACTTACTGTGTACTGGTTCTGGGCTATACTTGCGTGAACATCCCTTATGGTACGCTCTGCGGCACCCTGACCCAGAACATTGAGGAGCGTGCGAAAATCAACACCTCTCGCTCCGTCTGTGCCATGATCGCCATCAATATCATCAACATCATCACCCTGCCTTTGATCTCTGCTTTTGGCGGTGATAATGCAGCACGGGGATATCTTCTGGTGACCGTCCTTTACGGCGGTATCTTCACCCTCTGTCACTGGTTCTGTTTTGCCAAAACCAAAGAGGTCGTCCAGCCCCCGGAGCGGAAAAAAGTCTCACTGAAAAAGCAGTTGGATGCAGCGCTTCAGAACAAGCCCTACCTGATTGCACTGGCGGGTCAGTTCCTGTTCGGTGTAACGCTGTATGGCCGCAATGCCGACCTGCTCTATTACTTCAAATATGTGGAAGGCAACGAGAATCTGTTTACCATCTACTCGATGATCCTGATTGTTCCCTCCATTCTGGGTGCTGCGGCATTCCCCTTCGTGTTTGAAAAGCTGGGCAACAAAGGGCACACCGCTTCCCTTTTCGCTGCCGGAACCGGCGTTTCCCTGATTGCGCTCTATTTCTTCAGTGCAGTTTCTTCTCCCATTCCGTTCTATACATTCGCTGCACTGTCCCAGTTCTTCTTCTGCGGATTCAATACCGCCATCTACGCCATCGTTCCCGACTGCGTGGAGTATGGCGAGTGGAAAACCGGTGTCCGCAACGATGGTTTCCAGTACGCATTCGTTTCACTGGGGAACAAACTGGGCATGGCGATTGGCACCTCTGCGCTGGCTGGTGTGCTGAGTGCATTGAGTTTTGCCCCCAATCAGGTGCAGAATGCTGCCGTGCAGAATGCGATGCACTATGCATTCTCGCTACTTCCCGGTGTGCTGTGGCTGATAACAGCGATTGTCCTGTTCTTCTACCGAATCAGTAAGCGTTCGTATAACCAGATTATGTCCGAACTGAACGCTAAAAAAACAGGTTGAGGTGATACCATGTTTGATGTTGTAGCTTTGGGAGAAAGCCTGATCGACTTTACCCCGAACGGAACCAATGCACAGGGCATCGAATTGTTTGCCCGGAATCCCGGCGGTGCACCCGCCAATGTCCTTGCCATGAATGCCCGTCTGGGCGGCAAAACAGCATTCATCGGAAAAGTCGGCAAAGACGGATTTGGCGATTTTCTCCGCCAGACCCTTGTGGAAAGCAGCATTGATGTGTCCGGTCTGGTGATTGACGAAAAGATTCCCACGACCCTTGCCTTCGTACAGCTTGACAGCAAGGGAGACCGCTCCTTTACCTTTTACCGGAACCCCGGTGCCGATGTGATGCTGACTTCGGCAGAAGTCAACAGGAATCTGATCGACGATGCTGCCATCTTCCATTTCGGCTCTGTCTCTCTGACCGCCGACCCGAGCCGCACCGCCACGTTGGAAGCTGCGCGGTATGCACGGCAGCAGGGCAAGCTGGTCAGCTTTGACCCCAATTACCGTCCGCTTCTATGGGAGCACCCGGCAGATGCCGTTGTCCAGATGCAGGAAGGTGTCAAGCTGGCGGATCTTCTGAAAGTTTCCGAGGAAGAAATGCAGCTTATCACAAACGAAAGCGACCTTGCCCGCGGCTCACAAGCCCTGCTCGAAATGGGGCCATCTCTTGTGCTGGTATCGCTGGGTGCAAAGGGTGCTTATTACCGGAACGCTGTGGGCGCAGGGCATCTTCCCACCTATGATGTGCCTACCGTGGACACGACGGGTGCAGGCGATGCTTTCATGGGCGCAATTCACTACCAGCTGCGGAGAAAAGCTGCGGAGGATTTGCGTACCCTCCCTGCATTTGAGCTTGAAGAAATCGTCCGCTTCGGCAATGCAGCGGGCAGTCTGACCACGACAAAGGGCGGCGCAATCCCTGCAATGCCCTCCATGGTGGAAATTCAGAACTGCATTGCCTCTATCCCACTGATGTAAAAGAAAGGATACCCTATGACAAAATTACAGATCAGAATGCGGCAGGTCGATCAGGTCAAGGACTTTGTAGATTTGCTGTCCAAATATCCCTATGAGATGGACTTAGTCTCCGGGCGATATACCATTGATGCCAAATCCCTGCTTGGCATTTACAGTCTCGACCTGAGCAATCCGCTTACCCTTGTGATTTATTCCGATTCCTGCGAAGAACTGCTGACACAGCTCCATGCGCTGCTCCCAGATTGCATCGTCTGATTTTCTACGCTTTTCTCCTTCTTCCATTTGCACCGTTCAATTCTGGTTCTCCTTCACCAGAATCGGGCGGTGTTTTGATTTGTATAAGTCCTACTATCACCGCTTTACTGCAATAAAATTTGCAAAAACCATCTTGACGTGCCCTGCAATCCATGATACCCTTTATCGCAAATCCCACCAATTTTGTAGAAAAGTACAGAACGGCGAGGATTTATTTCCCATGAAGATTTTTACCGCCCCGCAACACACTCGATCTATTTTGCCGCTTACTTCATCCGACAAAATCATCGCTGCGCTGCGTGGGCGGTATTTTTCTTTTTCACAAATAAAATCTTATGTA
>OIKY01000526.1_pt1 | contig 7818 bp, 4 predicted proteins | sample 1584281 | NCBI WGS metagenome assembly OIKY01 (sample SAMN02674697, study PRJEB24791) | human gut metagenome, SKBSTL033 | isolation source: stool | host: Homo sapiens | place: USA | reverse complement strand
TCTCTCAGTGCCGCCGCCTTATGGAACGCCTCTTCGGCAAACACATCCTCGTTCGCGGGGCACACATACGTGCACTTTTTCATCGGGTTGCAGCAGCATCGCTTTTTCTCCGCCTTTACATCGGCATCGCGCTGATTTAGTGCCAGCATCGCATACAGCGTGCAGTCGTAGCTCAGCGTCAGCCGCATCGGAAAACCGTAATATTTTCCGAGCGCCCGGCAAAGCTGACAGTAAACGCCTTTATATGCGTCGTATTCTTTCACGAGCATCTCGCCCTTGAACGGACGCACATAGCCAAACATACCGCAAACCTCTCCTTTCCGTTCTTCATTCTACCCGATTTACACGCAAATGTGTTGAACAAAATGTAAATATGAACCGCCCGCACCCCTGAAAGACGCAAAATTTCCGGCTTTATATCTTGGACAGATTCTTTTTCCGTGTCAATCCGTTTAAAGCCGCAAAAACGCCGCGCACCCGAAAACCGGGCCCGCAGCGTCATACGTCACTTTGAATTTGTCAGGCTTTCTGCTCCGCCCTGCGCTTTTTGTCACGCTCCAGTATCATTTTGATATACTCGCCGGTGTAGGAACCCTTCGTTGCCGCCACCTGCTCCGGCGTGCCCTCCGCGATGATCATGCCGCCTTTGTCGCCGCCCTCTGGGCCAAGGTCGATGATATGATCGGCCGTCTTGATGAGGTCGAGATTGTGCTCGATGACGATAACCGTGTTGCCGCCGTCCACGAGTTTTTGTAAAACCTCCACAAGCTTGTGCACGTCCGCAATGTGCAGACCGGTTGTCGGCTCGTCGAGAATATACACCGTCTTGCCGGTCGGGCGTCGGCTCAGCTCCGTGGCAAGCTTCACGCGCTGCGCCTCGCCGCCCGAAAGCGTCGTTGCCGGCTGACCGATCTTGATGTACCCCAGTCCCACGTCGCACAGCGTGCGCAGCTTGCGCGCGATTTTCGGGTGGTCCTTGAAGAACGCAAGGCCCTCCTCCACCGTCATTTCCAGCACGTCGTAAATGCTTTTGCCTTTGTATTTCACTTCCAGCGTCTCACGGTTGTAGCGCTTGCCCTTGCATACATCGCACGCAACGTAAACGTCGGGCAAAAAGTGCATCTCGATTTTAATGATGCCGTCGCCCTGACACGCCTCGCAACGTCCGCCCTTAATGTTGAACGAAAAGCGCCCGGAGGTAAAGCCGTGCATTTTCGCTTCCGGCGTGCTGGCGTACAGCTCGCGGATATCCGTAAACACGCCCGTATACGTCGCCGGGTTTGAGCGCGGTGTACGACCGATCGGTGACTGGTTGATCTGAATGACCTTGTCGAGGTTCTCCATGCCGCGAATTTCCTTATGCTTGCCCGGCACCGTGCGCGCGCCGTTCAGCTCGCCCGCCAAACGTTTATACAGCACCTCGTTGATGAGCGACGATTTGCCCGAGCCCGAAACACCCGTGATGCACACAAGCTTGCCGAGCGGAATGTCCACCGTCACGTTTTTCAGGTTGTTCTGTTGCGCGCCGACAATGGTGATTTTCTTGCCGTTTCCTTCGCGTCTGGTCTGCGGCACGGGGATGAACCGCTGCCCGCTCAAATACTGGCCGGTGATGGACTCCGGGCACTTCAAAATACCCTGCACGTCGCCGCTGTAAATCACGTTGCCGCCGTGAATGCCCGCGCCGGGGCCGATGTCCACAATGTGGTCGGCCGCAAGCATTGTGTCCTCGTCGTGCTCCACGACAATGACCGTATTGCCAAGGTCGCGCAGATTTTTGAGCGTAGCAATCAGCTTGTCGTTGTCGCGCTGGTGCAGGCCGATGCTGGGCTCATCCAGCACATACAGCACACCGGAAAGGGCGCTGCCGATCTGGGTCGTCAGGCGGATGCGCTGGCTCTCGCCGCCGGACAGAGTGCCTGCCGCGCGGGCCAGGGTGAGATAATCCAGACCGACGCTCTGCAAAAACTGCAGCCGATTTTTGATCTCTTTGAGAATCTGGCCGCCGATCTGCTTCTGCTTCTCCGTCAGGTTCGGTTCATTTTCCGCAATGAAGTTCAGCTCATCCCGGATGGACATTTCGCAGAAATCGCTGATGTTCTTGCCACCGATGGTCACCGCCAGCACGATGGGCTTGAGGCGCTTGCCGTGGCAGTCCGGGCACTCCACGCCGGACATGAAGCTGCCGATTTCTTCCTTCATCCACTCGCTGTTGGTCTCGCGGAAGCGGCGCTCAAGGTTCTCCACGATGCCCTCGAAGGTGTTATAATACACACCGCTGCCGAACTCATTCGTGCGGTGCATCTCGATTTTTTCGCCATTGGTTCCGTACAGCAACGCATTGACAGCTTCGGTGCTCATCTCTTTGATGGGCGTATCCAGCGTAAATCCGTACTTTTTGCCAAGACCCAGATAATACATTTCGGATACAGACCCCTCGGCATAGTACCAGCCGCTGGCCTTGATGGCACCCTCACGGATGGAAAGGTTCCGGTTGGGCAGGATGCGTTCCTCATCCACCCGCATGAAAGTGCCCAGACCTGTACACTTCTCGCAGGCACCCAGCGGGTTGTTGAACGAAAACAGGCGGGGCGAAAGGTCGCTGATGGAAATGCCGTGCTCCGGGCAGGCAAAGTTCTGGCTGAAGGTCATACAATCGCCGCCGATCACGTCCACTTCGGCGATGCCGCCGGTAAGCGCCAGCGCGGTTTCCAGCGAATCTGCCAGACGGCCCCGGATGCCCTTGCGCATGGCAAGGCGGTCCACCACGATCTCCACCGTATGCTTGATGTTCTTTTCCAGCTTGATCTCTTCGTCAAGATCATACAGGTTGCCATCGATCTTCACACGAGCATAGCCACCACGGCGGGCAGCATCCAGCTCTTTCTGCTGGGTGCCTTTGCGCTGGCGCACCACAGGAGCCAGCACCTGAAACCTCGTACCTTCGTCCAGTTTGAGCACCGCGTCCACCATTTCGTCCACGGTCTGCTGGCTGATTACCCGCCCGCACACCGGGCAGTGGGGCACGCCCACGCGGGCGTACAGAAGTCGCAGATAATCGTAGATCTCCGTCACGGTGCCCACGGTGGAACGCGGGTTGTGGCTGGTGGTTTTCTGGTCGATGGAAATTGCCGGTGACAGGCCGGTAATCTCGTCCACATCGGGCTTGTCCATGCGGCCCAAAAACATGCGTGCGTAGCTGGAAAGGCTTTCCACATAGCGGCGCTGGCCGTCGGCATAGATGGTGTCGAACGCAAGGCTCGACTTGCCCGAACCGGAAAGGCCGGTCATAACGATCAGCTTTTCCCTCGGGAGGGTCAGGTTAACATTTTTCAGGTTGTGCTCGCGGGCACCTTTGATGACGATCTTATCGTTTGCCAAGGTATTTTCTCCCTTTTCGTTGTGTCTGTGAATGATTCTGTTTGCGCTCCGTTTCTGCCGCAGAGTCCACCGTCGGGTTCTCGCCCCGGCGCAGTCGGTCGATCTGGTCACGCAGGAAGGCCGCGTGCTCAAACTCCAGCAGCTTCGCCGCTTCCTTCATCTCACGGGTCAGGCGCTCGATGGCGGCCTCCCGCTCCATCCTGCCCATGCGGCGGGTGTTCAGCTTAGCGTTCTCCGCTTTATCGCTGATCTCGATGCTGTCTGCAATGGCCTTGACGATGGTTTTTGGCACGATGCCATGTTCTTTATTGTAGGCCATCTGGATGGCGCGGCGGCGCTCGGTCTCAGTGATGGCGCGGTCCATACTGTCGGTGACGACATCCGCGTACATGATGACAAGGCCCTCGGCATTGCGGGCCGCGCGGCCAATGGTCTGGATCAGGCTGGTCTCGCTGCGCAGAAAGCCCTCTTTGTCGGCATCCAGAATGGCCACAAGGCTCACCTCGGGCAGGTCAAGACCCTCGCGCAGCAGGTTGATGCCCACCACAACATCAATGGAGCCAAGGCGCAGGTCCTTGATGATCTCCATGCGCTCAAAGGTGTCCACCTCGTGGTGCATATACTTGACTTTGATGCCCTGTTCGGTAAGGTAGTCGGTCAGGTCTTCGGCCATTTTCTTGGTCAGGGTGGTCACGAGAACGCGCTCGTGCCGCTGGATACGGGTATTGATCTCGCCCAACAGATCCACCACCTGCCCTTCCACCGGGCGCACCGAAATGAGCGGGTCCAAAAGGCCGGTGGGCCGGATGACCTGCTGCGCCACCTGCGTGCTGTTCTGCCGCTCGTAGTCGCCGGGCGTAGCCGAAACGAAGATCATCTGGTTCAGCTTGGACTCCACTTCCTCAAACTTGAGCGGGCGGTTATCGAAGGCGGACGGCAGGCGGAAGCCGTACTCCACCAGCGTTTTTTTGCGGGCATAGTCGCCGCCGTACATGGCGCGCACCTGCGGCAGGGTAACATGGCTCTCGTCCACAAACAGCAGAAAATCATCCGGGAAATAATCCAGCAGAGTGGTGGGCATACTGCCCGGCGCACGGCCCGAAAGCACCGCCGAATAGTTCTCGATGCCTTTGCACATGCCAACCTCGTTGAGCATCTCAATGTCGTAATTGGTGCGCTGGGCAATGCGCTGCGCCTCGATCAGCTTGCCCTCGGCGGTGAACTGCTTCACCTGTGCGTCGCACTCGGCGCGGATCTTTTCCAGTGCTGCGGCCTTCTTCTCGGCGCTGACGATATAGTGGCTGGCCGGGAAGATGGCTACATGCTTGACTACATTCTGTTTGGCACCGGTGAGAGGGTTGAACTCCGTGATGCGGTCGATCTCGTCCCCAAAAAATTCCACACGGATGGCAAGCTCGCTCATATAGGCAAGGTAGATGTCCACGATATCGCCGTGCACACGGAACTTATTGCGCACAAAATTCACGTCGTTTCGCTCATATTGCAGAGTGACCAGCTTCTGGCACAGCGCATCGCGCTCCATCTGCATGCCGGGGCGCAGGCTGATGACCATGCTGCGGTAGTCGATGGGGTCGCCCAGCGAGTAGATGCAGGACACCGATGCTACAATGATCACATCCCGCCGCTCCGAAAGCGCCGCCGTGGCCGAATGGCGCAGGCGGTCGATCTCGTCGTTGATGGCGCTGTCCTTTTCAATATAGGTATCCGTGCTGGGGATATAGGCTTCCGGCTGGTAGTAATCGTAGTAGGAGACGAAATACTCCACCGCGTTGTTGGGGAAAAACGACCGGAACTCGGTGCACAGCTGGGCCGCCAGCGTTTTGTTGTGGGCCAGAACCAGCGTGGGCCGGTTGCATTTTGCAATAACATTTGCCATGGTAAAGGTCTTTCCGCTGCCGGTAACACCCAGCAGGGTCTGGCAACGGTCGCCCCGCTCCACGCCTTTCACCAGTGTTTCAATGGCCTGCGGCTGGTCGCCGGTGGGCTGGTAAGAGGATACCAGTTCAAATTTTTCGTCTGCCATCTTCCCTCTCCTCTCCGGCCCTCGCGCAAAGAACCACAATCAGTTGTATTTTACGGTTTGATTATAGCACACCAGTTTTATAATGTAAACACTTTTTTGTTGTTTCACAGATCAAGGCCAGAAAAGCGTACCTGTTTTAAAGTCATAGATCGGCAGGCGGTTTGCGTCCCTCATGGAGAAATACTCCGTATCGGTCAGGATGAAGTGATCCAGCAGATGGATGTTCACAAGGCCCAATGCCCGGGCAATATTGCCAGTGGCCTCCAGATCCTCCATGGAGGGCAAGGCCGCACCGTTGGGGTGGTTGTGGCTGAGCACCACCGTGTCAGTGCCGCCCTTGATGGCCGCAGATACCACATCCTTGATGTCCAGACTTACCCGGTCGGTGGTGCCTTCCCGCAGCCAGACCGCCGCGCGCACCCGCTTACGGCTGTCCAGACTGACCAGCATTGCACGCTCGTAATCCGACCACGCAAACTTCGCCATCAGATAGCTGCCCATCTGCTCCGTAGTTCTGATGCAGCGGGTAGTGCTGGTACGGCTGCGGCCATAGTAGCGACTGATCTCCGGCAGCAGATGCAGCATCCGGGCTGTGGCCGGGCCTACGCCCTCCACAGTGCACAGCTCTTCCTCGCTGGCTTCCAGCACAGCGGCAAAATCGCCAAAGCGGTCGATCAGGTCGTGAGCGATGCCGTTGGTGTCCTTCTGGGCGTTGGTGAGGTACAGCACATATTCCAGCGCTTCGTGCTCGGCCAGACTGTCCAGACCGTAGTTCTGCACCCGTTCGCGCATCCGCTGGCGGTGTCCCTGATGCCGTTTGTGTTCTGCCATTGCGGTACTCTCCTTCTGATTCATTCCTTATAATAGTACCCATTTTGCGCCCGGAACTCAAGGCTTTGCGGTAAAATAGTTTTGATCCGGGGCGTTTCCGCGTTGACTTGCAGCCAAGGCTGTATTACTATAAAGGTATCTCTTGAAAATTGAGGAACATTTATGAAACAATATACCGCAACCGCCAACGACGACGGCGTTCGTCTTTCCCGCTTTGTGCAGAGCGTGACCCGCGATTTTCCCACCAGCCTTTTGTACAAGAGCTTCCGCAATAAGCGCGTGAAGGTAAACGGAAAAAAGGCCGTGCCGGAGTACCGCATTCAGGCAGGCGACCTGATCGAGCTGTACATCAACGACGAGTTTTTCCCGCCGGAAGGCGCAAAAACCGTGCAGAAGGCCGCGCCGAAAAAAAAGCAGAATCAGCCCAAGGTCAATGTCATTTATGAGGACGAAAACATTGCTGTGCTGTACAAACCCACCCACCTTTTGTGCCACAGTGACCGCACCGGCGATGCAAACCTTGTGGACGCTTTTACCCAGTATCTGTCCGAAAAAGGCGAGTACGATCCCCACGGCGAGAACCGGTTCAAGCCCGGCATTTGCAACCGGCTGGACCGCGGCACCGAGGGCCTTGTGATCGCCGCCAAGAGCTACACCGCCCTGCGGGACATGAACGAGATCATCCGCACTGACCTACTCAAAAAGGAGTACTACACCATCACGGTGGGTATCCCGCAGTCCGGGCGGTTCACCGCATGGTGGGAGCACGACGAGAAGAACAACAAGGTAAGCATCCATGCACACCAGTCGCAGGACGAGCGCCGCAAGCAGATCATTACGGACGTGGACGTGCTGCGCACCGCCGGGCCGTTCGCCCTGTGCAAGATCGGCCTTGTCACCGGCCGCACCCACCAGATCCGTGCACATCTGGCCTATCTGGGCCGTCCGGTTCTGGGCGACATCAAGTACGGCAACCGCAAGATGAACGAGCGCACCGGCACCAAAACGCAGGCCCTGTGCGCTGTGCGGATCACTTTCCTTGATATTCCCGAGGAAAACACCCTGCATTATCTCTCCGGCAAGGTCGTCAAGCTGAAGGACCCGCAGATCATAAAGCAGTTCGATGCGCTGGATAAGAGCAAAAACAGCGAGGAAAACCACCCTGCATAAAGTGGAAACAAAAAAGCGGCTGCTGTACTTTACCGTACAGCAGCCGTTTTTCTCTTTGTTCTTTACTTTTTGTCGGAGTCCTGCTCCGCCTTTTCCTGCGATTCCTGTTCACGGCGCAGCTCTTTGATGCGCTTTTTCTCGCTCTGGACATGGGGCCAAGGCCAGCTGAAGCCCTCGTTCTCACGGCACCATTTGACCAGCGGATAGAAGGCGAAAGCCAGACCGAAGAGGTACAGCAGAGCGTACAGCAGGGCATCCAGCGTGATGAGGGCATCCAGTGCACCGATCACCGCCACCACGCAGCCTGCCTTCAAAAAGAACAGGCCGTTCTGGCGGCAGTACTCGGGGAAATTTTCGGCCTTGACGGCCTGACGGCCCTGGTCGCCCCAGAC
>OIKY01000521.1_pt1 | contig 7957 bp, 7 predicted proteins | sample 1584281 | NCBI WGS metagenome assembly OIKY01 (sample SAMN02674697, study PRJEB24791) | human gut metagenome, SKBSTL033 | isolation source: stool | host: Homo sapiens | place: USA | reverse complement strand
GCGGTCGAGCAGGTAGAGTTTACTCTCTTCGATGATGCGGATGAGTCGCTGCGCATAGTCCGGAGCCGTAGCGTAACCGGCGGCCTTCAGCCCCCGGGCCCAGCTTTTATAATCGTTGGGAGCATAGGAAAAGAGCGAGTCGTAGCGCGGCTGGCTGTCGAGAAATTCGGCATGATCCTGATAGGACGCCTCGACCGAAGGATAGCTGCGGAAACATTCGCCCTTTTCATCGTCGTCGTAATAGACCACGTCGCCCGTCCAGTTACGCTTGCACTTGATTCCGAAATGGTTGTTCGAAGCCTGTGACAGCCAACTGTTGCCGCAATCGGATTCCAGGATGCCCTGGGCCATGGTAATGCTGGCGGGAATCCCGTAGCGTTCCATGTGGGCGACGGCTATTTTTTTGTACTTGTTTATGTATTCTTCCCGCGTTTGCCGCACTTGAGCCTGCGCAGGGAGGACGGTCAGTAATACAAAACCCGCCAGGGATATTGCTTTGTGATAAAAATTCATTACCTTTGTTTGATCTTTGTATGCAAAGACAGTGAAAGCCGATCGGCAAGCCGAACTTGTTCGAACCGGCTTTGGATATATCCTATCTTCTGCAAAGATAATCGTTTCCTCGGATAATTACAAAATAAAAAGGATAGACTATGTTTACTCAAAATGCGAATAAAATATTCGCCCAGGCGATCGACGATTACCATCGTTACGACGACGTGGATCATCAGCTTTCGAATCCCTATGCGGAGGGAACGATCGACCACCTGCTCTATATGAAGAACTGGGTGGATACGGTGCAGTGGCACCTGGAAGACATTATCCGTGATCCCCGGATCGATCCGGTCGAGGCGCTGAAGATCAAACGCCGCATCGACAAGTCGAACCAGGTTCGCACCGACATGGTGGAGTACATCGACTCCTACCTGCTCGATAAGTATAAGAATACAGACGTGCAGCCGGGGGCGCGTATCAATACCGAAACCCCGGCCTGGGCCATCGACCGCCTCTCGATCCTGGCCCTGAAGATTTACCACATGCGTCAGGAGGTGCTCCGCAAGGATGTGGACGAGGCGCATCGCGCTGCCTGCCAGCAAAAACTCGATGTGCTGCTGTCGCAGCAGGTTGATCTTTCGACTGCGATCGAGGAGTTGATCGAGGATATTGAAGCCGGACGTAAATACATGAAGACCTACAAACAGATGAAGATGTATAACGATCCGGCGCTCAATCCCGTGCTTTATGCCGCGAAAAAATAAAAAGCTGCCCCGGCACCTGCTCGTGATCCGTACTTCGGCGATGGGCGATGTGGCGATGTTGCCCCATGCGCTCCGCGCCCTGAAGGAGGCGTATCCCGAGGTGAAGGTGACCGTTGCGACCAAATCGCTGTTCCATCCCTTTTTCGAAGGGGTGGATGTCGATTTTTTGGATATCGAAACCCGCCGCACGCACCGGGGTATCCGGGGCGCCATTCGGTTCGCCCGCGAAGCGGCCGAGTTGAAGATCGACGCGGTGGCCGACATGCACAATGTACTGCGTTCGAAGATGGTGCGTGCGGCACTCCACCTGCGGGGGATTCCCGTTTCGGTAATTCACAAGGGGCGGATCGAAAAATACATGCGGCTGGGACGCGGTTCGGAAGGTGTGAAACCTTTGAAACACACCGTCATCCGTTATTGCGACGTCTTCCGTCGCTTGGGATTCGACTTTCCCGATCCCCGGCCGGCCGAGAAACGCCCCCGACCCAATCCCATGGGAGAAAAACAGGGTATATGGATCGGTTTCGCGCCGTTCTCCGCCCAGCCGGGCAAGACTTATCCCGAAAAGTTGAGCGCCGAAGCCGTCCGTCTGTTGAGCGGGCGTTTCGACCGGGTTTTCGTCCACAGCGGCGGCGGAGAGGAAGCCGAATTCGCCCGCCGCATGGAGGCGCTCTATCCGAACGTCACGGCATTGTATGGCAAGATAAAGCTGGGGGATGAGATGAACCTCATTTCCAACCTGGATTGCGTGGTGTCGATGGATTCGCTGGTGATGCATCTGGCTTCGCTCATGGCTACGCCCACCGTGTCGGTGTGGGGAGCGACCCATCCCGGGCTCGGCTTTCTGGGTTACGGGTTCGGACAGGAAGGTGTCTTGCAGACCGATTTCGCTTGCCGACCTTGCTCCGTATATGGAAAGAAACCCTGTAAATATGGCGATTACCGCTGTATCTGGAGCATAGAACCGCAGATGATCCTCGACCGGGTCGAGCGGTTGGTCGGTAAAACGGAGTAATTTCGGCTTATCGTTTCGTCGATTCCCTTTGCTCCCATTTTTTACCTGTTTCCGCACTCCTTCCCGACGAAGTTCCGTTGTTTGGTTCCGAATCCCGATTTCCGGCACCCGATAAAAAAACTCACGCTTGAAAAGCGTGAGTTTTTTTATCGAACCAAGCCGTATATGAAACGGCATCCAATTTAGATCAGATCTTTTTTGGTCAGAACGACCGCATCGATCTTGAGGGCCGGCTTGCCGTCCATCTCGATAATTTCAGCCGTTTGCTCGAAAGGATACGGCCCGCCGCTTCCTTCCGATACGCCGCTCAAGATAATTCGATCTCCTTCGGGCGCCAATTCCCAAGCTTCGTAGCGCAGAGTCAGCATATTGATCGAAGCGGCGACGCCGTTTACTCGAATTTCAATGCCTTGTTCCTGCTCGGGGTCGATCGGATTGGGCTCCACCCAGCGGCCGATGGCCGTAACATAGGCGGGATCGGTCACCACCTTCAAAGCCGGAGTCGTCTCGCCGAGCTTCCCCCGGTAGGTAACGGTCGCCGTATTGCCCAGCAGCAGGCCGTAAGCCTCCTGCATATCGGCATCCTCCGTGGTGAAAGTCACCCTTCTTCCGTCGGCCGGGGACTCTACCGTGACGGTATTCATCGTTCCATCGACGATCTTACCCGTGAATTGCTCCGGAGCTTTGGGTGTACAAGCCGTCGTCCCGATGAGCACAGCAGCGAATGCGGCGAAACAAAATTTCCTCATATCTTGCAAGCGTTTAATGCTTTTTTTGACGGATGTATTCGTCGATGGACTTGGCGGCTTTACGGCCGGCGCCCATGGCCAGGATGACCGTCGCGGCTCCGGTTACGGCATCGCCGCCGGCGAAGATCCCTTCACGGGTAGTCGCACCCTTTTCATCGGCCACCAGACACCCCTTGCGGTTGGTTTCCAACCCTTCGGTGGTCATCTTGAGCAGCGGGTTCGGCGAAGTGCCGAGCGCCATAATCACCACGTCGCACGGAATTTCGAAATCCGAACCGGCCTTTTCGATCGGAGAGCGGCGTCCGCTTTCGTCGGGCTCGCCCAACTCCATCTCGACGCAACTGATACCTACGACCCAGCCCTTCTCGTCGCCGATGATCGAAGTCGGATTGGTCAGCATGCGGAATTCGATCCCCTCCTCCTTGGCGTGGTGGACCTCCTCCACGCGGGCGGGCAGCTCCTTCTCGCTGCGGCGATATACGATGGTCGCTTCGGCCCCCAGGCGCTTAGCCGTACGTACGGCATCCATCGCCACGTTACCGCCGCCGACCACCACTACGCGCTGACCGACATAGATCGGTGTATCGTAATGCGTATCGTAAGCCTTCATCAGGTTGGTACGCGTGAGGAACTCGTTGGCCGAAACCACGCCGTTCAGGTTTTCGCCCGGGATGCCCATGAAACGGGGCAGGCCGGCACCCGAACCGATGAAGACGGCCTCGTAACCCTCTTCGTTCATCAGTTCGTCGATGGTCACGGTGCGGCCGACGATCACGTCGGTTTCGATCTCTACACCCAGCTTCTTCACGGCCTCGACCTCCCTGGCTACGATCTTCTCCTTGGGAAGACGGAATTCGGGAATACCGTACACCAATACGCCGCCGACCTTGTGCAGCGCTTCGAAAATCTTCACTTCATACCCCATGCGGGCCAGGTCGCTCGCGCAGGCCAGTCCCGAAGGACCGCTGCCGATGACCGCTACCTTGTGTCCGTTGCGCTTGATGTCGGGAGCGGGCATCTTGTCGGCATTCTCGATTTTCCAGTCGCCGACGAAGCGCTCCAGCTTGCCGATAGCCACCGGCTCGCCCTTGACTCCCAAAACGCAGGAGCCTTCGCACTGGCTCTCCTGCGGGCAGACGCGGCCGCAAACGCTCGGCAGCGAGCTGTCCTCGGAGATAACGGCGGCAGCCGCAGCGAAATTACCCTCCACGACCTGATGGATGAAATCCGGAATACGGATATTCACCGGACACGCCGCCACGCAGCGGGGATTCTTGCAATTCAGGCAGCGGGACGCTTCGAGCGTGGCTTCCTCGACATTATAACCGTAGCACACCTCCTCGAAGTTGGTGGCCCGGACTTTCGGATCTTGTTCGCGCACGGGAACGCGCGGAATTTTATTTGCCATAGTTGTTTGCTTTCATTGTTCTGTGGACGCCTTCGGCATTCGGACGCAGAGCATCGCTCCATACTCGTCTGCCGGAAACGTCCGGTTGTGTGTGGATCGGTAGTTATTTGTCGAGCCCGACACGGCATTTGTGACCGTTCTCGCGCTCCTGCTCGATGGCGCGGGCACGCTCTTCCTGCGTGCGGTACATACCCTGACGGCGCATCGCTTCGTCGAAATCGACCTGGAACCCGTCGAATTCGGGGCCATCGACACAGGTGAAGACGGTCTTGCCGCCCACCGTGACGCGGCAGGCGCCGCACATGCCCGTACCATCGACCATCAGCGTATTGAGCGATACGACCGTCGGCAGGGAGTACTCCTTGGTCGTGAGCGTCACGAACTTCATCATAATCATCGGACCGATGGCCACGCAGACGTCGTACTGCTTGCCCCGGTTGTCGATCAGGTCTTTGATCAGGGCCGTTACCATACCTTTGAAGCCTTCGCTGCCGTCGTCGGTAGCGATGTAGAGATTGTCCGCTACGCGGGCCATCTCCTCGGTATAGATCAGCATCGACTTGGTCTTGGCACCGATGATGACATCGGCTTTCACCCCGTGTTCGTGCAGCCATTTTACCTGCGGATAGACCGGAGCCGTACCCACGCCGCCCGCTACGAACAGGAAGCGTTTCTTGCGCAGGGTGTCGAGATCTTCGTGAATGAACTCCGAGGGGTGCCCCAGCGGACCGACGAAATCGGCCAGCGCATCGCCCTGCTCCAAGGCGCAGAGCTTGCGGGTCGAGGCTCCGATAGCCTGCGTGACGATCGTTACCGAGCCTTGCTCGGCGTCGTAATCGGAGATGGTCAGGGGTACTCGTTCGCCGAATTCGTCGATGCGGACGATGATAAACTGTCCGGGTTTTGCCGCTCGTGCTACGCGGGGCGCATGAATGCGCATCAAATAGATGTTCTCCGCGAGCACTCTTTTTTCAAGGATTGTGTACATTACTTTTTTATAAAAGGTTCTATTTGTTTCCGTTCTCTCCGCTCGGCTCCGTCCGTACAGGTCGGTACCGCGCCTGTCTGCCGGAAAATGTCGGAGTTCCCGCCTTTTTCCGTCCGGCATCCTGTTTCGGCCGGGTCTCTTCGTACCTTACTCTTCGACAGCGGCCGTCAGGCGGATGCTCTGCATCGGACGCGCGGGGTCGTTGGCGATAAGTATCAATCGCTCCGACCAAAGACCGTAATCCCGCCGCGACGCATCGAATGTCCACGATTTCGCACGCCTGGCCGGGTTCGATCCGCTCTCCGCCGCGAAGCGAACATCCGACACCTTTCGGAGTTTCTACGGCCCGGATTATCAGGGTCGATTTGCCGTAATTACCAAGTGTCAGAGATCGCTCTGCCGGAGCTCCTGTCCGTTTCACGGGGCCAAAATTAATAATATTTTTGTTCACTTGCCACTTTGGGGCGTTTTCTTGTTCCTCCCGGCGGGGATCGTCCACGGCAAAGCCGTGCAGAAAGATGTCGGTCCGTGTAGGACGACCGTCGATACAGACCGTGAGCAACTCTTTCAGTGTGCCGTAACGGGGTTTGTCCGCCGACAGGTCGTAGCTGAAGGTAAGGACTCCTCGTTCGTTCGGAGCGATCCGGCGGGGATAGTCCGCCTGAAGAAGTCCGCTCGCCTCTTCGGGTCGCAGCTCCAGGGTCAGGGGTTTGTCCGAAAGGTTGGCATATCCGATGGTAGCGACCGAAGTTCGCCCGTTATAAATATAGGTGAAAGCGTGGAAATTGTCTTCGAGTCGCAGTCCGTCGCCGCAGTCGATGGGGTAGAGCTCTTCGAGGGTCTTCGGGCGACCGATGACGGAACCCGTAATGCGCAGTTTGGCGGCGATGCGGCGGTCGGCCGTAAAGACGGCCAATTCCCGCGAAAAGTTGCCGGGGCGGTTGGCAGGATCGTAAGTTACCGTGATTTCGGTCTCCTCGCCCGGGAGAATCGGTTTGCGCGTATATCGGGGAGTGGTGCAACCGCAGGTCGTAGTGACTTGGAGGATTACTTCGGGGTGTTCCCCTTCGTTGCGGCAGACGAAACGATGCGTAACCGGGCCGTCGGTTTCGCGGATGGTGCCGAAATCCCATGTGGGCCGGTCGAATACCAGTCCGGATTGAGCCAGACTCGGCAATGTGTTCATAATCAGGGCGAAAGTCAGTAGGCGGATTTTTCGGAACATTTCGTAATACGATTATTTTTCCGTAAAGATACGAGGTTTTGTGAAAAAAAGTGGGACAAATTTTGCAGGAATAAAAAAATGCTATATATTTGCACTCCGAAAACAGGGGTAAACCCGAGTTTTCGAAAAAGCCTGAATAGCTCAGTTGGTTAGAGCACATGACTGTTAATCATGGGGTCCTAGGTTCAAGTCCTTGTTCAGGCGCTTAAGAAGGCTTCTTGCCTTTCGGGAGCTTAGCTCAGCTGGTTCAGAGCGTCTGCCTTACAAGCAGAGGGTCGGGGGTTCGAATCCCTCAGCTCCCACCAAGTTCTGCAAACGGAGCTACCTGGAAAATTGAAAATCGTGTATCAGCAAGATACACGGTTTTTTCATTTTATCCGTGCACCGGCGGCAATAAGCGCAAACTCCTTAACAGTCGCCGAAATATGATTGAAAGAGTTTTTTCTGCGCCCACCCAATCACCCCGACATTCCGGACGATCGATACGGCGACACCTAAAACAAACGGCGCCCGTCCTGACTCAAATAAATTTGGCGCAGCCCCCGGCTTACACTATATTTGCAAAAATATTTCGTTGCAAAAGTGCCAGCTTTTCCGGCAAAAAGAACAACGACCGCATATTTCACACATGACGAACGATTGGAAAGCGAGATTGGGAATGGTCTATTCGACCGACCCGAATTTCAAATACGACACCGAGGAGGCTCCGCAGACCGAAACCCTCGCTCCCGAACGACAAGACCTGCGCGTCTGGCTCGACCGCAAACAGCGGGGCGGCAAGACCGTCACGCTCGTCAAAGGTTTCGTCGGCTCGGATACCGACCTGGGGGAACTGGCTCGCCTGCTCAAGACCCGCTGCGGCGTGGGCGGGGCAGCCAAGGACGGCGAAATCATCATCCAGGGCGACCACCGCGACCGGGTGGTCGAAATCCTCACCAAAGCGGGTTACAAATGCAAAAAGGCCGGCGGATGACCCGGCCTGCTCCCATGCGCCGTTTCGCAGCGATTCTGTTCCTGCTAGGATTCCTCTTCATCGGAGGAAAATCCGTTCGCGCCCAATACTATTCGTGGGGTGCGGATGCGGCTGCGCTGCGTTGGAAACACCTGCGCACCGAGGACGTACGGGTCGTCTTTCCCGACACAGCATCGGCGCTGGCGCACCGAACCCTGTATTATATTCAGGCGGTACGCCCCACGATTACACACGGTTTCAGCCACCCGCCGCTGAAAATCCCTTTCGTGCTGCATACCGAAAATTTCCAGTCCAACGGTCTGGTGATGTGGATGCCCAAACGCATCGAATTTCTCACCAC
>OIKY01000519.1_pt1 | contig 7963 bp, 8 predicted proteins | sample 1584281 | NCBI WGS metagenome assembly OIKY01 (sample SAMN02674697, study PRJEB24791) | human gut metagenome, SKBSTL033 | isolation source: stool | host: Homo sapiens | place: USA | reverse complement strand
CGCTCTTCCGATCTCATCCGCAGCGGCAACTGCCATAAGGGTGAAGCGGGCCGCGTAACGGTGGCGGCAGGTTCGCCGGGCTACACGGGCGCGGCGGCGCTGTGCGCGCAGGCTGCCGTTAAGGCAGGCGCGGGGCTGGTAAGCCTTTACACGCCGCTGTGTTCGCGCGAGGTGCTGGCGGTTAAGCTTACGGAAGTAATGGTAAAAGGGCTTATCGAGCGTATGCCGGGCGTTTTGGGCGGCGGCGCCGCTGCCGAAGTGCTGGACGCTGCGGCAAAATCGGACGTTTTGGCAATCGGCCCGGGGCTTGGTACCAGCGAAGCAACCGGCGAGGTAATTTTAAACATTCTGGAAAATTATGAAGGCACGGCGGTTATCGATGCCGACGCGCTGACGGCGTTAAGCCGCAAAGCCGAAATTCTGCCGCAGCTTAAATGCACCAAAATACTTACGCCGCACCCGGGCGAAATGGCGCGTTTGTGCGGTTTAAGCGCCGCCGAAGTGGATGTGCGCCGCATTGAACTTGCGGAAAAATACGCCGCAGAATGGAACTGCGTGCTGGTGCTGAAGGGCGCACCGACTGTTATCGGCTGCCCGGACGGCACGGTATATGTTAACACAACCGGCACGCCTGCCATGGCAACCGGCGGCTGCGGCGATGTGCTTACGGGCATTATTGCCGGGCTGTGCGCGCAGGGCATTGAAGCGGAAGCTGCCGCCGCGTGCGGCGTGTACCTGCACGGGCTGGCGGGCGAGCTAGCCGCAGACGGCTGCATAGGCCTTGCTGCCGGTGAACTGGCAGCCTTTATGCCGGAAGCACGCCGTATGGCAGAAAACGGCGAAATTTAAGTGAAATTTGCCTTGGCAAACTGCGCTTTTGTTTACAGAACTTTATAAAAATGATAAAATTATTTAGTTAAACTTTGCAAAAAGGAGTGACGGGGCTTGCATAAAAAAATCATCTGCTGCCTTTTGTTTATAATAAGTATTTTTGCCTGTGTCTCCGCCTACGCGGCCGAGGTAACGGATGTGCGCTGGGGGCTGGACAGGTTCAATGTGCTTCGCCTCGTTGTGGATTTGGATTCGCCGCCCGGCTACAATATCAGCTTTCAGGGGCAGACCATGCTGGTAACGGTTAACGCCAAACTTGATGAAAAAGTAACACGCAGCTTTAAAATGCGCAGCACGCTTGCACCAACCATGACCGTTGAAGAAAGCGGCGGCAATACGGTGCTGAAGCTGCCTCTTGCGCGCACTATCGGCACGCAGGATTACAACGCGTTTACCTTAAAGAACGACCCCGTAACAAAACGCCCCAACCGCCTGGTTGTGGATATTACAGCAGATAAAACGGCAACGCCGAGCGTGGTTATACCCAAGGCAGATAATTCGACCGAAAAGGCAAAAGCGCCTGTAACCGTGCCTAAAACCAGCACGGCCAAAACTACCGTTCCCAAAACAACAACTCCCAAAACTACGGCCAAAGTAACCGTGCCTAAAAAAACGGCGGTTAAAACCGAAGAAAAGAAAACTGCCAAAAGCAGTTTTAAAACTGACGGCGGCCTGAAGGGCAAAAAGATTACGCTTGATGCCGGACACGGCGGCAGCGACCCGGGGGCAATCGGCTCTAACGGTACGCGCGAAAAAGACGTAACGCTTAAAATTACCAAAAAAGTGCAGGAGCTGCTGAAGAAAAAAGGCGCCAAAGTCAGCATGACGCGCACCGGCGATACCGATGTTTACGGCCCTAACGCCAGCGATTCGCAGGAACTGCAGGCCCGCGTTGATGTGGCGGAAGACAACGACGCCGATGCTTTCATAAGCATTCATATCAATTCTTCCACTAATAAAAGCGTAGGCGGCTTCTCGTCCTACTATTATCCCAAAACAAATAACGACGCCCGTCTGGCACAGGTCGTGCAGGACAGGCTTGTTAAAAACTTCGGGCTGGATGACCTTGGCATACGCAAGGCAAACTTCTATGTAAACAAACGCTGCAGCATGCCGTCAACCCTTCTGGAACTGGCATTTATCTCCAACCCCAAAGAAGAAAAACTGATGAACAGCAACTGGTATATCAACAAACTGGCAAAATCCATTGCCGATGGCATTGAAGATTATTTTAAATAACGGAGGGTACTTAAAATGATGAAAAAATTTTTAACAGTACTCTGCGTGGTACTGATGACTTTGTTTGCCGCGGCCTGCACGCAGGAAAACAACGCCGTGCTGCCGGACGCCAATGCTGTTGCAGACAGCCGTGAACATACGGTAACAATTTACCGCGTACCTGCTGACGGCACCGAAAAACTGTATGCCGAAAAAGTAACCGTTAAGGGTGATAAGGAAGAACTGCCGCTTTTGGCACTGGAAGCGCTGATAAACACCAAACCGCAAAGCGATAAACTTATTAACGCTTTTCCGAAAGGTTTAAAAATAATCAGCCTTACGGTTGACAAAGGCGTGGCCGTTGTAAATTTAAGCAGGGAAATTTACAATATTGAAGCCGGTTCTTATACCGAAATGATGCTGACTTCGGCCATAACCAATACGCTGACGGAGTTTCCGGAAATTAAAAAGGTAAACTTTTTAATAGAAGGCGAGAAAAAAGCCAGCATTAAAGGGCATATTGATTTGATGGACGCCTTTGAGCGCGATACGGATATTATAGCAAAATAACAAAGGCAGTACCGGCAGGTTCCGGTACTGCTTTTTGGCATTACAACGAACTTAGCGAAAGGATATGAAACATGGAAATTTACTGCAAGGACAGTGCGGCAACGGAAGCGCTTGGCAGGCTGCTCGGCACACTGGCGCAGGACGGCGACGTATACTGCCTCACCGGCACGCTTGGCGCGGGCAAAACGCTGTTAAGCCGCGGCATGGCAGCCGGGCTTGGCGCCGATATAAACGAAGTGAACAGCCCAACCTTTGCCATAATGAATGTGTACAGCGGCAGGCTGGAAATGCGCCATTTTGATTTGTACCGCATAAAGGACAGCGATGAACTTTATAACACCGGATTTGGCGAATACTGCGGCGGCGACGGGCTGACGGTAATAGAATGGGGCGAACTGTTTATTGACGAGCTGCCCGAAGAATATCTGCATATTACGATAGAGCTGGAGGGCGCGGGGCGCAGGTTCGTTTTTGAACCGCACGGAGCGCGCTACGAAAAACTTTGCGGGGAAGTGGAAAAAAATGCTGGTACTGTCAATTGATACGGCAACCAAAGCCTGCGCCGTCGGCTTATGCCGTGACGGCAAAATTTTGGCCGAATATAAAATAAATATGGGCATGACCCACTCCGAAGGGCTGATGCCTCAGCTGGAACAGCTTTTGGAGCGCACCGGCGTGCAGAAGGCAGACATTGATTTAATTGCCGTAAGCATGGGGCCGGGTTCTTTTACAGGGCTGCGCATTGGCCTGGCAACTGCCGAAGCACTGGCCTACGCCTGGAAAAAGCCTTTGCAGGGAGTGGCAACGCCGCTGGCACTGGCCTATAACCTGCCGGTAAGCGGCATAGTGCTTTCGCCCGTTCTGGATGCGCAAAAGGGCAACTATTACCAGGCGCTGTATGAATGGCAGGGCGGCGAAGTTGCTGAACTGCAAAGCGTGCAGGTAGTAAATAAGCAGCAGCTTTTGGAAAACCTTGCCTTGCAGGGCAAACCGGCGGTTATTTTGGGCGAGTGCGCCAAGCTGGAAAACATGGAGCTGCCCGGGTGGTGCAGCCTTGCACCCGAATACCTGCGCCTGCCGCAGGCAGCGGGTACGGCACTGGCAGCGCTTAAAGCTTATAACCCAGAAGTGCAGAGCGGCATCTTCGGGCTGGAGCCTTACTATATCAGAAAATCGGAGGCAGAAGAACTATGGGAACAGAAGCACGGGAAACAGTAATCCGCCAGTTTTCTGCCGGCGATATTACAGAGGTTTGCAAAATAGAAAACAGCACGTTTTTTGACGCCTGGAACGAAAGCATGTGGCTGGACGAACTTAACAACAGCCTTACAACATACATTGTTATGGAAGAAAACGGCAAAGTTACAGGCTATGCCGGGTACTGGCTGGTGGCAGGTGAAGCACAGATTACGCGCGTAGCCATTGCCGAAGGAGAGCGCGAGCGCGGGCTGGGCACCAAACTTACGGCGGCGCTGATTAACCTTGCGTGGAATGAAGGCGCCGACACCATAACGCTGGAGGTACGCCAAAGCAACACAGCCGCGCAGAAAATGTACTTAACCTGCGGCTTCCGCGCTGAAGGCGTGCGCCCCGGCTATTATGCCGATAACCACGAAGACGCTGTAATTATGTGGCTGTACAGGGAGGCTGAAACCAATGAGTGAAGACATTTTTATACTCGGCATTGAATCGAGCTGCGACGAAACTGCCGCTGCCGTTGTAAAAAACGGGCGCGAGGTTTTAAGCAACATCATTGCCTCGCAGGTGCCCATTCACCGCAAATACGGCGGTGTAGTGCCGGAAATTGCCTCGCGTAACCATATACGCAACGTACTGCCGGTAATAGATGAAGCGCTTGCCAAAGCACAGGTGCCGCTGGAGAAAATAAACGCCGTTGCCGTAACCTACGGGCCGGGCCTTGTAGGCGCGCTGCTGGTGGGCCTTTCGGCAGGCAAAGCGCTGGCCTGGGCGGCAGATAAGCCGCTGATAGGCGTAAACCATCTGGAAGGGCATGTATTTGCCAATTTTTTAAACGATAAAGACCTCAAGCCGCCGTTTCTGGCACTGGTTGTAAGCGGCGGGCATACGGCGCTGCTGGTTGTAAAGGATTACAACAGTTTTGAGCTTCTGGGCCAGACCCGCGACGATGCCGCCGGTGAAGCCTTCGATAAAGTAGCGCGTGTTTTGGGGCTGCCTTATCCCGGCGGGCCGGAAGTAGAAAAACTGGCGCTTGGCGGCAACCCGCTGGCGATAGATTTTCCGCGTGCCAAGCTGGGTAATAATTTTGAGTTCAGCTTCAGCGGCTTGAAATCGGCGGTTATCAACTACCTGCACAACAAACAGCAGGCAGGGGAAGAAGTAAACCGCGCCGATGTCGCAGCGTCGTTTCAATATGCCATTGTGGACGCACTGGTGCAGAAAAGCGTGCACGCCCTTAAAGAAACGGGGCTGAAAGAAATTGTCCTTGCAGGCGGCGTATCGGCCAACAAAACCTTGCAGAATACACTGGCAGAGGCGGCAGAACGCGCCGGAGCGCGCCTGGTTCACCCAACTCCGATACTCTGCACGGATAATGCCGTGATGATTGCCTGCCGCGGTTATTTTATGTATATCAACGGGGAGAAAAGTCCCCTTGGTTTGAACGCTGTTCCATCGTTAAAATTGGGATAAACACTGTCTATAATGTGAACTCTAAACTGTGGAAAACGTGCAAAACTCTGTGAAAAAGCATAGAATTGCACCTAATGATTGCGGAAAAGTCTGTGCATAATGTGGATAACATTGTGAATTACGGTGTAAAACACTAATGTTGTAAATTTTTTGAAAACTTGGGATTAACACTATGTTAAAAAATCTTAACAGTGAACAGAAAAATATACTGGCTTCTATCAGGCAGGGCATGGATTTTGCAGCCGATATTGCCCACGCCTGCATTACAGTGTACCTTGCGTCGGATGACAAACGTTTTTTGCGCGTTTACCATCAGTCAATGCCCAAAACGCAGTTTTTGCAGCAGCCGGAACTTGCGCCCGGGCGTGAGGTGCGCATCAGCGAAGAACCGCTGATTGCCCGCTGCCTGCAGCGCAATGTTCCGCTTGAAGGAAAGCGCGAGCTGAGCCTTGGGCAGTTTGCCGGCGTGCGTGTGTACCCCGTGCAGGACAGGCGCGGCAAATGTTTTGCCGCCGTGGTGTTTGATTTAAGCGGCGTTGACGATATTTTTATTAACGTAGCGTTTGAATTTTTAAAAACACCGGCACGCCCCGAGCAGGACAGCGAGTTTTACCGCCGCCTTGCCCCGGGTGATGCGCTGATGGTGGTCGACGCGGAGAAAAAAATAATAGCGGCAAATTCCACTGCCCGGCATATTTTTCAGGTGGTGGGCATTACAACGCCAATCGGCCTGCGCACCAACAGCGTACAGATTAACTGGCCGCTTGTCGGCATGGTGCTTAAAACAGGCACGGCCGAAGGCAAGGAAATCCGCCTGCGCGGCATGCTTTTGGCCATGCGCGTGGTGCCTGTCGGCGGCACGGCGGAAGCAAGCTATGCCATTGTAATTTTGCGCGATATTACCGAACTGAAAAAGCGTGATGAAGAACTGCTTGTTAAAGCGGCGGTAATTAAAGAGATACACCACCGCGTAAAAAACAACCTGCAAACCATTGCCAGCCTTCTGCGCCTGCAAATGCGCCGCGCCAAAGCGGACGAAACCAAAACCGTGCTGCGTGACTGCATCAGCCGCGTAAACAGCATTGCCGTTGTGCACGAATTTTTGGCACAGCAGGGCAGCGGCACGGTGGATATGGCAGCGGTGGCGCAGGGAATTTACAAAGCGGTGCTCAGCGGCATGGCTGCACCGGAACTGCGCCTTACAACCGGATTCAGCGCCGATAACGTTGTTATTCCTTCGGAAAAAGCAACCAGCATGGCACTGGTATTAAACGAAATGCTGCAAAACTGTTTTGACCATGCCTTTACAGGGCGCACGCAGGGCGCCATCAGCGTGGAGCTGAAAAAAACAGAAAGCGGCTGCCGACTTACCGTATGCGATGACGGCAACGGCCTGCCGCCGGGCTTTAACGGCGTGCCGCAGAGCAGCTTGGGCCTGCGCATTATTAAAACCATGGCCGAAGCCGATTTACACGGAACTTTTAAAATAGAAAACAGGCCGCAGGGAGGAACCTGCGCCGAAGTAGCAATACCTTTGGGGGGATAAAAATGGAAGGGTTAAAAATTATTATTGCCGATGACGAAGCGTTAATCCGCCTGGATTTGCGCGAAATGCTGACGGAAGCGGGGCATACGGTGCTTGGCGAAGCATCTGACGGGGAAGAAGCAGTGGAGCTTGCCCGGCGCTTAAAGCCTGATTTGGTTATTATGGACGTAAAAATGCCGAAGATGGACGGCATTACGGCAGCCGGAATTATTACCGGCCAGCATATTGCGCCCGTGCTTCTTTTAACTGCTTACAGCCAGCAGGATGTGGTTGAGCGCGCCAACAGCAGCGGCGTAATGGCATATCTGGTTAAGCCGGTGCGCGAAGAACAGCTTTTTGCAACCATGCAGGTAGCCATTGCCCGCTTTAAGGAATACCAGAAGATGGACAGCGAACTTGCCGGTTTGCGCGAAAGCCTTGAAACACGCAAACTGCTTGACCGCGCCAAAGGCATACTAATGGCGGCGCACGGCTTTACGGAGGACGAAGCATACAGCAAAATGCGCCAGTACAGCATGAACCGCCGCATAACCCTTAAAGAGCTTGCCGAAGCCGTTATTGCCTCGGCAGAAAAGAAAAAATAAAATTACAAAAGCTGAATAAGAGCAATAAAAAAACGGTACCCGTAAAAAGGTACCGTTTTTTATCAGGTCTTAATCCTTATTCAAATGTTCGTCCAGCATGCCCTGGTTAACGCTGTTGAGCGCACTTAAGAGTTTTATTTTCAGGCGGGTAATGCGCAGGGCTTCCACTTCTTCCACGGTAATTTCCGCTTTGGGCAGTTTAACGGTCTGCCCTATCTGCGGCTGCGTGTTAAGCTGCGTGTAAACCCAGCCGCCAATGGTATCGCACTGGCTGTCGTCAAGTTCAAGCCCGAACAGGTCGTTAACGTCCTCCAAAAGCATTTTGCCGTCAACGGAATAGCTTTTGTCGGTTTCTTCTTCCACTTCGGGGCGTTCTTCGTCAAATTCGTCCTGTATTTCACCGACGATTTCTTCAAGAATGTCCTCGATAGTTACCATACCGGCGGTGCCGCCGTATTCGTCAATCAAAATGGCAAGCTGTTTG
>OIKY01000512.1_pt1 | contig 8171 bp, 10 predicted proteins | sample 1584281 | NCBI WGS metagenome assembly OIKY01 (sample SAMN02674697, study PRJEB24791) | human gut metagenome, SKBSTL033 | isolation source: stool | host: Homo sapiens | place: USA | reverse complement strand
CCCTCTCCGTCACCTTCGGTGACACCTCTCCCAAGGGGAGAGGCTTACAGCAACAACAAAAGCCAGCGCACATTTCTCGTGCGCTGGCTTTTCTGCATCTTACAGCTTACTGGATGCCGGTGACCTTGTAGTCCTGTGCCTCGACGGCGTTCTTGAGCACGTCGTCGGCGACCTCGGCGTTCAGGGTGACGATGGCGGTGCCGGCCTCGTGGCTCACGACAGCCTCATCCACCTCGGGCAGGGCTTCCAGAGCCTTCTTCACGCGGGCTTCGCAGTGGCCGCACATCATGCCTTCCACCTTCAGGGTCTTTTTCATAGCAGTGTCCTCCTTGGTACTCTCTTTATTTGCAACCGCTGCGGGCTGTGCGGAGACAGCGGGCAGGGAAGCAGCGTTTTTTGCCGCACGATCGTGCTTTGTGCTGTGCACGTCGAACAGGTTCAGGCGCAGGGCGTTGCTTACCACGCAGAAGCTGGAAAGGCTCATGGCAGCAGCACCGAACATGGGGTTCAGCGTCAGGCCGAAGGGGATGAACACGCCTGCGGCCAGCGGGATGCCGATGATGTTGTAGATGAACGCCCAGAACAGGTTTTCGTGGATGTTGCGCAGGGCAGCGCGGCTCAGGCGGATGGCGGCGGGCACGTCCGACAGCTTGGAGTTCATCAGCACCACGTCCGCCGCGTCGATGGCAACGTCGGTGCCTGCGCCGATGGCGATGCCGGTGTCGGCACGGGTCAGGGCCGGGGCATCGTTGATGCCGTCGCCCACCATGGCCACCTTGCCGGATGCCTGCAGCTGGCGAATGACCGCTTCCTTGCCGTCGGGCAGCACGCCTGCGATCACCTCGTCCACACCGGCCTGCCTGCCAATGGCAGCAGCGGTGCGCTGGTTGTCACCGGTGAGCATGACCACGCGGATGCCCATGGCCTGCAGCTCCCGGATGGCGCGGGGGCTGTCCTCCTTGATGGTATCGGCCACCGCGATGATGCCCAGCAGACGGCCTGCTCCGCCGAAGAACAGGGGCGTTTTGCCCTGTGCGGAAAGGGCTGCGGCCTTCTCCTGCAGCTGTGCGGGCACGGTGACTTTGGTGCCGATAAAGGACGCATTGCCGCCAAAGATCTCCACGCCCTCCAGCTTTGCGGCCAGACCGTTGCCCGGCAGGGCGGCAAAGCCGGATACCTCGGGAGCGGTGAGCTTCTGCGCGTCGGTGCAGGCCAGCACGGCCTTTGCCAGCGGGTGCTCGCTCTTGCGCTCCAGTGCGGCGGCAAGGGTGAGCAGCTCCGTCTCGGAAACGCCCTCGGCGGGCAGAATATCGGTCACTTTTGGTTCACCGCTGGTGATGGTGCCGGTCTTGTCCAGCGCCACGATCTGGGTGCGGCCTGCGGCTTCCAGCGAAGCGGCGGTCTTGAACAGGATGCCGTTCTTTGCACCCAGACCGTTGCCCACCATGATGGCCACCGGCGTTGCCAGACCCAGCGCACAGGGGCAGCTGATGACCAGCACGGAGATGCCGCGGGCCAGCGCATAGCCCAGCTCCCGGCCCAGCAGCAGCCACACGATGGTGGTGACCACCGCGATGGTAATGACCGCAGGCACGAAGAAACCGGACACCGTATCGGCGATTTTTGCAATGGGAGCCTTGGTGGCGGCGGCATCGCTGACCATCCGGATGATCTGGGCAAGGGTGGTGTCCTCGCCCACGCGGGTGGCCCGGCACTGCAGGAAACCGGACTGGTTGGTGGTGGCAGCGCTCACCTTATCGCCCGCAGCCTTGTCCACGGGGATGCTCTCGCCGGTCAGGGCGCTCTCGTTCACGGCGCTGGTGCCTTCCAGCACGATGCCGTCCACGGGGATGTTCTCGCCCGGGCGCACCACAAAGATGTCCCCCTTCTGCACCTGCTCGATGGGCACGGTCACTTCGGCACCGTCCCGCAGCAGGGTGGCGGTCTTGGGGGCAAGCTTCATCAGGCTCTTGAGCGCGTCGGTGGTCTTGCCCTTGGAGCGGGCCTCCAGCATCTTGCCCACCGTGATGAGGGTCAAGATCATGGCGGCGGACTCAAAGTAGAACTCCATCATATAATGCATGACCAGCTCGCTGTTGCCGTCCACCTGCGCGCGGGTCATGGCGAACAGGGCGTAGGTGCTCCACACAAAGCTTGCCATGGAACCCATGGCCACCAGCGTGTCCATGTTGGGCGAGCCGTGGAGGAGCCCCTTGAAGCCGTTGATGAAGAACTTCTGGTTGATGACCATGACGATGCCCGCCAGCAGCAGCTGCACAAGGCCCATGGCGATGTGGTTGCCGTCGAACCAGCGGGGCAGGGGCCAGCCCCACATCATGTGGCCCATGGAGAAGTACATCAGCACCAGCAGAAAGCCCAGCGACGCAATGAGCCGCCGCTTGAGCTTGGGGGTCTCGTGGTCGGCCAGCGCGTCAAGGTCGGCGCTGGTGGCGCTGGCAGCCGCCGCGCCCGCACGCTTGGGGCTGGCACCGTAACCGGCATCCTGCACGGCCTTGATGATCTCGGCAGAGCTGGCGGTGCCCTCCACGCCCATGGAGTTGGTCAGCAGGCTCACCGAACAGCTGGCAACGCCGGGCACCTTGCTCACGGCCTTCTCCACCCGGGCGGAGCAGGCTGCGCAGCTCATGCCGGTAACGTTGTATTGTTCCATAAAATATCACTCCTACGTTGAGTATGCACGGGAAAGGGCTTCTTATTTCATGAGCTTGGGCAGCAGATTCACCAGCTCGTCCAGCTTTGCCTCGCTGCCCGCGCGCAGGTCGTCCGCCACGCAGGTGGAGATGTGCTGTGCCAGCAGCTCTTTGGAAAAGCTGTTCAGCGCCGAGTTCGCCGCCGCCACCTGCACAAGGATGTCCACGCAGTAGGCATCCTTTTCCAGCATGCCGCGGATGCCGCGCACCTGCCCTTCGATGCGGCTGAGCCGGTTCAGCAGGGCCTTGTGTTCCTCAGGGGTGCGGTCCTTGTGGCGGCAGCAGGAGGGGGTGACGCTTTCGGTGGGCACAGCGGATGCGTCAATGGCCGGAGCCGTGGCAGCTTCGGGCTGGGCGGGCGTGCCGCAACAGCAGCAGGGCTTTTTCTCGTTGTCCATAAAATATCTCCTTTACCCATAGGGGGTATACTTCTTACAGCATGAGTATAGCACAGCAAACCCGATAAATCAAGTAGGGAATTGAAAAATACAAACAAAAAGAGGGAAGGCACTGCAAATGCCTTCCCTCTATCAAATCACTTTTACTTCTCCAGAATCCGCGGCACAAACAGGCCCAGCATCTTGCCCCACCAGTACCACTCGTGGGAGACATCGCCGCCCCAGACCTCGAGGTGGGCGGGCAGGCCCTGTGCGGCCAGCACATCGGCCAGCGCCTGCGTGTCGGCTTTGGCATCGTCCTCGTAGGCACCCTGACCGGCGCAGAGCATCAGGCTGTTCTCCTCGGCCTTGGCCAGAGCCAGCTTGTCGGCGATGCCGTTCTCGGCCAGATACTGCAGGGGAGAGCAGCGCAGCACCAGATCGTCGGCTTCACTGCCCCAGAAGCGGGCCAGATCGTAGATGCCGGAAAGGCCGATGGCACCGGCAAAGAGCTTGGGACGGCGCAGGCGGCAGTTGACGGCGTGCACAGCGCCAAGGTCGATGCCCACACACCACAGCTTGGCATCCTTTGCGGCACCGTTCAGGGCCAGCACCCGGGGAGCCAGCTCGGCGGTAAGGTAGACGAAGTACTTTTCCTCCATCTCGGCGCGGCGGCGCACCGGGATGTCGCCGTTCAGTACGGCCTCGCCGTCAATGCTGTCGGCGCAGAACAGCTGCACCTTGCCCTCGTTCAGCAGCGGGGCAATGGCATCGGGCATACCGTTGTTCTCCCAATCATAAAAGCGGCCGCCGCGGGCAGGCAGGGCCAGCACCGGCACACCGGCGCTGCCGTATACCTTGAACTCCATCTCGCGGTTCAGCACGCTGCTCCACTCTTTGTAATAGGTACCCTGGATCATAAATCAAGCACTCCTTGTTTCTATATTCACCGGCCCGGGCGCAGTCGCTGCACGTTGGTGCCGGTCGTTAGCGATCAAAAGAAAGCTTTCTCTGGAAATATCACACGAACTGGTTGCGCTGGGCATCGTACTCGTAGCCCACGGCCCGGAGCTTTGCGCAAAGGTCGGCCTTGTCGGCATCCATGTCTTCGCACAGAGCATCGAGGTTTTTGTAAAAATCACGCAGCTTCAGGTTCACCACGCTCAGCAGCATGATGGGATCGTTGGGCAGAGCCATGTGTTTTGCCTCCTTACAGCAACAAAAAAAGCCGGCCACTCGACAAAGTGACCGGCCACATACACCAAATTAGACAGCGCGGGTAACTTTGCCAGCGCGCAGGCAACGGGAGCATGCGTAGACGTACTTGGGAGAACCCTCAACGACCGCCTTGACACGACGGACATTCGGCTTCCAGGTACGGTTGGAACGACGATGAGAGTGAGAAACCTTGATACCAAAGGCAACACCCTTGCCGCAGCATTCACATTTAGCCATGGTACTTGCACCTCCTGCAGTGAAGTAAGGAATCAAAATAATCAGCTTGACTATTGTAGCAGATTACCGGGCAAAATGCAAGCCTTTTTTCAAAAAATATTGCGCTTTTTTGGAAAACCAAACTCCTTCAGTCATCGCTGCGCGATGCCAGCTCCCTCAGTGAGGGAGCCTCTGGCGAAGAGGAAAAGCTTTCCGGTATGCCAAAGCCTCCCTCTTTGAGGGAGGGGGACCGCGTTAGCGGTGGAAGGAGTAATACCCCCTTGTCTAAAACCTCAAAAAATAGTATTATATATGGTATACTGAAAAAAGGCAGGAATATCGAATGACCTCTCAGGGCATCTATTATCTCATCCGCGCGCTGGTGGCGCTGGTGGCCATCCCCTTCCACGAGTGCGGCCACGCGCTGGCGGCATGGCTGCTGGGCGACGACACCGCAAAGCGGCAGGGGCGGCTTTCCATGAACCCCTTTGCCCACTTTGACCTGCTGGGCACGCTGTGCATGGTGTTTGCGGGCGTGGGCTGGGCAAAGCCCGTCTCCACCGACCCCCGCAATTTCAAAAACCCCAAGTGGGGCATGGCCCTCACCGCGCTGGCTGGCCCTGCGGCAAACATCCTCCTTGCCTATGTGGGCATGGTGGTGTGGAAGCTCATGTACTACTGGGCACCGGTGAACGATGCCACCATCTACATTGCCATGTTCCTGCAGTACCTTGTGCTGATGAACGTGAGCCTTGCCGTGTTCAACTTGATCCCGGTGCCGCCGCTGGACGGCAGCCGCATCCTGCTGGTGGTGCTGCCCCGGCGCATCTACTTTGGCCTGATGAAGTACGAGCGCTATATCATGATCGCCCTGCTGGCGGCAGTGTGGTTCGGCGCACTGGATACCCCCCTGTACTACCTGAACAACATTGTGTGGGAGCTGCTGGGCAAGGGCACCGGCTACATTGATAAGATCGCGTATTCCATCTACTATGCCGGCCTTGGGACGGTGGTGTGAGCGTGGCAGAAGAATTGACCTTCCATCTGGAAGATTTTGACGGCCCGCTGGAATTATTGCTGGCGCTTGTGGCCAAACATAAGATGGACCTGCACAACATCCCCATTCTGGAGCTGATCGACCAGTACACCGCCACGGTGGCGCGGGCCGACCCGGACCCGGAAGCCGCCAGCGCCTTCATCGAGATGGCCGCGCGGCTGGTGGAGATGAAAAGCTACCTGCTTTTGCCCCGCAGCGAAGAGGGCGAGCGCATGAAGCAGGAGTTCACCGGCCAGCTGATCGAGTACGACCAGTGCCGCCGCATGGCTGCGCTTTTGCGCCAAAAGGCCGAAGCTGCGCCGGTTTTTGTGCGTCCGCCCATGGAAATGGAGTTCGATAACACCTACGACCTGCACCATGCGCCGCAGGTGCTGGCGGATGACTGGGCCGTTCTTTCCGGCCGCACCAAGCTGCGCCGGGAGCCTACCCAGCAGCAGTTCGAGCCGCTGGTCACAGCGCCCATGGTGTCGGTGACGAGCCGGGTGGTGTACATTCTGCGGCACCTGATCAGCGGCACAGCGGCAAAAATGAGCCAGCTGTTCAGCCGCCAGCAGACCCGCAGCACCAACGTGGCCACCTTTCTGGCCTTGCTGGAGCTGGTGCGCGGCGGCCGCGTAAAGCTGGACGACGAGGGCCGGCTGACCATGCAGCGGGGCCGCATCCAACGTGATAAGGAGAAGGAATGAACCAGAAACAGATCCGTGCAGCCGTGGAAGCCATGCTGTTTGCCAGCGGCGACCCCATTGGTGCCGACAAGCTGGCCCAGGCGGTGCAGCTGCCGCAGCTCAGCGTGGAAGCCGCGCTGGAAGCCCTGCGGGAGCGCTACGCCCGGGAGGACAGCGGTCTGTGCCTGCTGCACCTGAACACCCGCTGGCAGCTTGCCACCAAGACCGAGTGGGCCGACTGCATCCGCCGCCTGCTGGACAGCCGCCGCGCAGTGCCCCTTGGCCCCGCCGCCATGGAGACCCTGACCGTGATCGCCTACAACCAGCCGGTGTCCCGCGCCTTCATCGAGCAGGTGCGCGGCGTGGATTCCTCGTCCAGCGTGTCGGGCCTGCTGGAAAAGGGCCTCATTGAGGAAGCAGGCCGCCTTGACCTGCCGGGCAGGCCGGTGAGCTTCCGCACCACCGACACCTTTTTGCGGGTGTTCGGCCTTTCTTCTCTGGCCGACCTGCCGCCGGTGCATGGGCAGGAAACGGAAACAAACGCATCACCGACGGAAAGTGAGGGGTAACGCATGGGAGCATTCCTCGCCGCGCTGGGCGCAGTGCTGCTGTTCATCCTCCGGGTGATCGGCATTCTGCTGCTGGTGGTGCTGATCTTACTGGTGCTGTTGCTGCTGTGTCCCTTCTGCGCAGACCTGTGCTGGGAGCACGGCGTGCTCACCGTAAGAGCCGGCGCACTGGGCATCACCTTCCCGGTGTTCCAGTACCCGAAGCCAGAGCCGCCGCCTGCACCGGAAAACCCGGAGCCGCCCAGGGGCTTTGGCAAGGTCAAGGCAAAGTTTGCCGCATGGCGGGCCGAGCGCAAGCGGAAAAAGGCAGAGGAGAAGGCCCGCAAAAAGGCCGCCGCCGCTGCCGCCAAGGCAAACAAGCCCGCCCAGCCGCGCAAAAAGGCAAAGATCACGCTGGAGATCCTCTGCACCATGCTCAAAGGTGCGGGCACTTTGACCAAAGCTGTGTTCGGTGCGCTGCGCATCACAAAAATACAGGTGCGCCTTGGTGTGCGCGGGGAGGACCCCGCCGCCGCTGCCCGCAGCTACGGCAAGCTGCAGGCGTGGCTGTATCCGGTGCTGGGCGTGCTGGACCGCTTTCTCTGGCTGCAGTTCGATGAGCTGCGCATCCTGCCGGACTTTGGCAGCGGGCAGCCCACCGTGGAGGACCGGGTGTCCTGCCGGGTGAGCGCGCAGGCACTGTTCATCGTCCTTGCGGCGGTGCGGGTGCTGTACGAGTTCTGGCGCAAAAAAGTATTGGACATCTTCCTATAATGTGGTACACTATACGTGTATCCGGATCTGCAGACAACGGGCCTTTGCCCGAATCAAACCGATAAAGGAGAGCTGTTTTATGGCTGAGCATCCCATTCAGGGCCTGATGAACGTTACCATGGAGAAGATCCACCAGATGGTGGACTCCAACACCATCATTGGCAAGCCCATCATCACCGAGGACGGCACCACCATCCTGCCGGTTTCCAAGGTGAGCTTTGGCTTTGCCTCCGGCGGCACCGACTTTGACGGCAAGAACGCCGCCAACAAGGACCTGTTCGGCGGCGGCTCCGGTGCGGGTGTGAACATCCAGCCGGTGGCCTTCCTCGTGGTAAAGGACGGCTGCGTGCGCACCATCCAGCTGTCGGACAACGCCGACGCCATCAACCGTGCCCTGACCATGCTGCCGGAGCTGGTGGACAAGGTTGCCGCCCTCATCAAGAAGGACGAAAAGAAGGAAGAGCCTGCTGCTCCTGCTGAGCAGTAAGGGAGGGGGCTTGGCACCGGACACTCCGTCCCGCCTGCGCTCGCCAGACCACCAGCGTGGTGTAGCCCTCGCACTTCCCGTCGGGCTTTTTTGTCGATTTTAGTCGCAGCCTGCACTT
>OIKY01000503.1_pt1 | contig 8318 bp, 9 predicted proteins | sample 1584281 | NCBI WGS metagenome assembly OIKY01 (sample SAMN02674697, study PRJEB24791) | human gut metagenome, SKBSTL033 | isolation source: stool | host: Homo sapiens | place: USA | reverse complement strand
TGCAAGACCCGACAGAGCAAACCCTCTGTCGGGTCTTTTTGCGTGTTTGCCTGCATAAATAAAAAGCAAACGGAAGGCGGGAGGCAGAAGGTGCGGGCAAAGCGATGGGGACGAGCCGGGCACGGCAGGGAGCAGCCCAGACGGAGGGTGATTTTTCTGGCAGTTTTAGCCGGACTGCTGGTGTGCTTGGTGCTTCCGGTGCGGGCGCAGAAAAAAACGGGGAAGCTCTGTTTCCCGCTGGACACCACACAGTACCGTGTTTCGGACGGATACGGCTGGCGGCAGGATCCTTTTACCGGGGAAAGGACGTTCCATAAGGGCATTGATCTTGCCTGTGCAGAGGGAACAGAAGTGCTTGCTGCGGAAGGCGGTGCGGTGGTGCAGGCATACCGCAGCACAAGCTATGGCACCTGTCTGCGTGTTCTCCATACAGATGGCAGCGGGTCACTTTACGCCCATTTGCAGTACGCCTATGTCCGCCCGGGCGAGGTGGTGGAAGCAGGGCAGCTGCTGGGCGCAGCAGGGCGCAGCGGGCGCGCTACGGGAGCGCACCTGCATTTTGAACTGTACCGGCAGGGAACAGCCTGTGACCCGGCGGATGCGCTGGGCCTTTCCTCATGAAGCTGCATGATTCCCGGCAGCTGGGGCCGCTGGTGTTCCGCGACCCGCTGCTTTTGTGTAGCGCACTGTATTTTCTGCTCTACTTTGATGCAAGCGGCTTTCTGCGTCTGGGGCTGCTGGCGGCGTTCCTGCACGAGTGCGGGCACATTCTGGTGTATTGTGCGTTGCTGCGCCGCTTTCCGGTCATTGAGGTGACCATGACCGGCTTTTGTATGCGGATGGACGCTCCGGCCCGGGGCCTTTCACCGGGGCGGCTCTTCTGGCTGGCTGCTGTAGGCCCGGCGGTCAATTTCATGCTGGCAGGCATCTGGGCACTGCGGCTGGAACAGGAACTGACCATCCGCGGCAGTGCCTTCTGGGCGGCAAATCTGCTGACCGGGGGATTCAATCTGTTGCCCGTTCCACCGCTGGATGGGGCGCAGCTGGCATCCTGCCTGTGTGAAATGCGGCGTGCAGGCAAAAAGTTTAAGGGAAATGATTGAAAAAACAGCTCATTTCGGGTACAATAAAATGACGTGTAAAAATGGACTGTTTATTGGAGGACTCGATGTTTGATCCAAAACTGAAAGAAGCACTGGGACGGGTACAGAAGCCCGGCCGTTATACCGGCGGAGAACCCGGCAGTGTATATAAGGACAAAGAAAAAGTGGATGTCCGCTTTGCGTTCTGCTTTCCGGACACCTATGAGGTAGGTATGTCCTTCCTCGGCGAAAAGATCCTGTATGAGCTGCTCAACAGCCACGAAAACTGGTGGTGCGAGCGTGCTTTTATGCCGTGGCTGGATATGAAGGCCGAGATGGAGCGTCTTGGTCTGCCGCTCTACACCATGGAGAGCAAGGACCCGCTCACCGCTTTTGATGCAGTGGGCTTCACCCTGCAGTACGAGCTTTCCTATACCAATATTCTGGCTATGCTGGATCTGGCAGGCATCCCGTTCTATTCCAAGGATCGCGATGAAAGCTGGCCGCTGATCGTGGCGGGCGGCCCCTGCACCTGCAACGCGGAGCCCATTGCGGACTTTTTTGATGTGGTCCAGCTGGGCGAGGGCGAAAACCAGCTGCCCGGCATCTGCGCCGAGATCGAAAAGGCCAAGAAGGAGGGCGGCGTCTCCAAAAAGGAGCTGCTGCTGCGCATTGCAAAGATCCCCGGCGTCTACATCCCGGCGTTCTACGATGTGACCTACTGCGAGGACGGCAGGGTCAAGGCCATCACCCCCAACGAGCCGGGCATCCCGGCGCGCATCACCAAGGCGATCATCAAGGACCTGAACGAGTTTGCCCCGCCCACGAATTTCGTGGTGCCCATGGTGGGTGCCATTCAGGACCGCGCCAGCATCGAGGTGCTGCGCGGCTGTGTGCGTGGCTGCCGTTTCTGTCAGGCGGGCTTTCTGTACCGCCCCATGCGCCAGCGTGACGCGGGCCTTCTGAACAGGGCGGCGCAGGAGCTGTGCGCTAACACTGGCTATGAGGAGCTGAGCCTTTCCAGCCTGTCCACCTCTGACCACGGCCAGCTGGAAGAGCTGCTGGACGATCTGAACGAGTGGGCACCCAAGGAGCATGTGAGTCTGTCGCTGCCTTCGCTGCGCGTGGACAACTTTTCCCAGAGCCTCATTGAAAAGACCACCAAGGTGCGCAAGAGCGGCCTGACCTTCGCCGCCGAAGCCGGCACCCAGCGCCTGCGCAACGTCATCAACAAGAATGTCACATGGGACGAGATCGAAAAGACCTGCACCATTGCATTCAATGCGGGCTACACCTCGGTCAAGCTCTACTTCATGATGGGCCTGCCCACTGAGACCATGGAGGACATTGAGGGCATCGCAGAGACGGCGCAGAAGGTGGTAGACCTCTATTATTCGCTGCCCAAGCGCGGCAAGGGCAAGGGTGTACAGGTGACCATCAGCTGTGCCTGCTTTGTGCCCAAGCCCCATACGCCGTTTGAGTTCGTGCCTATGGACACCGAAGAAATGCTGCGCGCCAAGCAGAAGCATCTGCTGGAAAGCGTGCACAGCCGTAAGATCAAGGTGAACTACCACGACAGCACCACCAGCTTCCTCGAAGGCGTATTCGCCAAGGGCGACCGCCGCCTGGCTCCGGTCATCGTGGAGGCCTACAAGCGCGGATGCTACTTCGACGGCTGGGAAGAGTGCTTCAAGTATGACACCTGGATGCAGACCTTTGCGGATATGGGCATCGACCCGGCGTTCTACTGCCAGCGTCCCATCGGGCTGGATGAGGTGACGCCCTGGTCTCATATGGACTACGGCATTACCCATGATTTCCTGGTGCGGGAGTACAACAAGGCTCTTGCCGCCCAGACCACCCAGCCCTGCAACCGTGCCTGCCACGGCTGCGGTGCAAATCACCTGTTAGGAGGTCCCTGCTTTGATTACAGTCAGAATCTCGTTTGAGAAAAAGAATGAGGCCTCCTACATCTCCCTGCTGGACCTGCAGCGGGTGATGCAGCGGGTGCTCAAGCGCAGCGGCCTGCCGGTGTGGCATACGCTGGGTTTCAATCCCCACATCTATATGACCTTTGCCTGCCCGCTTTCGCTGGGGCAGGAGAGCGAGTGCGAGTGCGTGGACGTCAAGACCGAAGCGGAAGCCCCGGATTTTGAACAGTGGAAAGCGGCCCTCAATGCCATCATGCCCGCAGGCATCGTGATCACGCACGTTGGCCCGGTGCAGATGAAGGCGGACCTCATTGCCTACGCATGCTATCGCATCACCTACCCGGCGGCAGCGGCTGCGGCGCTGGATGCGTACAATGCGCTGGAAAGCGCTCCGGTGGAAAAGCACGGCAAAAAAGGCAACAAGATCATTGAGCTGAAGGATCACATCCCGCAGGTGGAGTACACCACGGAGGGGGACAGCCTGCACATTGAGCTGTGCCTGCCCGCTGCGCAGGAGCTGAACCTGAACCCCTCGCTGCTCACCGGCTTTCTGGAAGAAAAATTCGGTCTGCCTGCCGTCAGCGCCAACATCCTGCGCAAAAAGTTTTTGACGGCAGATAAGCAGCTGTTTGTCTGATCGGAGCGTGAAAGACCGTCTGTTGGGCAAAACAGAAAATTTTTGCATTTATTTTGGTCAGAACGCTTGCATTTACGCAGGTTTTGTGATATCCTATTTAGGCGTTAGTGTCCGCTGAGACCACAGCGGGGTTAATGACAATATCATTAAACGGGCGGTCCTCTGACGGCAAAGTGCCGTGTATGAACGTCTAAAAACAAATGGAGGATTCAAAAATGGACGCACTGAAGATTATTTCTGAAGGCAGCATCAAGGCTGAAAAGCCCCAGTTCAACGTTGGCGATACCGTCCGCGTTGATGTTCGTATCAAGGAAGGCGACCGTGAGCGCATTCAGGCCTTTGAGGGCACTGTGATCGCAAAAAAGCACGGTGGCGTTGCTGAGACCTTCACCGTTCGCCGCGTTGCTTACGGTGTTGGCATCGAGCGTGTCTTCCCCATCAACAGCCCCTTCGTTGAGAAGGTCACCGTTGTCCGCAAGGGCAAGGTCCGCCGCGCAAAGCTGTTCTACCTGCGTGGTCGTACGGGCAAGGCTGCCAAGGTCAAGAGCGATATTTGATTATCCCCGATTTGAAACGGGAGAAAAGGGACAACCTTGTTGTCCCTTTTTTCTTTATCAAAATTTCGGAAAAAATGCGGCTTTTTGCAGGCACCGTTCTTGCGAAGAGCCTGTCGGCTGCGGTATAATCGGGTCAGCAGTGTAAAACCAGAAGGTGAGGTGTACCGGATATGGAAAAACAGGAACAGGCAAAGCCCGTGCGTGGGCAGAACCTGCTGGAATGGTACGAGGCATTGATCTCGGCAGCGCTGGTGCTGGTGCTGATCTTTTCGTTTTTCTTCCGCATCATTCAGGTGGACGGCAGCTCCATGGTGCCCACACTGGTGAACGGTGATAAGCTCATCGTGTGGGGAGCAGGCTATACACCGCAGCGTGGTAACGTGGTCATTGTGGACAGTTATACCTCCTACGGTAAACCGCTGGTCAAGCGTGTCATCGCCAAAGGCGGCGATACGGTCTCCATCGATTATGCGACCGGCACCGTGGCGGTGAACGGTGAGGTCTTGCAGGAGGACTACATTGCAGAACCTACCTATCTTGGCTATGATGTAACTTTCCCGTATACGGTGCCGGAGGGCACGGTGTTCGTGATGGGTGATAACCGCAACCAGTCGCTGGACAGCCGCTCCACCTATGTGGGCTGCATCGACGAACGGGATATTCTGGGCAAGGTGCTTGTGTGCTTTATGCCCTTTACAGATTTTGGGGTGGTAAAATGAACGAAATGGATACCCGCTTTGCAAACCAGTACAATATTCAGTGGTTCCCGGGCCACATGACCAAGACTCTGCGCATGATGGAGCAGGAGATCCAGCATGTGGATGCAAGCCTTGTGCTGCTGGATGCCCGCATCCCGCTTTCCAGCCTGAACCCGGAGATCGAGCGCATCACGGCCCGCAAGCCGAAACTATACGCGCTGAACAAGGCCGATCTGGCAGACCCGGCTGTAACGGAAGAGTGGATCAAGTATTTCCGTGCGGCAGATGCTGGCTGTGTGGCCATCAGCGCCAAGCAGAAGGGCGGTGCCAATGCGGTAAAGGCTGCCATTGAAAAAGAACTGGCGGGCCTGCTGGAACGCCGCCAGAACCGCGGCATGGGCGGTGCCAAAACACAGGTGATGCTGTGCGGCATCCCCAATGTGGGCAAATCCACCTTCATCAACACCTTTGCAGGCTCTGCCCGCGCCAAGGCGGCAGACCGCCCGGGCGTAACCAAGGGCAAACAGTGGGTCAGCACCGACAAATTTGATCTGCTGGATATGCCCGGCGTACTGTGGAAGAAGTTCGACTCCAAGACCATTGCGTCCAATCTGGCCTTTATCGGCTCCATCAAGGATGATATTCTGGATGTGGAAGAGCTGGCCATGAACCTGCTGGACGAGGTGCGCCGCAACTACCCCGACCTTGTGGCCCAGCGCTACAAGCTGGATGCCGAAACGCTGGCCCTGCCGCCCTACGAGCTGATGGAAGCCATCGGCCGCAAGCGCGGTCTGCTGGTGCGCGGCGGCGAGGTGAACACCGAGCGCTGCGCCATTATGCTGGTGGACGAGTTCCGCGCCTGCAAGTGGGGCCGCATCTCGCTGGAGCGTCCGCCGCAGCGGGATGATCTGGCTGATTTTGCCGAGGAGGATGACGAATGAAGCGCCGTTCCGACGAGGAGATCTCGGCTCCGCTGTATGAATACGATGCCGCTGTACGCAGTCAGTACGGCTGCTTTGCAGGCGTGGACGAAGCCGGACGCGGCCCTCTGTGCGGCCCGGTGTGCGTAGCGGCCTGTATTCTGGACCCGGAGAATCCGGTCTTTGGCATCAACGACTCCAAAAAGCTTACCGAGAAAAAGCGGGAAGCTCTGTTTGATGAGATCATTGAAAAGGCGTTGGCCTACAAAATTGTTTTTGTGGGGCCGGAGATCATTGACCGGGACAACATCCTCAACGCCACCATGGGCGGCATGAAGCAGGCTGTGGAAGAGCTGGACATCGTGCCGAACCTTGTTCTCGTGGATGGAAACCGCACCCCGGCAGGGCTGCTGGTCCCGGCACAGCCGGTGGTCAAGGGCGATGCCACCAGTGCCAGCATCGGCGCAGCATCCGTCCTTGCCAAGGTCAGCCGTGACCGCTATATGCTGGAACTGGACAGACAGTATCCGCAGTATCAGCTGGCAAAGCACAAGGGCTACCCGACCAAGCTCCACTATGAGATGATTGCCCAGTACGGCATCCAGCCGTTCTACCGCCGCAGCTTCCTCAAAAAGCAGGGCTACTGGCCGGAGAACGGAAAGTGAACCGCGCCGAGACAGGGCGCAGGGGAGAAGCAGCTGCGGCCCGCTGGTATCAGAAGCAGGGCTGCAGGCTGCTGGCACACAACTTCCACACCCGGATGGGTGAGCTGGATGTTGTGGTGCAGGAGCCGGATGGGACCATTGTCATCTGTGAGGTCAAGACCCGTGCGGAAGGCTCTCTGGCCAGCCCGGCAGAAGCGGTGGACCGGCCCAAACAGCGCCGCCTGATCTGTGCGGCACAGTATTATCTGCAGCAGAACGGCCTGAGCGATGCACCGGTACGATTTGACGTGGCAGAAGTGTTCCCTCTTGACAGCGGGCGCTGGATGGTACATATTATAAGGGGCGCTTTTCTCACGTAAAGCAACGGCCCCGGTGGGAAAATGTACGGGCAGAGGGCTTCTCTGCCACAGCAGAAGAGCGTGCTTTTCACGTTCTACGGCGAAAAAGGAGCGACAACAATGCAGTTTTTTAGTACCAGAGACCAAAACCGCAAAGTGACTTCCTCGGAAGCAATCGCACAGGGCCTGTCCAACGAGGGCGGTCTGTTTGTACCGGAAAGCTTTCCGCAGGTGGATGTGAAGGCACTGTGCGAGCTGGACTACCCGGCCATGGCAGCTGCCGTCATCAAAGAATATCTGACCGACTACTCGCAGGATTTCCTGACCGAAGCTGCCCACAAGACCTACGGAGAGGCCTTTGGCGGCAAGGCAGGCTATCTTGCCCCGGTGGAAGGGGACACCTATGCCTTAGAGCTGTGGCATGGCCCTACCTGTGCATTCAAGGATTATGCTCTGCAGCTGATGCCGAAGCTTCTGGTGGAAGCCAAAAAGAATCTGGGCCGCACGGAAAAGACCCTGATCCTTGTGGCGACCAGCGGCGATACCGGCAAGGCAGCTCTGGACGGCTACCATGATATCCCGGGCGTGGAGATCGCAGTGTTCTATCCCACGGGCGGCACCAGCGAGATCCAGCGCCTGCAGATGGCAACGCAGGAGGGTGCCAACGTGGCAGTGTACGCTGTGCGCGGCAACTTTGATGATGCACAGACCGGTGTGAAGAAGGTCTTTGGTGACACTGCCATTGCAGCAGAGCTTGCCAAGCGGAACATCCGCCTGTCCAGCGCCAACTCCATCAACTGGGGCCGTCTGGTGCCGCAGATCGTCTATTACTTTGCCGCCTATGCCCAGCTGCTCAAGGCGGGCAGGATCACCTTCGGCGATGAAGTGGACTTCTGCGTACCCACCGGTAACTTCGGCGACATTCTGGCAGGCTACTATGCAAAGCGCATGGGTCTGCCGGTACACAAGTTTATCTGCGCGTCGAACAGCAACAACGTGCTGACGGATTTTATCCGCACCGGTACGTACGACAAAAAGCGCGCGTTTTATACCACCATTTCGCCGTCCATGGATATTCTGGTCTCCAGCAATCTGGAAAGACTGCTCTACCACTTGTGCGGCGAAGACACCGAAAAGCTTACGGGCTGGATGAACGCCCTGCAAAGCGGCGGCGCATACACCGTAGACGCCGCAACGGCCGATGCCGTACGCGCGCTGTTCTACGGCGGCTGCTGTGACGATAAGGAAACCGTTGAAGTCATCCGCAATACGTTTGAAAAAGACGGCTACCTGTGCGATACGCACACGGCGGTCGCGGTCGGCGTTTACGAGCAGTATTTGAAAGAGACCGGCGACAACACGCCCGCCGTCATCGCTTCCACTGCAAGCCCGTATAAATTCCCGGACAGCGTGCTCGACGCGTTCGATTGCGAAAAGCCCGCAGATCCGTTTGCGGAGGCCGAGCTGCTCGCGTAGCTTTCAAACACAAA
>OIKY01000494.1_pt1 | contig 8449 bp, 9 predicted proteins | sample 1584281 | NCBI WGS metagenome assembly OIKY01 (sample SAMN02674697, study PRJEB24791) | human gut metagenome, SKBSTL033 | isolation source: stool | host: Homo sapiens | place: USA | reverse complement strand
GAGATCGCCATCCGCCCCACCAGCCTGTGCATGCGACTGTTCGGCAATGTGCTGGGCGCATTCGTCATCATGGAGCTGATCAAGCTCGTGGTGCCCGTGTTCGTCCCGGCGGTGTTCAGCCTGTATTTTGACCTGTTCGACGGTCTGATCCAGACCTACGTGTTCGTGTTCCTGACTTCGCTGTTCATGAAAGAGACCATGGGCGGAGAAGACTGATCCATTGATATTTACTGAATTTAAAAGGAGATTATTACTATGAATGGTTTGATTGCTCTGGGCGCTGGCATTGCAGCGCTGACCGGCATTGGCGGCGGTATCGGCATCGGCATCGCAACGGGTAAGGCAACGGAGGCAATCTCCCGTCAGCCCGAGGCATCCGGCAAGATCCAGACCAACCTGCTGCTGGGCGCTGCTCTGGCAGAGGGTACTGCAATTTTCGGCTTCGTCGTTGCACTGCTGATCATCCTGTTCCTGGGTCAGTAACGGAGGCGCAGACGAATGCTGAAGTTGGATATTAACCTGCTGTGGACCGTCGTGAACGTCCTCGTCATGTATGCGGTGCTGCGCAAGTTCCTGTTCAAGCCTGTTCAGGACGTGATCGCAAAGCGCCAGCAGATGGTGGACGCAAACCTGGCCGATGCGGAGACCTCCAAGAAGGAAGCCGCAGAGACCATGAACGCCGCGCAGGAAAAACTGCGCAATGTGGACAATGAGGCCGCTGCCCGCCGCGAAGCCTACGAAAAGCAGGCTGAGGTCGAAAAGCAGCAGCTGCTGGCAGATGCCCGCAAGCAGGCGGACGCCATCGTGGCCGCCGGCAAGGCGAGCGCCGAGGCCGAACGCCAGAGCAAGCTGCGGGAAGCCGATGCCCAGACCACGGCACTGGCCCGTGCGATGTGCGAGAAGCTGCTGGCCCGCAATCTGACCGCCCAGGACGACGCACGTCTGCTGGACGATCTGCTGGAGAAAGCAGGTGCAGGCAATGGCAACTGAATTCAGTCGTGAATTTTTTGCGGACAACCGCATCGTCAAGGCCGAGCTGCGCAGCGCCCGCAAGCCCCGGGAAGAGGAGCTGAACCGGATCCGCGCCGAGGTACGCAAGCTGTATGATGCCACCGAGGTCATCCTGAACGTGACGGTGGACGAGAGCCTGCTGTCCGGCTATGTCCTGCAGGTGGGCGACCGTGTGTTCGATAACTCCGGCCGTCATCAGCTGGACAAGATGATGGAGGGCAAGCCCTCGCTGGCTACCCTCAAGACCCGCATTGAGGACTACAAGCCCGCCGAGACCTCTGCCGAGGGCGGTGTGGTCATCTCCTCTGCCGACGGCATCGTGCACGTCGAGGGCATGAACCGCGCCGTGTACGGCGAGATCGTCACCTTCGACAACGGTGCCAAGGGCATGGTGGAGAGCGTGGACCCCGAACAGCTGGGCATCATGCTGTTCGACGGAGCTGAGACCGTCGGTGTGGGCACCATGGTGACCCGCAGCGGCAAGCGTGCCGGCATCCCGGTGGGCGATGCCTTCCTGGGCCGTGTCATCAGCCCGCTGGGCGAGCCCATCGATGGCAAGGGCCCCATTGAAGCTGTGGGCTACAACCCCATCGAAAAGCAGGCCCCCGGCATTCTGGAGCGTCAGAGCGTGGATACCCCGCTCCACACCGGCATCCTCGCCATCGATTCCATGTTCCCCATCGGCCGCGGCCAGCGTGAGCTGATCATCGGCGACCGCCAGACCGGCAAGACCTCCATCGCCACGGACGCCATCCTGAACCAGAAAAACACCGGTGTGCTGTGCATTTATGTGGCCATCGGCCAGAAGGCTTCTTCCATTGCCCGCGTGGCAGGCGATCTGCAGAAGCACGGTGCCATGAGCTACACCACCATCGTGGCGGCTACTGCTTCGGATTCCGCTCCCCTGCAGTACATCGCACCCTATGCCGGTACCGCACTGGCCGAGTACTTCATGAGTCAGGGCAAGAGCGTGCTGATCGTTTACGACGATCTGTCCAAGCATGCAGTGGCCTACCGTGCCATTTCTCTGCTGCTGCGCCGCTCTCCGGGCCGTGAGGCTTACCCCGGCGACGTGTTCTATCTGCACTCCCGTCTGCTGGAGCGCTCCTGCCGGATGCGCGACGATCTGGGCGGCGGCTCCATCACCGCACTGCCTATCGTTGAGACGCAGGCAGGCGATGTTTCGGCCTACATCCCCACCAACGTCATTTCCATCACCGATGGTCAGATCTTCCTCGAGAGCGCCCTGTTCAATGCAGGCAACCGCCCGGCCGTCAATGTGGGTCTGTCGGTGTCCCGTGTGGGCGGCGCTGCCCAGACCAAGGCCATGAAGAAGGCCAACGCCAACCTGCGTATCGAGCTGGCACAGTACAAGGATATGGAGTCCTTTGCACAGTTCAGCTCGGATCTGGACGCGGAGACCCGCCGCCAGCTGGATCACGGCAAGGCTCTGATGGAAATGCTCAAGCAGCCGCTGTATCAGCCCAAGTCCGACGCCGAGCAGGTGGTCACGCTGGTGCTGGCTTCCCACGGCGTGCTGGACGAACTGCCCACTGCCGAGCTGCGCGCCAAAACTTCCGCATTTGTGCGTCAGTTCCGCGCGGATGTGTCCGGTACGATGGATAAGATCACCGCCACCGGCAAGCTGGAACCTGAAATGGTCGATGCCATCCTGAACGCCTGGAAAGCTTATGCGGGAGGCGACAGCCATGCCGTCCAGTAAGCTGCTGAAGGAGCGCATCGAGAGCATTCAGGACACCATGAAGATCACGAACGCCATGTACCTGATCTCCTCGTCCAAGCTACGCAAGGCACGTAAGAACTACCAGAATGTATCGCCCTACTTCAACCGTATGCGCGATACCATTTCCCGCGTGGTGCCCCACCTGCCGGAAGAGCCGGTGCATCCGTTCTTCCACGAGCGTAATATCGCAAACCCCAAGCGGGCCTACATCGTGCTGACGGCAGATAAGGGCATGGCAGGCGCTTACAACCAGAACATCATCAAGTTCCTCAAGGAAAATGCGGATGAGAACGACCGGTTCTATGTGATCGGCCAGACCGGCTACCGCGCCCTGTACCACAAGGATCCGCGGCTGGTGGAGGATTTCCACTACGGTGCCACGGAGCCTACGCTGCAGCGTGCCCGCGATATCACGATGGACGCCATCGATGATTTCAAGACCGGCAAGCTGGATGAGATCTATCTCATCTATACCCGCATCGAGAATGCACTGACCAGCGAGCCCACCATGGTGCGTCTGCTGCCGCTGGACCGCGCCCATCTGCAGCCTGCCCCCAAGGGTCTGGGCGATCCGAAGGGCGATGTGGAGATGTTCCCGTCTGCATGGACGGTGTTTGAACAGATCGCGCCCATTTATATGCACGGCATGATCTTTGGTGCCATGACCGAGAGCTTCTGCGCAGAGCAGAGCGCCCGCATGACCGCCATGGATTCCGCCACCAAGAACGCCAACGATATGATCCGGGAGCTGCAGCTGGAATACAACCGCACCCGTCAGGGCTCCATTACACAGGAGATCACCGAGATCATCGGCGGTGCGGCTGCCGTGCAGAACCGGGCGGAATAAAACGTATTTACAAATTAGTATAGAGGCAATCGTATGATACAGGGAACTATTATTCGCGTAGCCGGCCCTGTGGTGGACGTGCAGTTCACCGCAGGCAAGCTGCCTGCCCTGCAGGAAGCGCTTACCGTGACCGCCGAGGGCACCGAGCGCACGATGGAAGTGACACAGCATGTCAACGAGACCACTGTGCGCTGCATCATGCTTTCCGCCAGCGAGGGTCTGGGCAAGGGCATGACCGTGACCGCTACCGGCCACGGCCTGACCGCACCGGTGGGCGAAGCCACGCTGGGCCGCATGTTCGACCCGCTGGGCAGACCCATCGACGGCAAGGGCTCTGTGGATGATGTGCCGCATTGGCCCATCCACCGCAAGGCCCCCAGCTTTGCAGAGCAGAAGCCCGCGACCGAGATCCTGGAGACCGGCATCAAGGTCATCGACCTGCTGGCCCCCTATGCAAAGGGCGGCAAGATCGGTCTGTTCGGCGGTGCAGGCGTCGGCAAGACCGTGCTGATCCAGGAACTGATCCATAACGTGGCCACCGAGCACGGCGGCTACTCCATCTTCACCGGCGTCGGCGAGCGCTCCCGCGAGGGCTGCGACCTTTGGGGCGAGATGAACGAGTCCGGTGTTCTGAATAAGACCGCACTGGTCTTTGGTCAGATGAACGAGCCCCCAGGAGCACGTATGCGTGTTGCCGAGACCGGCCTGACCATGGCAGAGTACTTCCGTGAGGAGACCCACAAGGACGTGCTGCTGTTCATTGATAACATCTTCCGTTTCGTGCAGGCAGGCTCCGAGGTGTCCGCTCTGATGGGCCGTATGCCTTCTGCTGTGGGCTACCAGCCCACTCTGGCCAACGAGCTGGGCGCTCTGCAGGAGCGCATCACCTCCACCAAGGAAGGCTCCATCACCTCTGTGCAGGCCGTCTACGTCCCCGCCGACGACCTGACCGACCCGGCCCCCGCCACCACCTTTGCACATCTGGATGCCACTACCGTGCTGTCCCGTAAGATCGTGGAGCAGGGCATTTACCCGGCCGTGGACCCGCTGGCATCCACCTCCCGCATTCTGGAAGCGGATATCGTGGGCGAGGAGCACTATCGCGTGGCCCGCAAGGTGCAGTCCATTCTGCAGCGCTATCAGGAACTGCAGGACATCATCGCCATTCTGGGCATGGACGAGCTGGACGAGAACGACAAGCTCACCGTTGCCCGCGCCCGCAAGCTGCAGAAGTTCCTGTCCCAGCCCTTTGCTGTGGCCGAGAACTTTACCGGCCTGAAGGGCAAGTATGTGCCGCTGCAGGATACCGTGCGCGGCTTTGCCGCCATTGTGGACGGCGAGGCCGATGATCTGCCGGAGTGGGCTTTCTTCAACGTTGGTACGCTGGAAGATGCCCGCCAGAAGGCAGCGGAAAAGCTGGCTGAGGAAAAGGGCGGTGCCGTCTGATGAACAAGTTCATGCTGAACATCACTGCGTCCAGCGGTGAGTACTATCAGGGCGATTGCGAAGACCTTGTGCTGCCCATCAGCGATGGCGTGTACGGCATACAGGCCGGACACAGCCCGGTGCTGGTGGCCATCCACATGGGCATCCTGCACTTTGAGGTGAACGGTGAAAGCCAGGACATCCTGGTAGGCGATGGCATTGCCGAGGTGACGCCTGCCTACGTGATGGTGCTGGTGGACAGCGCCGAGCGTCCGGAGGATATCGACAAGAACCGTGCCGAGGCTGCCCGCATCCGTGCCGAGGAGCGTTTGCAGCATCAGCAGAGCATGCATGAATATTATCAGAGCAAGATCGCGCTCGACCGTGCGATGCAGCGCCTGCAGGCCGCTGCAAAGTACCGGCGCTGAGAATGAGCCGCATCTGCCAGGACCAGATCTGAAAAAAGAGCATCATTTGTATCCGGTGAGGGTGCAAAGTGATGCTCTTTTTTGTTTCAGGCTGTTCCATGGAACGCAGCTTTCGTGTATAATAAGGTCAATGCAACCCCGCGTGTTGTGCGGGAAAGGAGGAGGTTTTCCATGATCCAATTCGGCCTGCGTCTGCATGACGCGGAAAAGCTGCCCGTTGAACAGGTGCTGCCGCTGGTGCGCCAGAAAGGCTTTACCTGCGCCCATGTGGCTCTGAGCAAATCCTTCAAGGAGCTGCCCTGCACCCCCAGCGCCCTGACCCCCGGCTATGCGCTGTATCTGCGGCATCTGTTTGAGAAAAACGGCATCGACATTGCCGTGCTGGGCAACTACCTGAACCTTGCCCACCCGGATGCGGATGCCCTGCACGCCATTCAGGAAAAATACTATGCCCATATCCGCTTTGCAAGTCTTCTGGGCTGCGGCATGGTGGGCACCGAGACCGGTGCGCCCAACGCGGAGTACAAATTCTGTCCGGAGTGCCGCAGCGATGCCGCACTTTCCACCTTTATCAAGAACTTCAAGCCGGTGGTGCGCTGTGCCGAGCAGTACGGCGTGACCATTGCCATTGAGCCGGTGGTCAAGCACATCGTGTACGATGCCAGACGCGCCCGCACCGTGCTGGATGAGATCGGCAGCCCGAACCTGCAGATCCTGTTCGACCCCGTCAACCTGCTGAACATGGAAAATGTGGACCGCCGCGAGGAAGTGTTCGCCGAGGCCATCGAGCTTCTGGGCAAGGACATCGCCATGATCCACTTTAAGGATTTCCTGCGCAAGGATGCGGGCGGCCAGCTGGCTGCTACGGGTGCAGGGCAGGGAGGCATGGAGGACTACCGCACCATCCTGCGCTTTGCAAAGCAGGAAAAGCCCTATATCTTTGCAACGCTGGAGAATACCACCCCGGAAAACGCGGTGGAATGCCTGAACTACCTGAAAAAGCAGTACGACGAGTGCTGAACACTTTATAACAAGAAAAACATCTGCAAGCTTTGCCCGGAATGGGGCAGCTTGCAGATGTTTTTTGTATCAGATGAAGTTTATGGTTCAGCCTTTTACAAATTGCAATTAAGAAGTAGTTTCGCTGAAAATGCCCAGAACGAAAGCGGAGGACATTAAGATCATTCCAGATTCAGCTTATGCTCCATCAGCCAGCGGGTCAGCAGAAAGTATCCTGCGGCAAAGGCAATGCTGACCGCCAGCCCGAACAGGGTGGTGAACGCACTGGGCGCAGCGATGGAGATGTCCACGCCGCCAAGGGTGGGATCGGAAACAGCCTGCAGCATGTCGGCACTGCTGACACCGGAGCTCAGCCAGTTCTGCAGGAAGGACAGCAGGAAAAATGCCAGAATACCGGCCGGGACCATGTGCTTTTTGAACTGGTGGCCGATCATGCATGCGGCATAGATGCACAGGATGCTGGACACCAGTGCCACCAGCCCATTCAGCGTTTCAAAGATCAGCCAGAGCCACCCGGAGCTGCCGGTCATGCGGAAGATCTCCACCACTTTCTGCCACAGCTCCGGCAGCTGCTGCAGGGCCGCACTGTTCAGAGACAGAGCCAGCAGCATCACCGCAAAGGAGAAAATACCCACGATGCTGCTGCAAAGCATCCAAACCACGCTGGAGATCAGCTTGGAAAGGATGAGCTGGCTTTCCGTCACCGGCAGGGTGTGCATCAGGTAGCCTTCGCGGCCCAGCAGATTGCGGGTGAAGCGGGTGACAATGGTCATCACGGACACCACTGCCACCGCAACGGCTACGACCATGTAGGCGAACAGCAGCAGAGATGCAAAGTTGTCCTTGGAAGAGCTGCGCAGGGAAAAGCCGCTCAGCACTGCCAGCGCAACAAGGGCCAGATACAGCCCGCCGTAGGTGCGGCCGGTGGCCTTGAATTCATATTTTAACAGTTGTTTCAGCATTTGAATACCTCCCGGAAATATGCATCCACGCTCATGCCCTCGGTCTCGCGCAGCTCTTCGGCATTGCGGTGGGCGAACACCCGGCCATCCTTCAAAAAGACGGCTTCGTCCAGAATGGGCTCGATATCGCCGATGAGGTGGGTGGAAAGAATGACGGTCGCATCCCGGCTGTAGTTGTTCAGGATGGTGCTCAGGATGTAGTCCCGGGCGGCAGGGTCCACGCCGCCAATGGGCTCATCCAGCAGGTAGAGCTTTGCGGCGCGGCTCATGGCCAGGATCAGCTGCACCTTTTCCTTGCTGCCCTTGGAGAGGGTCTTGAGCCGTGCCTTCGGTTCCAGTTCCAGCCGGGCCAGCATTTCGTTTGCCTTAGCGGGGTCAAAATCGGCATAAAATTCGCGGAACATTTCCACCAGCTGCTCCACACGCATCCAGTCCGGCAGCCAGGCGGCGTCCGGCAGGTAAGAAACGATCTCTTTCGTGGCCGGGCCGGGCACACTGCCCGCAATGGTAATGCTTCCCTCCGTAGGCTGCAGCAGGCCGTTGGCCAGCTTCATCAGGGTAGTCTTTCCGCTGCCGTTGGGCCCCAGCAGGCCGATAATCTTTCCCGGCTCCAGGTGCAGGTCCACATGATCCAACGCCCGTTTTTTGCCGTAGGCCTTGCTCAGGCCGGTGCAGTTCAAAAGCTCAGTCATGGTTTGTTCCCTCTTTCTCATTCCAGCGCTCCAGCAGGGCGGCGGCCTGTTCCGGGCCGTAGCCAATGCCGCGCATCTTCTCCAGAAATTCGGCGGTCAGGTTCCGGGCCGCCTCGGCACGCAATTGTTCGATCAACGCTCTATCCTCCGTCACATAACGGCCTGCGGTGCGCTCGGTGCGCACCAGGCCCTCGTTCTCCAGCTGGGCAAGCGCCCGCTGCATGGTGTTGGGGTTGACCCCGGCGGCGGCGGCAAGGTCGCGCACCGAGTCCAGATGCCCGCCGGGTGGGTAAATGCCTGCTAAAGATCGGAAGAGCGTC
>OIKY01000492.1_pt1 | contig 8561 bp, 9 predicted proteins | sample 1584281 | NCBI WGS metagenome assembly OIKY01 (sample SAMN02674697, study PRJEB24791) | human gut metagenome, SKBSTL033 | isolation source: stool | host: Homo sapiens | place: USA | reverse complement strand
GTCTTTGATTAAACTTTCTTCGAGAAAGTCAGGAGGGGAGAGTTTATCGTCCGGTGGACGATGAACTCCGGGGAACCCTATCAAGGGGTTCCCCAATGATTTGCCGCGCAAATCATTGAAAGAAACTTAAAGAAATCACAATTTCGTCTGAAAATAAGAATTGATGCGCGTCATGGTGCGCAGAAGCTCCTCGCGTTCCTCTTCCGAAAGATCCTCGCAGATTTCCGCAATGATGCGCCGGTGGCAGCGGCGGTGGAACGCCTCCACTTTTTTGCCCTCGGGCGTTAACATCACCTGCACCGCGCGGCCGTCGCCGGGCAGGCGCTGCTTTTCGCAGTAGCCCTTCTGCACCAGCTTGTTCACCGCTACCGTAACGGAGGGCTTTGTCACCTTGAGCTGCTGGGCGATCTCGCTGACCGTCATGCCGGTTTTACCTTTGGCAATGAGCTCGATCATGTGCATCTCGTTGATGGAGATGTTCAGCCGTTGTTTTTTCAGTTCGTTCTGCTCCAAGATCTGCACATTGCGATAGATCTCCACCAGAAGCTCGTTTGCTTTCGCAGAAAAGCCGGACATGCTGCACACTCCTTTCGCCCATTTGTGCCGTTTTTCGATAAATTTAGTTAAACAAACTAACGAACAGCCGCTGATATTGTACTCGTTTCGCGGCAAAATGTCAAGTAAAATGCTTTCGCGCATCCTCTTTTTCCTTTGAAGTGCCCTCCTTTTTCCCGTAAAGTTATCTCGAAGCTGATACCGACTTGGGCTTCCTTGTAAGAATTCTGAAATAAATCTGTTCTTTTTCCGTAGTAATTTGCACTTTAATTCTTTTATGGAATTAAAAATCGGAAGTTATCATGTAGAATAGTCCTGTATATAAAAAGGGGTTCGTATGCCCTTTTATGAAATCGAAATTTATTGCTGAAAGGAAGTTTTTCCGTTGAAGCTGTTTTCTAAAAATAGGAAGCGCATCACTGCAGCCGTGCTTTCCGCCCTGCTGCTCTGTGCCGCACCGCTCAGCTACGCCGACGATACCGTAGCCGATATGGAAGCCAAACAGACCGAGCTCGCCAACAAAAAGGCCGACCTCGAAAACAAAATCTCCTCTCTGGAGTCTCAGGAGGCCGATAAGACCGAATACCTTACCCTGCTCTCCGAAAAGATTGATACCATCAAGGAGCAGATCGATACCGCAAACAGTGACATCACCGTGCTGAACACCAGCATTAAAAAGCTCGAAAAAGAGCTCAACGACTCCGCAGATCAGATCTCCGATACCATGGAGCTTCTGAAAAAGCGTCTCGCCGTGCTGTACTCCGCCGGCTGCACCGTCGGCACACTGGAGATCCTCTTCAATTCCGAAAGCCTGCATGATTTCTCCATGCGCGCAGAGGCCGTCTCCACCATCACCCGCCACGATAAGCAGCTCATCGATACGGTTGCAGCGTACATGAACGAGACAAAGGCACAGCGCGAAGAGCTTGAAAAGGAAAAGACCGCGCTCGCCGATGCCAAAAAGCTGTATGAATCGAGCGAAGAGGAATTAAAGCAGCTCGAAAGCGACAACACCGCCCTGCTCGAGCAGATTCGCTCCGATAAGAGCAGTGCCGAGACCGAGCTTTCCCGTACCGAGGAAGAAGAATACGTGCTCGCAAACATGATGGCGGCAAAGATCGCCGAAATGCAGCAGCAGATGGCACAGGCAAAAGCCACGCCCACCCCGACCCCGGTACCGACCGTAGAGCCTACACCTACGCCGACCCCCGTGCCTGAAGAAGAAGTGGACGATAACGGCAACGTTATGCCTACCCCGACACCGACCCCGGTGCCGACCGTAAAGCCGACCCCCACCCCGACCCCGGTGCCGCAGCCGTCTTATGACGATGACTATTCCGGTGAAAGCTTTGCATGGCCTGTTCCGGGCTGGACCGGCGTCAGCTGTGCATTCGGCAACGGCCACTACGGCATGGATATCCCCGCAAGCCGCGGCACGCAGATCGTGGCATCCCGCTCCGGTAGGGTCATGACCGCAAACGGCTCCGATGATTGGGGCTATTCCTGGGGCTACTACGTCTCCATTTACCACGACAGCACCTATTCCACCCTGTACGCACACATGAGCTCCGTCGCCGTCAGCGAGGGCCAGTGGGTCAACAAGGGCGATGTCATCGGCTATGTCGGCGATACCGGCTATTCCTTCGGTGACCACTGCCACTTTGAGGTCTACCAAAACGGCACCCGTGTAGACCCGTCCCAGTTCGTATAATTTTCATCAATAAATCAAGCGCCGAGTTTTCATGGAAGCCCGGCGCTTTTGTTTTCTCTATAATTTCTGCCATCACGCAGGGCAAAGAGCTCGGCGTATACCTGTATATCTACACCGGCGGCGAACCGCTCATGCGTGTTCATCCACTATTCCGATTCCAACATTCGCGAAAAAACACTGCTCGAAGCCCTGCAGTCGCCGCTCTTCATAGCGTACCACGATGGCCGGCCGTTCAACGAGAACCACCTGCGCCCGTGCCCCATGCTGGAAAACCCGGAGCTGCTGCGCGAGATGATTGCGAAGACCGGCGGTTTTCCTTTTTATAAACATCCTAAGACACTTCACCGCCCAAAGGGCAGTTTCACAAATCCCCATGGGATTTATCTTGTTGAAAAAAGGACTTTGCAAAACGCAAAGTCCTTTCAGTCTGTCGAAAAAGTCTGCAATAAATGCAGACTTTTTCGACAGACTGAAATTTGTATTGTTTCCAATTCGTTTTGCGAAGGCATTTTGAAAATTATTTTTGAGCAAAAATTCCCTGCCACTAAAACATACTTGTCCAGTAGGGCACGAAGATACCCTTATCCATTTTTGCCGAAGATGATGAATTGTGATTGCAGGCAATGCACAGCAGTATCCATGTGCGAAATCTGCGATTTCCTTGCTGGACAACATCTCAGACCCTTGAACAATTTTGAGAAATTAGCTACGCACCGATGGTGCTGATTTTGAGAATCGGATTACTGGCTGATTATTGTTTCGTACAGTTCAGCGTATTAAGAAAAGTTAAGCAAAGATAAATCCTCAATGCCGTTGAATAGTACAGAGACAAATAGAATGGACAAAGCTGATGTTAACGTAGACAAAAGCAATTCAAACCCATATAGGTATATCGGCCTGCGAGAAGAGGTTATATTTGTGTGACGCATTAGAAAATCAGTACAACTAGATGCACACGCTTTTAACATAAAAATCCTCCAAGTCTGTGGTCTACCTAAAATTATAACAGATAGATTATCGGCTTGGGGGATTTTTGATTTTATGGTGTGAATTTTTGTATTAGAGGGTATTTTGCATCATTGCTATAGATATGAATTGATTTCCAGAAAACTGATTATCTAAAGTCCCGTTGTATTTTTCCACAGTGTCGCGAATGTTAATAAGACCTAATCCATGCCCGCTTTCTTTTTTCTTGCTGATTAAAGTATTGCCTGCAATGAAAGGATTAACTAAAACGCTGTTAATCACTTTAAAAAACAAAAAAGTCTCTTTTTGCCAAAGTGTAACTTGGACAAAGCGTTCTTGTTGGTTGGGGATATTAGCGCAAGCTTCTAGAGCGTTGTCAATTTGGTTTGAGAGAACAGCACAGATGTCCACACTGGAAATATGTATGGGTTCTGGCAATTGAACCTTATAAGTAAATGCAATATGTCCTGCCGTTGCTTCTGATACTTTGCAGTTTATGATTGCATCGATTACATCGCATCCGCTATGACAAAGTTTTGATTCGCGATATGTTATCGCAAGTAGTTTGCAAACATATTGTTCCGCTTCTGTATCTTTGTCCAACATCCCTTTTAAGGTCTTTAGATGGTTTGTAAAGTCGTGAACCTGTTTTGCGATCAATCGCTGATTCTTATGGAGTTGCTGATAATTTCTTTCCATTAACTCATTTGTCAAAGAAATCATCACGGTCTCTTGTTCTTTCTTTATATATTTTGAATGTATCGAAATGATGGTAATGATTGCTACTAAGCAGCTCATTATAAATATCCACGAAACGACAATAGCTATCTGCATGACAAACAGAGAATCAGTCATGATTAGGCTGAGAAGAATTGACATAATAATGTAGCATGATGTGGTGATTCCGAAAAGAATCCCCAGATATCTCTTATCAAATTGTCGGATTTTTTCATATTGAGCCCCCAATAGGAAAAACAGGGATACTTGGAGAGCTTTGTTTATTACTGTATATATTGTTCTAATGGTTCCAGTTTTCATCATCAGTTCAAATCCATGAAAAATATCTTGAGATTGGCCGATGATCATGCTCACACTAAAGCCAACTACATAATCTAGGGTATGTAGAAAAAATAAAGTAAGCATGCAAGATACGGTGCGGAGCAAAAGACGACCGTTCGATGTAAGTTTCGTAATACAAATAGAATATGTTGCAGCTATAACTATGGTTAAATATGAAAAGGATTCCCACATGTTCATAAAGGTAACTATAGTTGTCATTACACATGTTGCCGCTAGAATCAATAGAATGTGTTGCGGATTCGTGTGCTTTTTACCGCTTATGCGTGTTATTGTGCTGATAACCAACAAGGATTCTATAAAGGATGCAGATAATTCCACGAGGGTATAAAGAAGCATAATTGGGCTTCCTTTCTGTTTTTTGCAGCTAAATATTCCACTCTCTGATGAGAGCTAACTTCAAATTTTTGAGCATGCGACGGCTAATTGCCAGGCGCTCGTTAGTGGTGAGTATCACTTCTGTGCCCGTTATCTGTTTAGCAAAATCCACGTTTAATATGCATCCGCGGTCAATTAGCACAAAACGGCTGTCATTCAGCGCCTCCAAGAATTCTTTCACTCCTCTGTTATCGAAAATTGAGACTGAAGCGAGTGTTTCAATGCTCAATTGACGCCCGCCGCGGCGAATATATTTAATGTTGGAATAAGGTATCCGATAATATTCATTATAATGAGTGACAGTAATGGAGCGTTCTTCAATATGACGCAACTCCAGAAATCCGCTGTCGAGAGCTTCGTAAAGTTCTTCATCAATATTTAGCTTATAAATATATCTGAAAGCCCGGTTTTTACAGGCTTTGGATCCATATTCAATATGGGATGTAAGAAAGATAATGATAGGAGCGGGGATACGTTTTCGAATCTCTTCGGTAAGCTCAAATCCGTTCATACCTGGCATATCTACGTCCAAAATAAAGATATCGGCGGGGTGCCCAGACTCAATTTCCATTATAAGATATTCGCCACATTGAAAGGTTTGAACTACTGTCTGGAGTGCAGTCTCTTGCTGATCAAGATAAATTTTGATTTTTTCGGCTACTTCTTCCAATTCATATGGATTATCATCACAAACGGCTATTTTTATCATGAGGTTCCTCCTGAAAGAGATAGGATTTCTTTTTATTTAAGTCTATAAAGGTTGCCGAACTAGAGAACACAAACAAAACATATATATCATCGGCTGCTTTTATGTTTTTGGGGTTACGATTGCTGTGGTAGACGTAACTGCCGATATGCCTATCGGCAATATGATGATATATTTCCAGTACAACAGCATCGATAGAGGCTGAGCGATATTTTGAACCCGTCCAACGTGAGATCCCTCTCCGAATGTCCTTTTGGTCGAGATTGCAGAACCTATCTGGGTGCGGAAAGGTGAATGGCTGTTGTACATCTCCAAAATAAGGCAGAAAATCGTTGTCACAGTATATACGTAAAAGTTCAAAAAAATCGAGTCCTATTTCTACCAAGTCACAAAATAAATAAGTAAGACTATCTACGCCAGACAAAATATGCATGTGATGAGACTCCTCTTTTAATTGGTGATCTGTATATTGCGTCCGAGGTCGAACTTCCTCCGAATATCATCATAAAAGAAATTATCGAAACGCTTTCCAAGATGAGTCCCCAAGAGCAACAGCACATACTGGAGTATATTCAACTGTTTGAGAAATTCCGGAGCTTGAATAAATTATAACACAGGCAGCGAAGAATTTCACGGATTTTGTCTAATCGGTAGCATTATTTAATATTAACGGTAGCGCGTATTCACTTGAAGTGGATACGCGCTATTTTTATTCATTATTTGCATTGACAGATCAAAACCATTTAATCTCAAAAATATACCACTGTGACAAAATGGAACAACTCCCGTTTTTAAAGTAGTATCATTAAGTATACAAATGGAACGCATGTTTTTTCCCGAGAAAGAATGGGACTCTATTGAAAGCCAGGAATTCCAATTGCTTTTTACCGTGTATCCATTTAAACGCTATTTTCTGATATAGCTCGGAATTAATCCAAGAGAAGATGAGGATGAGAGAAATTGCTTTATAATGTGATCCTATCCGTTCCGATCGTTTTGCTGTTTTGTGTTCTCCTTTATAAATGCCTGCTTGATTTCGGCCTTTCCCCAAAATCCGCGAAACATGCTGTCCTGCCGGAGGAGGACTTCGATTGCAGGGCGGCATATCCTAATGAATGGAAAACATTCGGCTTTGCGCTCGGCGTTCGGGTTTTGGTCATGGTCGCTGCCCTGTTTTGCATCATGATCGGATCGAATGAACAAATGTCGCTCTGGGACTGCTTGGAAAAGCTCAGATTGTGGGATGCAAATCACTATATCAATTTAATTGACAAGGGATACAGCGCGTATCAGGAAAACGGAGAGCATCTCTTTCTGGTATTCTATCCCTGTTACGTCTGGTTTGTCCGAATCGCGAAGCTTATCATTCCGAGCACCGAGCTGGCAGGCGCGCTCGTTTCGGCACTGTGCTTTTCATGGGGGTGCTGCTGGGTACACAAGCTGGCGTTTGAAAGCTATGATAAATCGGTTGCCGATGATGCGGTGCTGTTCCTGTCGGTTTTCCCGTTTTCGTTCTTTTTCGGTACGGTCATGACAGAGGGACTGTTTTTATTGACGACGGCGGCTGCGCTTTACTATGCACATAAGCACAAGTGGCTTGCCTTTGGGATTTGGGGCGCTTTTGCGGCGCTCACGCGGATGATCGGCATTTTGGTTGTTTTGCCAGGCGTTATAGAGTTTTTCAAAAGCGTTAAACCTCTTGTTGTTCCGATCAAGGCGTCGATGAAAAGGCTCGCCCAAAAGGCAATGTACATTCCGCTGCTGTTCTTGCCCTGTTTGGGAATGCTCGGCTACTGGCTTTTGAACTATCTCGTAGACGGCAATCCGTTTGCCTATATGATTCATCAGCAGCATTGGTATCAAGGTCCGATGTGGGTCACGGATACGCTGAAATATATCGTGAGCTATCTGGGCAGGCAGTTTCAGCAATCTATGGCATGGGCTGTGTGGCTGCCGGAGCTGATTTTATTTATCGTCTTTTTTGCCATTCTTGTCCTTTCGTTGAGATCCCGCAAAAATTCTTCGAGTATCTTAGCATATGCTTTCTGTTATTTGATCGCAAACTATTCGCTCTCGTGGCTGCTGAGCGGCGGCCGATACCTTTCGTGCGGGTTTGTGTTCTTCATTCTGCTTGCCGCTCTGGTTAAGAATAGGTCGGAATTGCGGACATATGTAATTGTGGTCGAGTCGCTTTTTCTGGGAATATTCCTGTTTGGCTACGTCTCCGGAGCACAGATCATGTGATGTTCGATTGTGGAATAGTAATGTCAAAACATATGGGCCGCCATAATTCAAATCTCAGAAAGATAGGGATTTGAATTATGGCGGCAATATATTCAGAGTTTTTAACCTAGTACTGTATCCAGTTAGCAATAATAGTTTACGTTTATAAAGATTTTTACTATACTCCATTAAAAACGGTATTGGAGGATGCTGCAGGGCTTTCCGGTCAGCACACGTTCCACCTGAGCATCGGTAACAGACACCCCGACATCCCGGCGAACCTGTTCCTTTGTTTCGTCGATGCATCGGATCATGCCGAGCTCCAGACTGCGGCAGGTCGAGGCATTGGGACGCCGTATTCCAGCGTGTTTTGCAGGGTGTAGGGTTCATGGCTGTAAACAGCGATACCGGCTAGAAAAGAAAAATGCCGGGTCTTGATGGCGTAATAGCCGTGGTCGATTCCGATGTTCATGTTTTTAACATCCTTTCCTGATGATTGTTGAAAGTTTAAGTTCCTGCTGGTTTTGACTGAGCTTACCGGAGAGAAAAGTCTTCTTTCCCAGCCAAGTAAGTAATTTAGGGGGAGAGAGTGTGAGAGAGGGGGAAAGGCGAAAAATCGCCGCGAAGAAGCGCCGCAAAAAGCGCCCCGGCAGACCTGCCGAGACGCTTCTAAAAAAGGGCGCACTACCCCCTTGTATTTTGAGGGTTTGAAATCTGCCCGTTTCGCAATTCGTCAATCTATCTATGAAGCCGTCGGAAACTTCTACAGTTCCGACAGCGGGGAAAAAGGTATAAAACGCAAAAAAGCGGGGCCTCTGTCTGAAAAAATCAGACGGAGACCCCGCTGCGGCGGATCTTACTGCGGTTTTCTGTTTGGACATCTACGGTGAAACGGTTTCTCGCATTTCGCTCAAAAACCCCGAAAGCCCGCATAAATACTAGAAA
>OIKY01000468.1_pt1 | contig 8940 bp, 7 predicted proteins | sample 1584281 | NCBI WGS metagenome assembly OIKY01 (sample SAMN02674697, study PRJEB24791) | human gut metagenome, SKBSTL033 | isolation source: stool | host: Homo sapiens | place: USA | reverse complement strand
GAACGGAGCTGGTATGAGTTTTTCATGGATGTTCTCATGGAGGACGGCGTGATGAAGCGGCTTGACCTTGCCATCAATGATAAAACGGGAATCCTGAACATTCCCCATCTGACAGAGAAGTGCCGGAATGAGGAATGTATCTCGGTCTTCCGCAGCTTCAAAAGCTACCGCAGCGGCGAACTGGTACGGCGTGGGGAAAAAGAATGTATGGGGAACACCCTGTATATCGGCTCCCTCCAAAGTGAGGTGTACTTCTGCATTTACGAAAAGGACTATGAGCAGTACAAAAAGCATGATATTCCCATTGCGGACGCAGAGGTAAAGAACCGCTTTGAAATCCGGCTGAAAAATGAGCGTGCCTTTTACGCCATCCGTGACCTGTTAGAACATGACAATCCAGAACGGACAGCCTTTCAAATCATCAACCGCTATGTCCGGTTCGTGGACAGGGACAATGCAAAGCCCCGTTCTGACTGGCGTATCAATGAGGAATGGGCGTGGTTTATAGGGGAACACAGGGGAAGTCTGAAACTGACAACCAAACCGGAACCCTATTCCTTTGAACGCACCCTGCACTGGCTCTCCCATCAGGTAGCCCCCACGTTAAAGCTGGCTCTCCGTCTGGATAAGATGAACCACACCCAGATTGTCCATGACATCATCACCCATGCAAAGCTGACGGAGAAGCACGAAAAAATCCTGAAGCAGCAAGCCGCCGCTGCAAAGGAGGTGGTGCTTTAACGGCGGCAATCTTGAAACATAAGGAATCTTACAGGAAAGAAAGGAGCTTTTATGAATTTCGGACAGAATCTTTACAACTGGTTTTTATCCAACGCCCAGTCCCTTGTGCTGCTGGCAATCGTGGTGATTGGACTGTACCTCGGATTTAAGAGGGAATTTTCCAAACTTATCGGTTTTCTGGTGGTGTCCCTTGTAGCGGTCGGTCTGGTCTTCAATGCGGACGGTGTAAAGGACATCTTACTGGAACTGTTCAATAAGATTATCGGTGCATAGGAAACCCATTTTACACTTCCGTTATGGAGCAAGCTCTGATTGCTTCATGGCGGAAGTCCACTAGGGGCTTGGGGAGCGTAACTCCCCAAAAGGAGCATGACAGAGAATGGAGGTGACACTGTGGAAGAAATGCGGATTTACATTGCCAACTTAGGCAAATACAATGAGGGCGAACTGGTAGGGGCATGGTTCACGCCGCCTGTGGACTTTGAGGAAGTCAAAGAACGTATCGGTTTGAATGATGAATATGAGGAATACGCCATCCATGATTATGAGCTGCCCTTTGAGATTGACGAATATACCCCCATTGAGGAAGTCAACCGCCTGTGTGAAATGGTGGAGGACTTACCGGAATACATTCAGGAGGAACTATCAGAGCTGCAATCCTACTTTGGCAGTATCGAAGAACTCTGTGAGCATGAAGATGATATTATCTGCCATTCCGGCTGTGATGATATGGCGGATGTGGCTCGCTACTATCTGGAAGAAAGCGGACAGCTTGGCGAACTTCCGGCACACTTACAAAACTATATCGACTATGCAGCCTATGGGCGTGACATGGAATTGGATGGAACCTTTATTGTCACGAACCACGGCGTATATGAAATCTTACGGTAGACTCGTCTGTATCTCTTTCAGGAAATACAGGCGGGTTTTTTATTCAGGGGCGGCTTTTGCTGTCCCCATTTTTTAGAAAGGACGGACAACATGAAGAAAATACGAAGCTATACCAGTATCTGGTCGGTGGAAAAGGTACTCTATTCCATCAATGATTTTAAGCTGCCATTCCCCATCACGTTCACACAGATGGCGTGGTTCGTGGTATCTGTGTTTGCAGTTATGCTCTTGGGGAACCTCCCTCCCCTTTCATTCATTGACGGAGCATTTTTGAAATACTTCGGCGTACCCTTTGCCCTCACTTGGTTCATGTGCCAGAAGACCTTTGACGGGAAGAAGCCTTACGGCTTCCTGAAATCCGTACTGGCATATCTGGTACGCCCGAAACTGACGTATGCAGGAAAGCCCGTGAAGCTGGAAAAGGAATATCCGGCACAGCCCATCACGGCAGTAAGGAGTGATATTTATGGCATATCCGATTAAGTATATCGAAAATAACCTTGTGTTCAACCATGACGGGGAGTGCTTCGCTTACTATGAGCTGCTTCCCTACAACTATTCCTTTTTAAGCCCCGAACAGAAATATCAGGTACACGATTCCTTCCGGCAGCTTATCGCCCAGAACAGGGACGGAAAGATTCACGCCCTGCAAATCAGCACGGAATCCAGCATACGGGCAGCACAAGAACGCTCCAAACAGGAAGTGACAGGCAGGTTAAAAGACGTTGCCTGTGCAAAGATTGACGCACAGACCGAAGCCCTGATTTCCATGATAGGGGAAAATCAGGTGGACTACCGTTTTTTTATCGGCTTCAAGCTGCTTGTCAATGAGCAGGAAGTCACCATGAAGCAGTTTCGCAGGGAAGCAAAGACCGCTGTTTCTGACTTCCTCCATGAAGTCAACCACAAGCTCATGGGGGATTTTGTTTCCATGAGCAATGAGGAAATCTGGCGGTTTCAGAAGATGGAAAAACTGCTGGAAAGTAAAATCTCACGCCGCTTTAAAGTCCGGCGGCTTGATAAGGACGATTTTGGCTATCTGATTGAGCATTTATACGGACAGACCGGAACCGCCTACGAAGATTATGAGTATTACCTGCCGAAGAAGCGGTTTCAGGAGGAAACACTGGTGAAATACTATGACCTCATCCAACCCACCCGTTGTCTGATAGAGGAAAACCAGCGGTATCTGAAAATCGAACAGGAAGACGGGACAGTGTATGCCGCCTACTTTACCATCAACAGCATTGTAGGGGAACTGGACTTCCCATCCTCGGAAATCTTTTACTATCAACAGCAGCAATTCACCTTTCCCATTGATACCTCTATGAATGTGGAGATTGTGACAAACCGGAAAGCCCTCTCCACGGTGCGGAACAAGAAAAAAGAGCTGAAAGATTTGGACAACCATGCATGGCAGAATGACAGCGAAACCAGTACAAACGTGGTGGACGCTTTAGACAGCGTGAATGAGCTGGAATCCACCTTAGACCAGAGCAAGGAATCCATGTATAAGCTGTCCTATGTGGTGCGTGTGACGGCTCCCGACTTGGAAGAACTGAAACGACGTTGCAATGAGGTGAAAGATTTTTATGACGATTTGAACGTGAAACTGGTTCGCCCCTTTGGGGATATGCTGGGGCTGCATGGGGAATTTCTCCCTGCCAGCAAACGGTATCTGAACGATTACATCCAGTATGTCACCAGTGACTTCCTCGCTGGTCTTGGCTTCGGGGCAACCCAGATGTTGGGGGAAACGGAGGGTATTTATATCGGGTACAGCCTTGATACAGGAAGAAACGTGTACTTAAAGCCTGCCCTTGCCAGTCAAGGGGTAAAAGGCTCCGTCACCAACGCCCTTGCTGCCGCTTTTGTCGGCTCCCTCGGCGGTGGAAAATCATTCAGCAACAACATGATTGTCTATTATTCCGTATTATTTGGGGCACAGGCTCTCATTGTTGACCCGAAAGCGGAACGGGGACGCTGGAAAGAAACCCTGCCGGAAATCGCCCATGAAATCAATATCGTAAACCTGACTTCGGAGGAACAGAACAGGGGCTTACTTGACCCGTATGTGATTATGGAGAACCCAAAGGATTCCGAATCACTGGCAATCGACATCCTGACTTTTTTAACGGGCATTTCCAGCCGTGACGGGGAAAAGTTCCCTGTTCTTCGGAAAGCTATTCGTGCAGTAACAAACAGTGAAGAACGGGGGCTTTTCAAAGTGATTGAGGAACTACGGGCGGAGGGAACCACCATCAGCACCAGCATAGCCGACCATATCGAATCCTTTACGGACTATGACTTTGCACACCTGCTCTTTTCGGATGGGGATGTCACACAGTCCATCAGCCTTGAAAAGCAGCTCAATATCATTCAGGTAGCAGATTTGGTGCTGCCGGATAAGGAAACCTCATTTGAAGAATACACCACAATGGAGCTGCTTTCCGTGGCAATGCTCATTGTAATCAGCACCTTTGCCCTCGACTTCATCCACACCGACCGCAGCGTGTTTAAGATTGTGGATTTGGATGAAGCATGGAGCTTCTTACAGGTGGCACAGGGCAAGACCCTTTCTATGAAGCTGGTTCGTGCCGGACGTGCCATGAACGCAGGCGTTTATTTTGTCACCCAGAACACGGACGATTTGCTGGATGAAAAACTGAAAAACAATCTGGGCTTGAAGTTTGCGTTCCGTTCCACGGACATCAACGAAATCAAAAAGACCCTCGCCTTTTTCGGGGTGGATTCCGAAGATGAAAACAACCAGAAGCGGCTCCGTGACTTGGAAAACGGACAGTGCCTTATCAGTGATTTGTACGGGCGTGTGGGCGTGATACAGTTCCATCCTATCTTTGAAGACCTGTTCCATGCCTTTGATACCAGACCGCCCGTAAGAAAAGAGGTGGAATGATGGTGATACATAGAACATCCAACCAACAGCAGCTCCCTGTTCCCTATTCAGCAAAAAAGGGGTTGTCTTGGAAAATGGCAGGAAAAGTGATTGGCAGGGGGCTTCTGGCACTCCTGCTCATCCTCCTGCTGCTTGCAGTCTTCGGCACAGCCGCCCACGCTGCCGGACTGGTGGATGATACGGTGGACACTGCCAACGAATACAGCAAATATCCTCTGGACAACTACCAACTTGATTTTTATGTGGACAGCGGATGGGACTGGCTCCCGTGGAACTGGCTGGACGGTATCGGAAAACAGGTGATGTACGGGCTGTATGCCATCACAAATTTTATCTGGACAATCAGCTTGTACCTTTCCAACGCCACAGGGTATCTGATTCAGGAAGCCTACTCACTGGATTTCATTTCCTCTACGGCGGATTCCATTGGGAAAAATATGCAGACCCTTGCAGGCGTTACCACAGGCGGCTTGTCCTCGGAGGGATTTTATGTCGGGTTCCTGCTGATTCTCATTCTGGTGGTGGGGATTTACGTTGCCTACACAGGGCTTATCAAACGGGAAACCACAAAAGCCATCCATGCCGTTGTCAATTTCGTGGTGGTGTTCGTGCTGTCCGCTGCCTTTATCGCCTATGCTCCTGATTATATCGGGAAAATCAATGAATTTTCCGCAGACATCAGCAATGCCAGCCTGACCCTTGGCACAAAGATTGTGCTGCCGAACTCGGAAAGTCAAGGAAAAGACAGCGTGGATTTGATACGGGACAGCCTGTTTTCCATTCAGGTCAAGCAGCCGTGGCTCCTGCTGCAATATGGCAATTCAGATATGGAAAGCATTGGAGCAGACCGTGTGGAAAGCCTGCTTTCAACCAGTCCAGACGAAAACAACGGGCAGGACAGGGAAGAAATCGTGGTGGAGGAAATCGAAGACAGGGAAAACACCAACCTTACCATCACAAAGACCATCAACCGCTTGGGAACCGTCTTCTTCCTATTTATCTTCAATATCGGTATCTCCATTTTTGTATTCCTGCTCACGGGGATAATGATTTTTTCACAGGTGCTTTTTATCATCTACGCCATGTTCCTGCCTGTGAGCTTCCTCCTTAGCATGGTTCCCTCTTTTGAGGGGATGTCAAAGCGTGCCATTACGAAACTGTTCAACACCATCCTTACCAGAGCCGGAATCACCCTGATTATCACGGTAGCGTTCAGCATTTCCACCATGCTCTACAACCTGTCTGGGGAATATCCGTTCTTCCTGACGGCGTTCTTACAGATAGTGACCTTTGCCGGAATTTATTTCAAGCTGGGGGATTTGATGGGGATGTTCTCCTTACAGAGCGGCGATTCCCAAAGCATGGGGAGCCGTATCATGCGAAGACCCCGTATGCTCATGCACGCCCATATGCACCGTTTACAGCATAAGTTAGGACGTTCTGTGGCAGCTCTTGGGGCTGGAACGGCTGCATACCACGCAGGAAAACAAGCTGGCTCAGACCAGAGAACTGCTTCAACATCTAGTTCTTCCAAACGGACACAGGCAGACCACAGCAGACCTGACGGACAGGCAGCACCGGAAAAGGAATCCGCATGGAAACGGGCTGGCTCTGCGGTAGGTGCGGTGGCAGATACCAAAGATAAGATAGCCGATACTGCCGGACAGCTTCGGGAGCAGGCAAAGGATTTGCCTGTCAATGCAAAGTACGCCCTTTACCACGGGAAAACACAGGTATCAGAGGGAGTACGGGATTTTACTTCCAGCGTGACCCAGACCCGAACTGCCAGAGCCGAACAGCGGAACGCACAGGCAGAACGCCGCAGACAGACCATTGCAGAACGCAGGGCGGAACTGGAACAGGCAAAACAGCCGCAACAGAAAGCTTCCGAAACACCCAAAGGGGCAGCTCCTGTCCATGAACGCCCTGTTACTGCAAAGCAGCCAGAAGATTTCCGACATCATGCAGGAAAACCAGCCATGCAGCCTGCTTCCTCATCCATCAGGGAACGGGGACAGGTTCCTTATGGGGGAACTGTGGCAGAACGGGCTTCGGTTCCAGTGGTAAAAGCAGCTTCCATCCACCATGAACAGACACCGCCTGTAAGGACAGAACGCCAGATAGTCCCATCTGCTTCCCTATCCCAGTCGGATGAAAGACAAAAGGCGGCTCCCACTATCACACCGGCTGCTCCCCGTCCGGCAAGACCTGTCCAAAATGATACGGCTCCTGTGATACCGGAAAGAAAACGGGCTGCCCCTGCGGTAAAAGAATCAAACTTTACCATCCGGCGTACCACCGCCAGAAAGGAGTGGACAAAAACGGTAAAAGCGGCTGCCAAACAAAAGAAAGGGGAGAAACCATGAAATTAAGACACCTTTTCTTTGCCTGTTCCGGCGTGTTCGTGATGATGTTCTCCCTGCTCCTTTTGGTGGTGATTGTCTTCTCGGATGAGGAAGACGGAGGAAGCGGCGGAAATCTTATCTATGGGGGCGTGAGCGTATCACAGGAAGTCCTCGCCCATAAACCTATGCTGGAAAAGTATGCAAGGGAATATGGCATAGAGGAATACTTAAATGTGCTGCTCGCCATCATTCAGGTGGAATCCGGCGGCACGCTGGAAGACGTTATGCAGTCCTCGGAATCTCTGGGGCTTCCCCCGAACTCCCTTAGTACAGAGGAATCCATCAAACAGGGCTGCAAATATTTCTCGGAACTGCTCGCAGCGGCAGAAACAAAGGGCTGTGACTTAAACAGTGTGATTCAGTCCTACAACTACGGCGGCGGTTTCCTAGACTATGTGGCAGGACACGGAAAAAAATACACCTTTGAACTGGCAGAGAGCTTCGCAAGGGACAAATCCGGCGGAAAGAAAGTCACCTACACCAACCCTGTTGCGGTAGAGAAAAACGGGGGCTGGCGGTATTCCTACGGAAATATGTTCTATGTCCTCTTGGTATCGCAATACCTGACCGTGGCACAGTTTGATGATGAAACGGTGCAGGCTATCATGGAGGAAGCCTTAAAGTATGAGGGATGGACGTATGTGTACGGGGGTGATTCTCCCTCCACTTCCTTTGACTGTTCGGGACTGGTGCAGTGGTGCTATGGCAAGGCAGGAATCACCCTGCCACGGACAGCACAGGAACAGTACAATGTGACGCAGCACATCCCCCTGTCCGAAGCAAAAGCAGGGGATTTGGTCTTTTTCCACTCTACCTACAACGCCGGAACCTACATCACCCATGTGGGGCTGTATGTGGGAAATAACCGGATGTACCATGCCGGAAATCCCATTGGTTACGCAGACCTGACAGGCTCCTACTGGCAACAGCACCTTGCCGGAGCCGGACGAATCAAACAATAAGAAAGGATGAACCGATATGATTCAGATTAGAAAAGAGGAAAACCAGAAAAAGCAGAAAGAAAAGAAACTGAAAGTTTACAAAGTCAATACCCACAAAAAAACTGTGATTGCCCTGTGGGTGCTGCTGGCGGTGAGCTTCCTATTTGCCGTCTATAAGAATTTCACGGCAATAGACATTCATACTGTCCATGAAACCAAAGTAATTGAGGAACAAATCCTCGACACCCACAAGATAGAGAATTTTGTGGAGAATTTCGCAGAAGTCTACTATTCATGGGAACAGTCCGCCGCTTCCATTGATAACCGGACAAATGCTTTAAAAGGGTATCTCACCGGAGAACTGCAAGCCCTGAATGTAGATACTGTCCGAAAGGACATCCCCGTATCGTCTGCCCTGACCGATTTTCAGATATGGGAAATCACAGAAGAAAAGGAGCAGCATTATCAAGTGACCTATACGGTGGAACAGCATATCACAGAGGGAGAATCCGGTAAAACTGTCCGTTCCGCTTATCAGGTGACCGTCTATGTGGACGGCTCTGGAAACCTGACGATTATCCAGAATCCAACCATCACCAGCGTTCCCGTAAAATCCGGCTATACGCCAAAAGCGGTACAAAGTGACGGTACGGTGGATTCCATAACCACGGAGGAAATCAACGAATTTCTCACTACCTTTTTCAAGCTGTACCCTACGGCAACCGCAAAGGAGCTGACCTATTATGTGAATGAGGGCGTGCTGAAACCTGTGGGGAAAGAATATATTTTCTCCGAACTGGTGAATCCAGTCTACAACCGAAGCGGAAATCAGGTGACGGCTTCCCTAGCAGTGAAATATCTGGATAACCAGACCATGACAACACAGGTATCGCAGTTTGACCTTGTGCTGGAAAAGAACGGGGAAAACTGGAAGATTGTGAAATAGTTATAGAAAAACGTGCATTTCTCATTTGAGATTTGCACGTTTCTCTTATAAAGTATTTCTTTTTAAAATTTATCATTAGTCTTTATATTTTTGATTAGC
>OIKY01000444.1_pt1 | contig 9413 bp, 9 predicted proteins | sample 1584281 | NCBI WGS metagenome assembly OIKY01 (sample SAMN02674697, study PRJEB24791) | human gut metagenome, SKBSTL033 | isolation source: stool | host: Homo sapiens | place: USA | reverse complement strand
TGCTCTTCCGATCTGGTCCTCCCGTATGAACCTCAGAATTGCAAGAATCTGCAAGATGGATGGCGCGCAATTCCTTGGTGTTTGCCGCGGTTTTGCACTATAGTTCAAGTTTATATTATCTATTCTGTGCAAAAAGGTCAAGTTTTTTCAGCAAAATGTACATCACCGGGCAAAATCCGTCGGAAATGCTCTACTTTTTGGGCATTTTGCAGCTTCACTTGACAAAAGCCGCGAATCTCTGCTATACTTTTCACAATTTCCGGCAGGAAGCCGGGCCCGCGGGCAGAAGCCCGCCCTTTGCAGCTCATTTTCCCAAACTTTTTGTAACAGACGCCACGAAGGGGTCTGCCTTTGGCATGGATGCCGGGGCAGGCCCCTTTTTTGCGTCACCTCAGGAGGAATCACCATGAAAACCAAAACTTCTGCCACCCGCGGCATCGTGCTGGCGGCCCTGTTTCTCGCACTGGCCTTTGTGCTGCCCATGATCACCGGCCATGTGCCCCAGGTGGGCAACATGCTCTGCCCCATGCATTTCCCCATCCTGCTGTGCGGCTTTGTGCTGGGCGGCCCCTGGGGCCTTGCCGTGGGCTTTGTGGCCCCGCTGCTCCGCTCGGTGCTGTTCGGGATGCCCCCGATGTTCCCGGTTGCCATTTCCATGGCCTTTGAGCTGGCCACCTACGGCTTTGTTTCCGGCGTTGTTTACCGCCGGGTCCAGCACACCCTGCCGATGATGTTTGCCACCCTCCTCTCCGCCATGGTGGCAGGCCGTCTGGTCTGGGGTGCCGTCCGGTTCATCCTGGCCGGGCTCACCGGTTCCAGCTTCCCGTTCTCAGCATTCCTGTCCGGCGCGCTCCTTACCGCCGTGCCCGGCATCCTTGCCCAGCTCATTCTGATCCCGCTCATCGTCAACGCGCTGACCAAGGCAAAGCGGATCGACTGATTTTTTACAGCACAAAAGGGCTGGCACACGAAGTGCCAGCCCTTTTCTCATGCTTTTGAAAATTATTTCTTCTGGAGGAAGTCCGGCAGGGGCTTGCCCTGCTTGCTCCACTGATGATACTCTGCAGTGGCAGCGAACTCCACGTCACCGGCAGAGTTCAGGGCAGTCTCAACAGAGTCCTGCACCACGCCGATGATGAAGCCGACACCCACCATCTGCATGGCGACATCGTTGGAGATGCCGAACAGGGAGCAGGCCATGGGGATCAGCAGCAGGGAACCGCCGGCCACGCCGGAAGCACCGCAGGCACCCAGAGCGCTCATAGCGCTCAGCACGATGGCTGCAGGCAGAGACACCTGAATGCCCAAGGTGTTAGAAGCGGCCAGCGTCATGATGGTGATGGTGATGGCGGCACCGTCCATGTTGATGGTGGCACCCAGCGGGATGGAGACGGAGTACATATCCTTGTCCAGACCCAGCTTTTCGCACAGGGCCATGTTCACGGGGATGTTGGCGGCGGAGCTGCGGGTGAAGAAGGCGGTCAGGCCGGACTCACGCAGGCAGCGGAACACCAGCGGATAGGGGTTGCAGCCCAGATAGATAAACATGATGAAGGGGGAGACGATGAGGGCCATGAACAGCATGGTGCCCACCAGCAGAGCCAGCAGCTTGCCGTACTGGGTAAAGATGGCAAGGCCGTTGCCGGAAACATTGGTGTAGACCAGACCCATGATGCCGAAGGGTGCCAGATTGATGATCCAGCGCACGATCTGGGAGACCGCATCGGCGGTGTTTGCCATAAAGGTCTTGGTGGTGTCAGAGCCGATCTTCTTCATGGCCACGCCGAACATGCAGGCCCAGAACAGGATGCCGATGTAGTTGCCGCTCATGATGGCACTGACGGGGTTTGCCACAAAGTTGGTGAGCAGAGTGCCCATCACTTCGCCCAGACCCTGCGGCACCACGTCCGACTGGGCAGCGTCTGCCAGCACGACCGTGACCGGGAACATAAAGCTGGTCACCACTGCGATGGCCGCAGCCAGAAAGGTGGTGAGCATGTACAGCCAGATGACCGTGCCGAAGCGGCGGTCCAGCTTGGAAGAGCCCTGTGCCAGAGCACTTGCCACAATCACGAACACCAGCACCGGGGCGATGCCCTTCAGTGCGCCAACGAACAGGCTGCCCAGTTCACCCACCCAGCCTGCACCGGGGGCCACCAGAGCCAGCACCGCACCAATGATCAGGCCGATCAGAATGCGAACGATCAGGCTGATGCCGTTGTAACGGGCAACTGCCTTATTCAACGTTTTCATATAGACACTCCTCTTTCCTATTGTACGCCAATGGCGTACAGCTTCCTGTCTCTTACACAAGGACGGGTGTTATTATAGCACATACGGCAGAGAAATGAAAGCGTTTTCAGACATTTTTCGTTCACAAATTTGCATTCAGGTCGGTGCCCATGGGGGTTTTCCGCCGATCTGTATTTGCAGCAAGGACAGATTTAACCGTTCGCGGCTTCGTTCTCTCCGTCACCGTCGAGCGGCGCAGGGCGGAGCGAGCGGGGGCAAACAAAAAAGCCTGCGTGCGCAGTCCTGCATGGCAGGCTCTGCATCCGCAGACCGGGGCTCTTTGGGGGTGTATTCTGTTTCAACCCAGCGGCTGGGTGGGGGCAAGCTTCTGGTAGGCAAAGCGGGGCGAGCCGTCTGCCACATGGATGATGCCGCAGCGGGTAAAGCCGTTCTTTTCCAGCAGATGCTGCATGATCTTGTTGTCGGCGTGGGTGTCGGCACGCAGGCTCTGGCAGTGCTCCATGCTCCAGTCCAGCACTGCCGATGCCACGCCCTTGTGCTTTCCGGCCGATGCCAGACGGTGCACCGTGCCATAGGGCAGGGTATCGTCCAGCCACTGGCCGTCCTCAATGGCGGCGTAGGTGGGGTCCGCCCCCAGAATAAATGCAAATACGGCCTCGATCTGGCCGTTGACCACATAGAGGAACAACCGGTTCGAGTCGATATCCTCCTCCAGCAGTTCCTGCGGCGGGAAATTATCCCCCCACTGGGTCGGGTTGCCAGATGCCTTCATGACTGCACGTGCATGGGCATAGATCTTCAGGATCTGGGGCAGATCCCCTCTCACTGCTCCACGAAACATTCATTCCACCTCGTCTTTTCTGCGCTGCGCTCGGTCCGGCACAGCACTTTGAGAATTGTTCTTATTGTACTACAAATTACCATAAAAATCCAGTTCCCGCACCAAAGTACCTTAAAATGCTCCAAAACGGCAAAAAGCAGGGGCTGCTGCACTTTCGGCTAAAACGATGTGCAGCAGTCCCTGCTTTTAAAGCAAGTACCTTATGCGCTGGCGCGGCCATGGCCGGTGCGCACCAGCCGGTATTCCCGCGGGCTGAGACCATACCGCTCGTGGAACAGGCGGTAGAAATAGCTGGTGTTCTCGTAGCCCACCAGAGAAATGATCTGCTGGATGTTCATGTCGCTGCGGCGCAGCAGGCGGGCAGCGGTCTCCATACGGTGCTTTTGCAGCAATTCCTTATAGGTGCGTCCGGTCTGGGCACGCACGCACTCGCTGACATATGCCAGCGAAACGCCGTACTCCCGTGCCACGTTGGAAAGGCTTGCTTCGCGGTAATTCTGGGTGATCTCTTTGAGTGCCGCCTGCACCAGTGCTTCGCGGCTGACCGTCTCGCTGCGTGCTTCCAGCGGAAAATGCTTCATCTGTGTCATTTTGATCTTCCTCCATAAAGGTGCGGCGGGCGGGGACTGGGGGAAGCCGGACACCCGCCGCACAGAGATCGCAGGCCCTTTGCCGGCCCTTACACTTCTGATACGAACCGGCCTGCCGGAATATTGCAGAAAGCTAAAAAATTTTTAGTCAATTTTCGTTGTAGGAGTCAGACCCCTCTCAGTCACGCCTAACGGCGTGCCAGCTCCCCCGAAGGGGGAGCTTTATCGGCACGAACCGGTAGATGCTTAAAAGCTCCCCCTTCGGGGGAGCTGGCGAACGCAGTGAGCCTGAGAGGGTTTTCGTCTTACAGAAAAAGACCGCTTCCGCACCGGGCAGAAACGGCCTTTTTTAGGAGAAATAAAGAAAACACGAACCCTCAAAAATGAGGAAGGGAAATGCTCAGAACATGCTCTCGTCCTTATAGCGGCCGGTGCGCACGAACTGCACCCACTCGGCCACATTCACGGCGTGGTCGCCGATGCGCTCCAGATACTTAATGACCATCAGCAGGTCCAGCGCTGCGTCCACCTTGCCGGGGTCTTCGGCGATCTCCTGCGCCAGCTGATGCTTGATGGCATTGAAGTCGTAATCCACCTCGTCGTCTGCGGCGATCACCCTGCGGGCGGCATTTTCGTTCTCTGCCGTCAGGGCATCGAGGGCATCCAGGATCATCTGGTGGGCCTTTTTGCCCATGGCAATGGCCTGACTTACCGCCGGGTCGCCCTCTTTGCGGACGGTGACAAGGTGGGGGATGATCTCGGCGATGTCGGCGGCATGGTCGCCGATGCGCTCAATATCCGTGACCACCTTCATGGCAGTGGAGATGCGGCGCAGATCGCCTGCCACCGGCTGCTGACGCAGCAGCAACGTCATGCAGCGGTGCTCGATATCCCGCTCCATATTGTTGATGCGGGCATCCCCCTTCACGATGGCCGCAGCTGCATCGGCATCAGCAACGCAGAGCGCTTCCAGAGCGTTCTCCACGGCATCGGCAGAGTTGCGGCCCATTTCGGTCAGCGAATTTTTCAGCGATTCCAGATCGGTGTCGTACTGTTTACGGATACTCATAGCTGTTTCCTCCTTTAACCGAACCGACCGGAAATGTAGTCCTCGGTGCGTTTATCCTGCGGTGCGCTGAAGATCTGCGCCGTGGGGCCCACTTCCACCAGCTCGCCCAGCAGGAAGAAGGCGGTGCGGTCGCTGATACGGGCCGCCTGCTGCATGTTGTGGGTAACGATGACCACCGTGTAGTTCTTCTTCAGCTCACTCATCAGCTCCTCCACCTTCATGGTAGAACCGGGGTCCAGTGCGCTGGTTGGCTCGTCCATCAGCAGCACTTCGGGCTTCACCGCCAGTGCGCGTGCGATGCACAGACGCTGCTGCTGGCCGCCGGAAAGGCCCAGCGCGCTCTTTTTCAGGCGGTCCTTCACTTCATCCCACAGGGCCGCGCCCCGCAGGCTGCTTTCCACCAGCTCGTCCAGCTCAGCCTTATTGCGCACGCCGTGCAGCTTGGGGCCGTAGGTGATATTGTCGTAAATGCTCATGGGGAAAGGATTGGCCTTCTGGAACACCATGCCCACCCGGCGGCGCAGGTCGGTAAGCTGCATTTCCCGGGCAAAAATGTCCTCGCCCTTGAGCCGCACATCGCCCTCGATGCGCACATTCGGCACAAGGTCGTTCATGCGGTTGAGGGTCTTTAAAAAGGTGGACTTGCCGCAGCCGGAAGGGCCGATGAGAGCAGTGATCTCCCGCTCGCCCACGTCCAGCGAGATGCCTTTCAGCGCCTTGAAGTCGCCGTACCAGAGGTTCAGGTCTTTTGCCGATATCACCGGCACATTCGTGTTTTCCATAGAGTACCTCATTGTTAAATTTAAAACTCCCTCAGTGAGGGAGCCTTTTGTTCTGCCGCAAAGCTTTATCTTCCCGATAAGCCTCCCTCCATGAGAAAGACTTCCCCCGGCCGGGACAGATTCTCCCCGCGCCGGGGAGAAATGTCACCGCAGGTGACAAAGAGAGGAGCAGATGTCACGCAAGTGACAAAAAGGGGAGCAGTGGCATCGCGCAGCGATGACGGAAGGAGTTATTTTACTGTTTCTGTTTCAGCTTAGTCTTTGCCAGCCGCGCCGCAAGGTTGATGGCCAGCACCAGCACCAGCAGCACCGCGCCGATGCCCCATGCGGAATCAAAATCGCCGTCCTCAAAGGCACGCAGGTACAGCAGCACCGACAGGGTGGCACCGTTGGAAGTGTAGGCTTTGGCCACGCTCTTGGCAATGACCTCTGCGGCACCGGCGGTGAAAAGCAGGGCGGCACTTTCGCCCACGATGCGGCCCACAGCCAGAATGCAGCCGGTCACGATGCCGTCGATGCTGCAGGGCAGCACGATGGTGCGGATGATGTGCCACTTGCCTGCACCCAAGCCCATGGCACCCTCACGGTAGCCCTGCGGCACCGTCTTGAGGGATTCCTGCGTGGTGCGGATGATGGTGGGCAGGTTCATGACTACCAGCGTGAGCGAACCGGACAGCAGACAGGTCTGGAAGCCCAGTGCCTGACTGAACACCAGCATACCCACCAGACCGTAGATGATGCTGGGGATGCCCGCCAGCGTCTCGTTGGTGAACTCGATGACCTCGATGAGCCGCCGGTTGGAGGCATACTCGGTCAGGTAGACCGACGCGCCCACGCCCAGCGGCAGTACGATCAGTAATGTCAGTACAATGACATACAGTGTGTTGAGGATGGCAGGCAGGATGCCGTCGGTCTTTTTCAGCACACTGGCGGTGGTGGAAAGGAACTTCCAGCTGATGTGGGGGATGCCCCGCACCAGCACCATGCCGATGATACCGGCCACCAGCACCATCACCAGCACGGCGCTGGCCCAGACCAGTGCGGTCATGACCCGGTTCCATATCTGACGGGAAGGCGAAAGGCCCTTATTCATCGCGGCTTCCTCCCTTCAGCACAACGTTCAGCACAACATTGATGATCATGATAAAGACGAACAGCACCAGCGCGATGCTGAACAGCGCCTGCCGCTGCAGACCGCCGGCATAGCTCATCTCCTTGGCGATGGCGGTGGTCAGGAAGGTGACGCTGCGGAAGGGGCTGTCCGGCATGTTGGGGCTGTTGCCTGCCACCATCATCACCGCCATGGCCTCACCGATGGCACGGCCGATGCCCAGCACAATGCCTGCGGCAATGCCGCTTTTGGCTGCCGGAATGCTGATCTTGAACCATGTTTCGGTGTCGGTGGCACCCAGTGCCAGACTGCCCTGCTCATACTCCGGCGGCACGGCGTTCAGTGCCGTGACCGACACGGACACGATGCTGGGCAAAATCATGATGGAAAGCACCACGATGGCGCTCAGCAGGCAGGCACCGGAAGCCTTTCCGAAGGTCTTTGCCACGGCGGGCACCAGCACCTGCATGCCCAGCAGGCCGAACACCACGCTGGGGATGCCGGACAGCAGCTCGATGGCGGTGACCACCACAGTGCGCAGCTTGGGGTCGGCGGCCTTGGAGAGGAACACCGCCGTCAGCAGGCCGATGGGCACACCGATGATGGCAGCGCCCAGCGTGCCGTAGATGCTGGACAGGATAAAGGGCAGGATGCCGAACAGCGGCTGGGCTGCCGTGGAGGCCCACTTTGTGCCGAACAGGAATTGAAACAGGCCGATCTTGTGGATGGCCGGCACGCCGGAGATCACCATGTACACCGAGATGAGCACCACGCAGCCCACCGCCAGCATACCGCACAGGAAGAAGATGAAGTTCATCACCGCTTCCAGCCATTCGGCGGGGGTGCGGGGCAGCTGGATGGGGCGGAGAAAAGAGGTTTTGTTATTCATAGCACGATCCTATAAAAAGCGCACCGACCCAGCCATCTCGGGCAGGCCGGTGCGGCAGGTGGTTTCATTTTTCAGCCTCCCTCCTAGAGGGAGGTGTCATCGCATCTGCGATGACGGAAGGAGTTTTCTTGCGGCAACTCCCTCAGTCACCTTCGGTGACAGCCCCCTCCCGGAGGGGGCCTTTCCCGTTTTTACTCGTTCACCGGCACAGCGCCTGCGGTGCGGATGAGGTCGGCAGCGTCCTTGCTGGTGGCAAAGTCCACAAAGGCCTGTGCCTGCTCAGACAGGGTCACGCTCTTGTTGGTGACGAACACGAAGGGACGCTGGATCTTGTAGCTGCCGTCCTTCACGGTGTCCTCGCTGCACTCCACACCCTCCACAGTGACCATGGCGACGGTGTCGCCCACAGCGGACAGGGAAGCGTAGCCGACGGCCAGAGGATTGGCCTCCACAGCGCTGATGACAGCGCCGGTAGCGGTCAGCTCCTGTGCGTACTTGCAGCTGTCCTTCACGTCCACGATGCTCTCAAAGCCATCGCGGGTGCCGGAACCGGCCTCGCGGCCCACCAGAACGATCTCGCCGTCGTCGCCGCCCACATCCTTCCAGTTGGTGATCTCGCCGGTGAACATCTGCTTCAGCTGGTCCACGGTCAGGTCTGCCACCTTGCTGTCCTTGTTGACAATGATGGCGATGCCGTCCAGCGCCACGGTGGTGCCGTCCACATCCTTCTTCTCGTCGTCCTTCAGGGCGCGGGAGGACAGGCCGATGTCCAGCGTCTTATCGGTAGCACCGGTGATGCCTGCGCCGGAACCGGTGGGGTCGTAGCTGACGGTGACACCCGGCTCCACCTCGGCAAAGCCCTCGGTCAGAGCAGCGATGACGTTCTTCATAGAGGTAGAACCGCCGGTAGCCACATTGCCGGACAGGGTGCCTGCAGCGGTCTCAGCAGCGGCAGAAGAAGAGGTGGGCTCCGCAGCAGAGGATGCCACAGTGGAAGAGGCTGCGCCGCAGGCGGTCAGAGCCATCGCTGCAGCAGCAGCGCCGCAGACAGTGATAAACGAACGACGAGTGATCTTTTTCATAACCCTTTTCCTCCAATAAATGCCGGAATGCAGTTCCGGCCGATGTTTTCTTGTTTCTATGTGTTTTCCTTGGGAACGGCCTTATTGTACCGCACCGCCGTGTGCGCTGCGACCATGTACGCGCAAAATGGAGGTAAAGCTTTTGCACAGGCTCCGGCGGCTGTGTCAAGCCTGCGTAAAGCCGGTATGAAAAGCCTGTACTCAAATTTTACAAACAGGATAAATATGCCGAAAATGCCATTTTCCGGCTGGGCAAAACGACAAAAAGCCCCGGGCACTCTTTCAAAGAATGCTCGGGGCAAAAGGGTCTGCGGGTCAAACCGTGGTAAGGGAAGGCAGAGTCTTGGTGGCTGCATAGCCGCCATTCTTCTTGACAAGGAACAGCGTCTCGCTGATGCCGTTGATGACGATCTTCAGCACCGCAGGCTGACCATTCCGGTAAGCTTCCTTGATTTCTGCATCGGGGAAGTTCAGCCTCAGATCTTTTTCCTCTGTGGCAAAGGGCTTACCCAACAGCGTGTCGGAGACAAAGAAAGTCCCGGCGGGGGATACCTGCTTCAGCTTTGCTTCGCCCACGGAAGCTTGGAACATGTCGCCGTACTGTCCGCCCTGCCAGCTGCCGCCGCCGGCGTCATAGCGCAGTCTCACCTTGCCGGTGATGGCACCCTTGTCCGTGCCGGATTCCGTGCCCAGATCCACATCCAGACCAAAGACCTTCACGGTGAAGGGTCCGATCTGGACCTCATCGTCTGCCAGCTGACCGCTGCCGCCGCAGCAGATCGGAAGAGCACACGTC
>OIKY01000441.1_pt1 | contig 9527 bp, 9 predicted proteins | sample 1584281 | NCBI WGS metagenome assembly OIKY01 (sample SAMN02674697, study PRJEB24791) | human gut metagenome, SKBSTL033 | isolation source: stool | host: Homo sapiens | place: USA | reverse complement strand
GGCTCTCGATGGGCAGCACGGGCTTGCCCAGTGCAGACAGCACCTGATTGGTCAGGGCCAGCAGCAGGCAGGCGGTGCGGGCAATGGTACCTGCGGAGATGGTGGGTGCGTTGTAGGTGTGTGCGTTCATAGTCAGTTCCTTTCTCTTTCGTGTTCGTCTGCTTCTAAATCAGCGATGCGGTGGTTGGCCACCTTCATCTGCTCTTCCAAAATGGGGACGCGGCGGGCAAAATTGTTGTGTTCCCGCACCTCGCGGGTCAGCTCTTCCAGCTTGGTGTCGGTCACGGCCTGACTGCGGCTGTTGGCGATCAGCACGCCGATCAGGGTCACCGCACCGGCAAGGATGGCTGAGATGATGCTTTCCACTGGTCTCACCCCCTCACAGTGTCCACCGGCTCTTGTTCGGGCGGGTGTCTACGTGCACCCAGCCCTTTGCCCGGCCTGCCTTGACCGGGTAGCGGCCCACGCCGCCCCAGCCGGGCATCAGGCTCTCTACGTAGGCGGCCACAGCCAGCGGGTCGGTATCCTGCACCTGAATGTCAGCGGCCCGGCCCAGCAGGTGCTGGCTGGATCTTGAGCCGCCCACCCTCGTGTTGTGGCTGGCTGTGCGGTAGCCGCTGGTGATGGTCACCGGCTTGCCGAAGTGCTCCCGGATGCACTGCAGCAGCACCACAAGGCCTTCGTCAATGAGGATGGTGTCGGTACCGTCGCGGCAGCGGAACTCCCGCACACGGAATGCGGGGGAGAGCTGCTTTGCGCCGTCCTTCTTCAGGCTGTACTGTTTGATCGCCATATGGATCACGTCCTTTCACGGCCCGGTCAGGCGCTGGTCTTTTCGTTCAGCATCTCGGTCAGCTCGGCATATTGCTCGTCGGTCAGCTTGGCGGCGGCGTAGAAGATATCCAGCTTCTTTTCCATACCGGCGGTCTGGCCGCGCTCGATCATGCGCTTGCAGGTGTTGTAAAGTGCCATAGTAGTCATTCCTTTCTGTTTATGCGGTGGTTTCATCATCGGTCACGCCCAGCTCCAAAAGAGTTAGGCGGTAGTCTTGGTCAAGGTTCAAAGCGTCTGCGTCCGCAAGAGCGGATTGAGTGGATGTTACCTGCTCTGAAACTTCTGTCAGCGTCATGTACCGGTAGCCCACAAGCGTGCCGGAATAGTCTTTGGCCGTTGCGGTGCCGTCGCTGGCAAAAGTGACTGTGGCACCGCCGGCGGTCGTATACGTGCTGCCTTTCACGACGCGGGCAACAGCTTCCACGGTGTCCTTATCGTCGGAGCTGGTTACTTTATACCGCTCCTTGATCTCGATATAATCGATGTTATGGTCTTTAGCGGATGTGCCGTCGCCCTCAGTCCAGACGATACAGGGAGTGGCAGCAGTGCCGTATTTGTATCCCTGAATGCAGGTTCTGCCGATACTGGTATCGTAGGCGGTTATTTTGATCTTGCGGTCGCTGGCAGTGTATTTGAAATTAGCATTAGATGCGCAGATCGCGGATACCGCCTTGCTGTTTCCGCCTGTAAGGCTCAGGTCCTTGTTGGCAGAAAACTGGAACACATACGGAGAATCGAAATTATCCGGAGTGATGCGGATGAAATCCACACCTTTAGGAATGGTGGCTTCACAGATCATGGTTTGGTTCCAGCCCCATCTGTTTGCAGAAACCTGCGTGACAAAGGCTAGACGTTCGGTCGGCGCGCCAGCTTTTGCGACCTGTGCCTGAATCACGGCCAGCATGTCATCCACGGCTTCTTTGGTGTAGAAACTGCCGCTGTCCACCTCTGCGATCTTCTGCCGCAGCATCTGGATGAGCGTTGCCGCCGGGATGCCATGCACACCATCCCGCATCACGCCACAGACGGTCTCATCTGCGCGCGTGTCGTAGATGTCGGCGACGGTAACGGCGGTGGAGCCTGCAGGGCGCTTGATCTCGGCAAGGCAGAGGTCGTAGATCAGCTCGGTGCGGGTGATGGCCGGGGCAGCAGGCCCGGCAGAATTCGGGACACCTTCCAGCACCTGCAGGCTGGTCTTTTTGGCGGCGGCATCGTAGCGCAGCACGATGCGGTCAATGCGGCTGCGTACAGGGTCCGCTTCGGTGAGCACCACGGTGGTGGGCTGCTCCATGATGATGCTGCGGCCCTTGAACCGTGCCGGGCGCACCCATGCCTGACCGGCGCTCACCTGTACGCTCAGGCCGCCCTGTGCCGTGACGGCAAAATCCTCCTCGGCGCTGTATACGCCGCTCAGGCGGGTGGCGAGGTAACCCGAAGCGTCGTCGGCATCGTAGGTGATGCCGTTTTCGGGGTAAGTGATGATATCAGCCATAAAGTCCTCCTTTCAGGTCTTGTGCCATGTGGGTGTGCCCAGCCGGATGGTGCGGGTTGTGCCGCTGTCCTCGCTCTGGGTGATGATGTCGGCTACCCGCACCATGGCAGTGTAGCCCAGCTGGGGCAGGCTGGCGCTCAACACGTCGCCCACCTGCAGGGTGTCGTCGTCCACGTCAAACTCGATGGACCCGGTGCGCAGCTGGGCCAGCAGCTTTTCGCCGCCCCGGTCAGCCAGCTTTGCCAGATAGCTCTGGCTGGTGCTGGTCTCGCCGTCCTCCGGCTGCACGTCCCGGGCATCGATGTACAGCTCTCGCCGATCAGCGCCGGTGGCGTTTACATCGCCCACCCAGACGGTAGCGCGCTCGTCACCTTCGCCAGCGCCCTGCACAAGGGCCACGTTGGCGTAGTCGGTGTCGGCAAAGCTCCACCCGGCATTCAGCAGATTGCCCCACTGGGGGCTGTATCTGCGGTTCGGGTCGAAGGTGGGCCGGAAACACTCGAAGAGCAGCTTTTTCTTGCTGCCCTTGCCGTCCAGCACGATGCGGAACCCCAGATCACAGGCCTGCCCGATGGTCTTGCAGTAGTCGAACACCGTACCGCCGGAGGTCTGCTTTTCAAAGGTGGTGTCAAAGCCGTACTCGGTGCCCAGCGCAAGGCGGGGCCATGGCTTTGCGGCGCTCACAAGACTGCGCATGGCGGCTTCGGCGTTCTGGTTCTTGATGCTCACCGCAGACACCCGCTTGGTCAGCAGCCATGTTGCCGGGTAGCCGCTCACGACCAAATTCGAGTCCTCGTTCTGGTTGGCGCGGGAGCAGATGCGCATGGGGATGCGCGGACTTTCGTCGCTGCGCACCAGCCAGCGACCCTCCTGCAAAAGCTGCAGGTTCTCGGTGGTGGGGCGCACCTCAAGGGTAAAACTGCCCTCGGAGTAGTAGGGGCTGTCCCAGTAAAAAGACACCCACACATCTACCCAGCCCACGCGGGCAAGGGTGTCTGCGTCCAAAACGTCTATTCTCATAGCGGTTCGGGCAGGATGCCCGCCTCCATCGGGTAAAAGCTCACGGATGCCTGCAGGTAGCCGGAGCCGTTCTCGGCCTGCATACTCAGCATGTTATCGCCGGGCTGCAGCTCGGTGAGGGTGCTGTCCTCGTCCAGCTTTGCAAAGATGTTCTCGGTCACGCCTGCCCGGGTCAGGGTGCAGGCCAGCCGGTCGGATGTGCTGCGGTAGATTTCCAGCGTCTCGTCCGGCTGCAGGGTCAGGTCAAAGCCGATGAAGGCCCCGGTCTGCAGATCCACCACCTTGGGGTGTGTCACCGGCATGTCGCACCGCAGGGTGGCCGTGAAGGGCACCGGCAGCGAACCGTCGTTGCGCAGCACTGCCGCCGTGCCGTCCCGTTTGATGCCGTAGATGTGGCTGTCGTAGCAGACAGGAAAGCAGAACGCCTTTTCGTACCCGCCCAGCACGCTGCTGACGGCATTGAGGTCGTACCAGAAGGGCTTTTCGCTGTAGAGCATGAGCGAACAGCGCGGCTGCGGCGTGTAGCTGGAAAAGTAGGGCGTTTTCTGCAGCACGAACCGGGTGAAATAGTGGTCGCCAAAGTACAGGGTGCCCTTGGTGAAGTAGGGCAGCTTTTTGCTGAACGCCCGGGCATTGTCCAGCGCATACGCGCCCCAGAACACCACATCGAGGGTGCGGGACACGCCGGAGACGCTCTGACCCTCCACGGTGTCGCCAATCTGATTGACACCCTGCGCGGTCTGCAGGTCCACATCCACCCCGTTCAGCGGGTCGAGAACGTAAGGGGCATCGTAGTCCCAGCCCAGATGCAGGACGGCACCGGCATCAGTCACGATTTTGAGATGGTCCTTAAATAGCACAGTGTCCTCCTTTCATCGTTTGCGGGCCTTGGCCTTGTCGGCTTCCCAGCGGGTCTCGCGGGCAAGGTCGGCGGCGGTCTGAGCCTTGCTCTGGATGTACTGATTGATGGTGGTATCGCCCTCGCGGTGGTAGCTGCGGGCGGCGGACACCACCTGTGCTGTGCCGGATGCAGCCACGGTGCTGCCCAGACGCATGTTGTCGGAAAGCACCAGCGCCCCCGCCTGCCGGATCATATCGGCAAGGGCAGAGTTGGTCTTTTCCAGCGCCTTGGTGTTGGCGTTGATGGCATCTTCCAGACTGCCGGTGCCGGTGGTGATGTCCACGCTGCCCATGCCGCCGGAGCCGGACGAACCGCCGCCAGAGGAACCGCCGCCGTGGCTTACGTTCTTTTTGGAGCCGCCCATGCTGCCCACGATGGCCGCAATGGCAACGCCCAGCGCGACCGCTGCCGCTGCCACGATCAGGCCCATCGGGATGCCGAAAACAGTCGCGCTCAGCGCGGCAGAAATGGCGGTCAGCATTCCCTCAAACGCTGCGCCGATAGTGCCTACCATGGTGGCCACGCCCGCAAAAATGGTGGGGAAGCTGGACAGCAGACCGCCGCTCAGGCCCTGACTGATGGCAAGGGCCGCATTGCTCAGCGGTGTTTTCAGCCCGCCGAAGATCTCCATCAGGGTGGAACCAAGGCCCTGTGCCTGCTGCCAGACCTCAGAGAAGCCGCCGGTCAGGCCGTTCACGATCTGCCCGCCAAGGTCGATAGCTCCCTGCACCAGCTGATCGCGGGCACCGCCCAGCGCTTTGTTGAGCTTAGTCACGATGCCAAGGGCAAAATCATTGACCTGCTTCTTCTGGTCGGCAGTCAGACCGCCGTAGATGGTGCTCGCCACCCACTTGCCGATGCCCAACCAGTCCCGATTCTTGACGGCGGTGTACAGATCATCGAAGGTGCCAAGCATGCCGCTGTCTGCTTCGGTCTGCAGCTCCTTCCACAGGCCGTCGAAGGTGTTCTCGCTGGACTTTTTGATCTGCTCGGCCACCTGCACGGTGCCGTCGGCCGCGACGGTCTTGATCTTCTCCACCGTCACGAGGGCACCGTCCACCACGTCGTCGTAGACCTCGGTGATGACCTGTTTCTGGGTCTCGGTGCCGTCGGTCAGGGTCTCGGTGACGGTCTGGGTGGTGGTCTTGACCCCGTCTGCCAGCGTCTCAAAGGTGGAAGTGACTGTCTTGGCGGTCTCGCGAACCGTCTCCATGGTCTGCTTGACGGTCTTGGTGCCGTCGGCGGCAATGCTGGTGACGGTCTTGATGTCCTTCAGCACACCGCCCACCATCTGCCGGGAAGTCTCGGTGATGACCTGCTTTTGCTGTGTCTTGCCGTTGGAGAGTGTTTCGGTGATGTTTTCGGTGGTGCGGGTGATCTTGCCGTCGATTTCGGTCGTGGTGTCCGAGATGGACTTGACGACGGACGCAGTGACGGCTTTGGTGCTGGCGCTGGCCTTTTTGCCGGAGGTGCTGACGGCAGATGCGGCTTTGCCTGCTGACTGGGAGATGGTGGAGGCGGCTTTCTGGCTTTCAGCCGCTGCAGCCTTTGCTTCGTTCTGGCGCTCAGTCCAGCTCTTGTTGCTGATGCCCTTGCCTGCCAGTGCGTCCTGATGCCGCTGGTCACGGTTCATTCCTTTGCCGTTGTAGGCTGATGCCACCGCAGAAGCAGCGCCGGACGCGACGCCGGTGGTGGCGGCATTGCTGGCCGTTCCAACGAGGTTGGCGATCAGGCCGGACACCCACGAGGTGAGCTTGCCCCACATGCCTGCAATGCCGTTGATGATGCCCTGAACGATGTTCTCACCAATATGGCCGAACTCGTCCATGTTTCCGTCCCAGACACCCACCAGCTTTGCGATGCAGGCGAGGGCTGCTTCGGCCAGATTTTCGATGCTGCGGATGATACCGTCCACCAGCGTGGTCAGCATAGCTGCACCGCACTTGAGGATGTCCGGCAGATGGGCAATCAGGGCAGCTGCCCATTTGGCGATCAAGCCAGCCGCCGACGTGATGAGCTGGGGCAGTGCTGCGGTGATGCCGGTGATAATACTCTCAACGAATTGGACACCCTTATCCATGATGTCGTCAGCGTGGTCGCCAAGGTAGTTCACCAGCTCGGAGATAATGAGTGCTGCGCAGACGATCAGCTCCGGCAGGTTGTCGATGATGCCCTGCGCCAGAGTGCCTAGCACTTCGCCTGCGGTGTCCAGCATTGCGGGCATGGCGTCAGTCAGGCTTTGGGTCAGCTGAGTAATGATGTCCACGCCGGTCTGCATCAGGCCGGGCAGCTGCTCGGCAATGCCTGCCGCCAGATCGGAGATGATCTCTCCGGCAGCGGCCAGCATGGCTTCCGGCCCGCCCTCAGACAGGGCGGTGGTCAGCTGGGTGAGACAGTCTGTGCCCCACTGAGTGGCATCGCTCAGAGAGGATTCCAGCGAGTCATACAGGGTGATGCCAAAGTTCTGGGCAGCCGTCTGCATGGTCTCCACCTTGTGCTGAAAGGTGTCGGTCATGGTCTCGTAGGCGGTCTCGGTAGCGCCTGCGCTGTTCTGCATCTGGCTGAGCACATCGTTGAAATGTTCAGCGCCGCCGGATGCCAGTGACAATGCACCGGTGCCTGCTTCCACACTCGACCACAGACCTGCAAAGGCAGTGCTGCTGCCGCCGACACTCTGATACAAAATCTGCAGAACATCGCCTAGGCTCTTGCCCTCAGCATTCAGCTGAGCAAAGCTCTTGCCGGTCTGTTTCTGCAAAATTTTGCCGACAGTAGAACCGGCATCGCCAAGTTCGTTGAGCATGGACTTGGTGTAGGTGGTGGCTTCTGCCGTGGCAATACCATTTGCGGTCATGACGGCCAGACCACTGGACAGATTTTCGACGGTCACGCCATACGCTGCAGCCAGAGGAATGACCTTGCCCATGCTGGACGAAAGCTCATCCACGCTGGTTTTGCCCAGATTCTGGGTGGTCAGCAGCACATCCGATACATGGGTGGCCTGATCTGCACTCAGGCCATAGGCATTCAGCGCGGTGGTCAGGATATCGACCGCCGAACTGCTGGAAGTGAAGCCAGCAGCAGCCAGCTTGGAAGCCTGTCCGGCAAAAGCTACGGCGTTTGCCGTATCCTGTCCGGCGCTGATGGCCTGATAGGCTGCTTCGGCAATGTCTGCGGCGGCAACGCCCATGCTGCCGGATGTATCAAGGATCTGTTTGTTCAGATCGCCCACAGAGACCTTGCTCGTGTCGGCGATGGTGCTGACCTTGGCAAGGGCTGTCTCGAACGATGCACCAATATCGACCGAGGAAGTCACCAGCTCGGCCATTTTGCTGCTGGCCGATTTTACAAAGTCAGCGATCAGATTACCAGCAGCCACCGTCATGCTGGAAATGCCATTGGTAAAACCGCTGGTATCCAGTTTGGTGTTGCCGGTAACGTCAAAATCAAATGCCACTGTGTCCACCTCTCATTCGGAGCGCGGGCACAAGGGCACAGGCTGTTATAACTTGATCTCTACCTCCCGCTTACAGGCGGGATTTTTGCATTTGACCCACACACCGGCAGCTGTGGCGTGCGGCTCTGCCCACACCGGCAGCGCCCGGCCGCAATAGGGGCAGGGCACCGGGGCGCGGCTAGTGCCGAAACCGCGCAAGGAACGCAGCGTCATGCTCTTCGACGGACACGACACGGGCTGCACCCCCTCTCAGCTCAGCAGGCAGGGCAAAGCGCTCCTGCAGGTCGGCATAGTGGGCACGCATGGAGCCTTCGTATTCCGAAAGATCCATGGTGCGCCAGCTCATGATCTTTGCCATGAGGGTATCCTCCGGCAGGGCGGCGAACAGCGCCCGGAACCGGAACCAGTGCACCTTTTCGCGGGTCAGGTCGATGCCGTAGGCCTGCTGGAATGCCGCCACGATGTAACCGGCATCACACTGGTAGTCGAAGGCAAGACCGGAAGAGGGCGCGGTACTGCTTTCAGCTGCGGCGCTTTCGGCTGCTTTTTCGCCCGCCTTATAAAACTCGATCATGTACCCGTAGGCGTCGATGATCTTCTGAGGGTCGTTCAGAAAACAGTGTGGGTCTTTGTAAAAACGCCAGAGGGCGCTGACCGCAAAACCGATGGGATCATCTCCTGTCTGGCCGCGCACATAGGTGTTGACCAGCCAGACCATGGGCCGGAAATCCGGGATGATCTCGTGTCCATGCCACCGGGTGGGCAACTCGTCCAGCAGCAGATCAGACATGGCGCTCTGCGGCGATCTGCAGTGCGTATGCCGCCAGCTGCTGCATGGCATCAGGATCGTCCCGCAGAGCGTCTACGGCCTGCCGGGCATCGATCAGCTGCTCGGTTTTCTGCTCGTCGGTCAGAGCGGGAACCACCACGTCGGGCTCGCCGCCGTAAGAGACCTCAGTCTGACCACGGATGAAGGTGTCCTCGGTTGTAGTCTTGGGCGTAGAAATGACCTTGTAGGGGACGGTCTTTTTCTGTTTGGCAACGGCACGGCGCTGCTCGCGGTTCATGGGCATTGCGGCCGCCTGCTTTACGGTGGCCTGTTCTGCGGCGATGGCTTCCTTGATGGCGTTCGTCACACGGACACAGGCGCCAAAGTTGTTTCCGTCAAGACCCAGACGTTCCGATGCACCCTCGCCCAGCAGCTCGTCGAAGTAGCCCATCATAAGGCGGCACTGGCCGCGCAGGATGTCAGCAGTGCCCGTATGCGAGCGCTTGCTCTCGCGGTCAGAAGCCGCCTGCATGTGCTGCTGCGCCGCGTCCATACGGTCGAGGTCGTTAGCGTTCAGCGCCGAAAATTCAAATTCCTGCCCACAGATGATCATGTACCTGTACCTCCTATAAAATGCGCCCCTGCCAGAGGTGACAGGGGCGATATTGGTTTTATGTTACGCGGTGACGTCGGTCAGATAGTTAAAGTCCTTGGGCGTGCCGACGGCCTTAACGTCCACCGCAAAGGTGGCGGGGGCGTTTGCGGAGCCGCCCACGTCGCTGGTGACGACCAGAGAAGCATTGCCCGTCTCGCCCTTACCGGTGCGGACGCTGAAGTAAACGTAGGGTACGATCACGTCCTTACCGGTGCCGTACTTGATTTTGTGGCTCAGCACAAAATCCTGAAACGCGTCGCCTACGCAGCGGTTGCCGTTGACAGCAAGGGTGCGCTGGGTGCCGGTCTTGGTGGTGACGGTACCGGTGCGGATGAACGCCTCGTCCGTGGTGGAAGCATTCAGGGAGCCGGAGTGCTCCTTGACGTGGTCGGCGCAGAC
>OIKY01000433.1_pt1 | contig 9623 bp, 10 predicted proteins | sample 1584281 | NCBI WGS metagenome assembly OIKY01 (sample SAMN02674697, study PRJEB24791) | human gut metagenome, SKBSTL033 | isolation source: stool | host: Homo sapiens | place: USA | reverse complement strand
GCTTTGTGTTTCACGCCGCCTCCGACGTCACGCTCGAAGAGGATCTTCGCCGCCGCGACCTCACGATCAACGCCATTGCGATGGACGAAGACGGACGTCTCTACGATCCGTTCGGAGGACAAAAGGATCTGCGCGAGGGGATTCTGCGCCACGTCAGTCCCGCCTTTTCCGAGGACCCCGTCCGCGTGCTTCGGATCGCGCGCTTTCAGGCGCGTTTCCCCGACTTCTCCATTGCGCCCGAAACCCTCCTTCTCCTTCGCCGCATGGTGACGACGGCCACCCGGCGGTCCAGCCGGGCGAACTGGTACAGGTTTTCCAGCGAGCCGCTCTTGACGATGATGTCATAGCTGCGCTCGCCCAGATTCATGGTCAGCTTGGTTCCGATAAATTCACTCATTTGGTATACACTCCTAACAGCCGCACGGTACGGCAGGTGCGGTCAAGCTCACGCAGCAGCGCGGCGGTCTCGTCGGCGGTGGGGTCGCCCACCAGCTCCACGTAAAAATAATATTCAAACGGCACATGAGGCATGGGCCGGCTCTTGATGGACTCCATATTGAAGCCGCTGGCACCGATGATCTGGATCACCTCGCCCAGCTTGCCGGGTTTGTTGTCCACCGTGAACAGCAGCGAGAACCGGTTGCCGCCGGTAGGCTTTTCGCGGCTGAGCACGATAAAGCGGGTGGTGTTGTCGCCGTCGGTGTTGATGCTGGGCACCAGCACCTCCAGCCCGTACAGTGCCGCCGTCTCCACGCTTGCAATGGCCGCTTTGGAGGAGTCGCCGCTTTCGGCCACGAACTTTGCGGCCATGGCGGTGTTGGCCATGGCGGTGGCGGGCAGGCCGAACTGCCTTAAAAAGGTCTCGCTCTGGGCGATGGCCTGCTGGTGGCTGTAGACGCTTTTGATCTGGTCGAGTTTTGTGCCCGGCAGCACCAGAAGATTCTGGGAGATGGGCAGATCGTACACATCCACCACCCACAGCGCCGGATGGTTATAGCACAGATCCAGCACGGCGGAAACATCGCCCGCATGGCTGTTCTCAAAGGGAACGACGCCCCGGGCAGCATCGCCGCGTTCCACCGCGTCAAACACCTCGTCCCAGGTGGGGTAGCTCACAGCCTCGGCGTGGGGGAACAGCGCCCGGAGGGCAATGTGGGCAAAAGCGCCCTCCACGCCCTGATAGGCGGCGCGGTTTTGGCCCAGCACCACGGCTTCGTACTGCTTTGCCACGTCCATCAGGTTCTGCACGTGGTCTTTATAGTAGGGCCGCAGGGCCGGGTCCTGAATGCGGGCCGCAGCCTTTTCCAGCACTGCCGTCTCGCGGGCGGCATCGTAAACGGGCAGGCCATGGGCTCTTTTGTATTCGGCCACCTGCAGCACAGCAGCCATCCGCCGCTCAAACAGCGCAGCCAGCTGGGCATCCACCGTGTCAATCTCGGCGCGCGCCTGTTCCAGTGCGTCCATGGGTTCACATCCTTTTGTATGTATGATAAATACCATCAAGATAATAGATACCCAGTAAGTATACCATAACTGGGACGGAGAAACAACAAAACCTCCGGCGTTTCAAAGGGGAGAATATTTCAAATCAGATATGTGTAAAAAGAACAAAATAGAAAACGAACTCCCTCAGTCAAACCCTTGCGGGTTTGCCAGCTCCCTCAAAGAGGGAGCCTTTGACAAAGCGGAAAAGTTTCCGGTTCTGCCAAAGGCCCCATCCCCGAGGGGGCTGTCGCCGAAGGCGACTGGGGGAGTTTTATTTGCACATTATCTGTTTTTCAGCAGTTCTTCCCTGCTGCGGGCCTTGCCGTAATATCTCCCATAGGGATTATCCAGCGCCTGTGCAAGGGAGACCGGCTTTTCCGGCTCTGGCCTTTGCACCGGCTTTGCTGTGCGGTCAAATGTGAACCCGGCGGCAGGCCCGCCGCGCTTTACCCGGAACCGCATGACTCAGCCCTCTGCACTGGCGGTAGAAACAGCCCCGGCGGTCAGCTTGTTCCACAGTTCTTCGCCGCCCTCAAGCAGGCCGGCGGAGTCCTTGTTCCATGCGCCGCGGATGCCGATATAGTACCGGCTCATCAGCTTCTGACTGGAGCCGCTTTCGCTCTGCACAGCATCAGAAGCGTAATCGCCCAGATCAAGGCCCGCCAGCACCGGGCAGTCGGTCCAGCGGTAGACCATGTTCCACCAGTCACTGTCTGCGTCGGACTGGGGCAGGCTGCCGTCGAGGTAGCGCAGGGTGCCGGTGGTCTGCTGGAACCCGGCTGGGTCGTACAGGATGAAGATGGAGCTCAGCGCGCCCTGAATGTCGGTGGAAAGCTTGGTGGTGCCTGCCATGTCAAGGTAGGCATCCGAGCCCTCGTTGCCAAAGTCCATGGTGTAGAGGTTCAGCTTTACCACCACCTTGCCGTCGCCGTTCCGGTCCTCACCGTAGGCGGCAAGGGCGTCCTGCAGGGCGGTCTGGGTGGCTTCCGGCAGGTAGTGGGGGGCCACTACCGCTACGTTGTAATCTGCATGGACGGTAAAAAAATACTGCCCGATGAAGTTGTAGCCGAAGAACACCACGATGATGCCGATGATGATGACCCACTTGAGGTTATAATCCCACCAGTTGGCCCAGCGTTCCTTGCGGGTGTACTGGCGCTGTTTGCGGGGCTGGAGGTCTTTGGGGTCGATATCGCGTTCGTAACGGTAGCTTGCCATGGGGCAGTTCCCTCCAAGTTCTGATTTACAGCTGTGCCAGAATGGCCTGACGCACAGCGTCCGGCAGCTGCTTCTGCTCGGCCTTGCTCATGCCTGCAGTCCGGATGGGCGGCAGCACCTTGATATGCACGCTGCCCGGATGGCACAGGTTGCCATTGTTCTCAAACAGGGCACGTGCACCGGTAATGGCCACCGGAACCACCGGTGCGCCGGTCTTGACGGCAATGCGGAATGCACCGGCCTTGAACTCACCGGCACCGCCCTCTTCTCCCTTGTAGCGGGTGCCCTCCGGGAAAATGACGAAACTCTTGCCGCTCTCCACAATGGCAGTGGCATCGTTCAGGGCGCGCACGGATGCCCGCAGGTCGTCGCGCTGCACGAACACGCAGCCCAGCAGCTTCATCCAGCGGTTCAGCAGCGGGATCTTTTCCAGCTCTTCCTTGGCAAGGATGCCGTGGGGCTTATCCAGACTGGCCAGCAAAAGCGGGATGTCGTAGTAGCTGCGGTGGTTGCCCACGAACACGCAGGCCGTATCTTTGGGGATATTCTCAAGGCCCTCCACGCTCAAGGAAACGCCGGTCACCTTTAAAATGCCCCGGCTCCAGTGCGGGATATGCTTGTTGACAAGCTCTTCCACCAGCTGCATGTCGCCTGCAGCCAGAGCGCGTTCCGCCCGGCGCAGCACGCCATAATGGACGATCATATAACCAAATAAGTAGATAAACATCGCAATCGTGCGAAAAATGCTCATTGCGTTTTCCTCCCTTCGGCAAAATATGCCATTGTCATTGTATCACACTTTTTGTAAAAAGGGGAGAAATAACACTTTTTTTACAAATCGGAGGATCTGCGGTCTTGCAAAATTGACAAAATGCGGGTATATTTATAGTTGTAAAGCCAGCACAATGGCACTTTCTGCACGAAATGCTTTCTGCCGGCCCAATGGATGAAGAGAGAGGTACCATACGAACATGGGTTTATTTCCTTCCGCAAATGACTTCAAGGCCGGTAAGGGCGTTGAAAAGGATGCTCCCCGCAAGACCGGCATAGGCCGTTTTTTTGAGCTTGTGGGCCGCGATATGAACGGCATGTTCCTTGCAAACCTGCTGGCCTGCATCGGCTTTCTGCCGGTGATCTGTCTGGTGTACATCGGCTTTCTGGCAAACAGCCTGCCTGTCATGCTGGCAAGCGCGGTGGTAGGCGGAATTCTGGCCGGGCCTGCGCTGGCCGGCATGTACGATACCGTGCTGCGTGCCCTGCGTGACGAAGCCGGTTACTGGTGGGTGACCTATCGCCGTGCCTTCAAGCGCAACTTCAAGGCCAGCATTGCGCCGGGCATCTTCTACTGTGTGGTGGTCACGGCGCAGATCTTCCTTGTGTATTTCTGCTTCAATATGCTGAGCAAGGGCATCAATGTGGGCGTGCCGCTGTGGGTGGCCACGGTGCTGAACCTGCTCATCTTCCAGATGCTGTTCGCCTACATGTGGCCGCAGGTGGTGCTGCTGGATCAGCCCTTCAGCCTGACCGTGAAAAACAGCATCAACTGCATGATCGCGTTCCTGCCCCATGCACTGGCGGCGGCCATCGTGCAGATCCTGTTCTGGGGCGTGGTGATCCTGTGCATGCCGCTGGGCCTGCTGCTCATGCTGATCTTCGGCTTCTGGTTCGTGACCGAAGTATCCTGCCAGATCATCTACGGCGATATTGAAAAGGTGTTCCACATTGAGGAGAGCATCCGCAAAATGAAGGATGCCGAGCTGGAAGCCGCCCTCAAAGAGGACTACGGCGAAAGCACCGACGACACCGAAGAGTAAATTTGAACTTCCGCAAAGGAGAGGTGCTCCATGGAACAACGGAATAATCTGGTTTTGCAGGGCACCGAGACCTTCTCCCGCGGGCAGCTGGACAATGTGGCACTGGACGGCGGTGCACTGGTGCTGGACAGCGTGGCGGGCCGCTGCCTGCAATACGGCAGCTACACCACGCCGGAATTTGCCATGCCGGCCTTCTGCAACCTGAATGTCAGCTGGAACGCCTTTGCGCCCCACAACACCATGGTGGAGGTGCGCTGCCGGGTATATGCCGGAGGAAACTGGACCGGCTGGATGAGCTTTGGCAAGTGGGCACCGGGCTACCCCCGCTGCAGCTGCAATTCCCAGAGTGACGACGGCATGATCTTCCTCATGGGCGATACCGTGACCGTGGCAACGCCCGGCGGCGGCACCGGCGTGCAGCTGCAGGTGAACCTTTCCACCAACGATGACAAGGTCTCGCCCGCAGTGCGCCTGCTGGCCGCGGCAGTGCGGCCGCTGGCGTGGGAGAAGCACAACGGCCACCCGCTGAACCGGCAGCTCTATCTGCCGGAATACTGCCTTGCGGCCCACGATCCCAGCTTTGGGCGCACCATGGATCTGCCGCTGGTCATGGCGGCACTGATGAACTGCTGGGGCGAGGATGTCCTGCCCGAAGAAGTGGCCTATGTGATGGAGGACATGGCCCACAGCACCACCGCCAATGCGGCCTTTGCGGCTGCAGCCGCCGGCTGCTGCGGCTACCCCTGCTGGCAGGCATGGATGGACCTTGCCGACCTGCGTGCCCAGATCCACGATGACTGTTGTGTGGCAGTGCAGGTGGAGCGGCGCATCCGCGGCCAGCGGGACCCGGTGCGGGTCTGGATGGGCCTGCGCGGCTTTGGCCACGACGATGCCGTAATGGCAGATTATGTGCTGCTGAACGACCCCACCGCAGATTCCAACGGCGCAGTGAACTGCACCATGGCACTGGTGGACTTTATGCGTTACTTTACCGGGCGCGCCATCGCCCTGCGGGCAAAACCCCGCGATGTTGCCGCCAACCGTCCGCTGCGGATGCGCTGCGAGCTGGTGCCCGGCGAGACGGCAGACGTTTATTATTTTGAGCAGCGCGGCGTGAAGGACCCGCTGCCGGAAGGCTTTTCCGGCTGGGTGGCCTGTGCGTGCCACGACGGTGTGGCCCACGCCACCACCGCCCACCGCAGCTTCTGCCGGATGGAGCGCACGCCGGAGGGAGGCATCCGCTTCCCGGAAAAGATCATGGCCGCAGGCTGCCGCTGCAGCGTGTATGCAGTGGACCAGACCGGTGCCATGCGCGTGGCGGAGGTGCGGCTGCCAAAGCCGCGCCCCACGCCGGAGCAACCTGTTTCCCAGGCACAGGAAAAGCCGGCGGAATGACCGGCCCGACCCAAAGCCTTTGGGCTATAGATCAAGACATAGGAGGAACACATTATGGCAAAGACGATCATCACTTTGGGACGTGAATACTGCACGGGCGGCCGCTACATCGCTGAAGATGTGGCAAATGCGCTGGGCATCAAGCTTTACGACAAAGAGCTGATTACCATGGCAGCAAAGCACTCCGGTCTTTCGGAAGAAGCTGTTGCCGCCAGTGAAAAACGGCATACTCACAGCCTGCTGTACAGTCTGTACACCATGGGCAATGAGCTGCCGCTGGGCGATCAGGTGTTCATTCTTCAGAGCCGCATCATCAAGCAGCTGGCCGAGGAAGGCCCCTGCGTGATCCTGGGCCGCTGCGGCGACTATGTGCTGCGTGAGCGCAAGGATGTGCTGCGCGTGTTCGTGTACGCCCCCAAGGAGTGGCGGCTGGAATACGCAAAGACCAATCCTCTGGTCAAGGCCAAGGACGAAAAGGGCATCAAGGACGAGGTGGAAAAGACCGACCGCAACCGTTCTGCCTACTACAACTACTACACCCAGAACCGCTGGGGTGATGCCCACAACTATGATCTGGCCATCAACGCTGCTCTGGGCCGCGAGACCTGCGTGAAGATGATCCTGGACGCAGCCGCCGCCAAGGAGAAGAACCTTGGCTGACCGCCCGGGCACTTCAAAATAAAACAACGATGATTCGTGGGTAGGGTGCTTTTGCATCCTGCCCACGTTTCGGGCAACGGCGACTGTTTTACTCCTTCAGTCACGGCTCCCGCCGTGCCAGCTCCCTCGGAGAGGGAGCCTTTGGCAGTATGATGGAGTTTCTGATTTTGCCAATGCCTCCCTCATTGAGAAAGACTTCCCCCGGCCGGGGGAAGATGTCACGCAAGTGACAAAAAGGGGAGCGGTGGCATCGCGCAGCGATGACGGAAGGAGTTATTCGGCAGCAGCCTTGCCATATTCCCTGTAACCTCAACATCAAAAGGAGCAAACGTGGAAACAAAGCAACCCCAAACCTCTCCCGCCCAAACGCGGGAAAACATTATGGGCACCATGGAGATCAACCCTCTGCTGGTCAAGCTGAGCGTGCCCATGATGATCTCCATGCTGGTGCAGGCGCTTTACAACGTGGTGGACTCGGTGTTCGTGTCCCATGTGAGTGAAAGCGCCCTCACCGCTGTGTCCCTCGCCTTCTCGCTGCAGAATGTGATGATCGCTGTGGGCGTGGGCACCGGCGTGGGCGTCAACGCCATGCTGTCCAAAAGTCTGGGCGAAAAGAACCAGAGCCGCGCCAATGCCACGGCGAAAAACGGCATCTTTCTTTCGCTGTGCAGCTTCGTGGTGTTCCTCGTCATTGGCCTTACCTGCATGAAGCCCTATTTCTATGCACAGACCAGTGATGCGGCTATTGCGCAGCAGGGCATCCAGTATCTTTCGGTGTGCTGCATCTTCAGTCTGGGCCTTTTCACCCAGACCATGGGCGAAAAGCTGCTGGCCGCTACCGGCCGCACCCACCTGAGCATGATCAGTCAGCTGGTGGGTGCCGTGGTGAACATCATTCTGGACCCCATCTTCATCTTTGGCTACTGCGGTGAGGCCCTCAGTGGTACCACCGGCGCAGCTGTGGCAACGGTCATCGGCCAGTTCTGCGGCGCAGGCATGACCCTGTTCTTCAACCTGAACAAAAACCCAGATATCCAGATCAGCTTCAAGGGCTTCCGCCCCAGTGCCAAGGCCATTGGCCGCATCTACACGGTGGGCCTGCCCAGCATTGCCATGCAGTGCGTGGGCAGCCTGATGACCTTTGGCATGAACCTGATCCTCATGAGCTTCTCGGCCACGGCGGTGGCGGTGTTCGGTGTGTACTTCAAGCTGCAGAGCTTCGTGTTCATGCCCATCTTTGGCTTGAACAACGGCATGGTGCCCATCATCAGCTACAACTACGGTGCCCGCAGACCGGACCGCGTGAAAAAAACCATCAAGCTGGCAGTCTGCTATGCCGAGTGCATCATGCTCATTGGTTTCTGCATCTTCCAGTTCGCACCGGATAAGGTGCTGGGCATCTTTGCGGCCAGTGATGCCATGCTGGCCATTGGCATCCCGGCCATGCGCATCATCTGCCTGCACTTCCTGCTGGCGGGTGCCAGCATCGTGCTCAGCTCGGTGTTTCAGGCACTGGGCAACGGTGTGTTCAGCCTGATCGTTTCGGTCTGCCGTCAGCTGTTCGTGCTGCTGCCGGCCGCATGGCTGCTGGCACAGACCGGCAATGTCAACAATGTCTGGTGGGCCTTCCTCATCGCTGAGATCGTCAGTGTCCTGCTGAGCCTTGGCTTCTACGCCCGCATCAACAAAAACATCATTGCCCCCATGTATTCCCCTGCCGAATGAGGGCGTGAAAAACTGTCCCTGCAAAGGAAAGGAACGTGATCTCTATGGTAAAAAAGCTCAAATGGAATCTGGTGCTCATGAGTGCGTTGTATCTGGGTCTGGGCGTTTTTCTGCTCATGAAGCCCACCACGGCCCTGAACATCGTGTGCTATGCGCTGGGCGCTGTGGTGCTGGCCTGCGCGGCGGTGCAGCTCATCCGCTATTTTGTGGTGGAACGCGGTGTGTTCCAGAGCCAGCTCACCCTGATCTCCGGCATCATCTGTCTGGCATTGGGTGCGTTCCTGATCCTGCGCAGCGACATCGTGGTGAGTATCCTGCCCATCGTGTTCGGCCTGTTCGTGATCTTTGACAGCATCAGTCGTGTGCAGAACGCACTGGACCTGCGCCGCTGCGGCTATTCCAGCTGGAAGAGCTTTCTGCTGCTGCCGGTGCTCAGCGTGGTGCTGGGCGTTATCATGATCCTGAACCCCTTCGGCACCATGGAAACGCTGGTCATGGCCATTGGCATCATCCTGATCGTGGAGGGTTCCATCAACCTGCTCAGCGCCCTGTACACGGTGCTGGCCGTGCGCCGTTTTGCCAAGCTGCACCCGGAGACTCAGTCCATGCTGGAGTCCCTGACCGGTGAAGACCTGAACGGTGACGGCGTGGTCGCCCCGGATGTGACCCGCACCGATGCCGAGGCCAGCGCTGTGGAGCTGGATGAGGTGGACGAGAGCGCCACTGTGGAACAGGAGAACGAGAAATAAGGAAACTCCTCCAGTCTGCTTCGCAGACAGCCCCCTCTGGGATGGGGCCTCTGGCCAAACCGGAGACTTTTCCGTTTCCGCGGAAGTTTGCCGGAATGCCAAAGGCTCCCTCAATGAGGGAGCTGGCAAACCCGAAGGGTTTGACGGAAGGAGTTCGCAATCAAAACAGCAAAGGATAAAAGAGAAATGGAAAAGTATGATCTGATTATTGTCGGTGCCGGCCCGGCTGGCATTTTTACCGCTGTGGAGCTGCTGCGCCACGGCAGCAAAAAGAAGATGCTGCTGGTGGAAAAGGGCAAGCCCGTGGAAAAGCGCCACTGCCCCAAAGCCGAAGTGGGCCACTGCGTCAACTGCCGCCCCACCTGCGCCATCACCACCGGCTTTTCCGGTGCAGGTGCCTTCTCGGATGGCAAGCTGAGCCTCTCCTATGAGGTGGGCGGCGACCTGCCCGCCCTGATCGGAGAGGAGTTTGCACAGCAGCTCATCGACTACACCGACAAGATCTATCTTGAGTTCGGCGCAGACCCCCATGTGGAGGGCATCTACACCGGCGAGGAGATCAAGGAGATCCGCAAGA
>OIKY01000432.1_pt1 | contig 9625 bp, 10 predicted proteins | sample 1584281 | NCBI WGS metagenome assembly OIKY01 (sample SAMN02674697, study PRJEB24791) | human gut metagenome, SKBSTL033 | isolation source: stool | host: Homo sapiens | place: USA | reverse complement strand
GTGGACGATCTTTGAGAATACCCATGAAGCCATTATCGACCAGCAGACCTTTGATCTGGTGCAGAAAATCCGCAGCAATGTACGGCGTTATCCAAACGGCTGGGGCGAAGCAGCTCCCCTCACAGGCTTACTCTATTGTGCCGATTGTGGCGGCAAGATGTATGTCCACCGCACCAACAATGGCAAGCGGATTTCTCAATATACCTGTTCCAATTATACCAAAGTTCCGTGTGGGACACTATGCCCTACACAACACCGTATCAATGAGAGTGCTGTTCTGACATTGGTTTCCGACACGCTCCGGGCTATCGCTGAATATTCCAGAAATGACCGGACGGAATTTATTCACACTGTTCAGGAGACGCAGGTTGCTCAACAGAGTGCCGATATATCGAAAAAGCGCAGGCGTCTGGCTGCTGCCCAAAAGAGAGCCGGAGAACTGGAAAAACTGATTTGCAAAATCTATGAGGACAACGCCCTCGGCAAGCTACCGGATGCACGATATAGGGCGCTCGATGCACAGTATGCCAAAGAGCAGGACGCACTTGAGATTGAAATTGCAGAGCTGGAAAAGGCTGTTACCGGCTATGAGCAGAGCCAGAAATCAGTGGAGAAGTTTATAGCCCTAATTGATAAGTATGAGAATTTTGACACTCTGACAAACACCATGCTCAACGAGTTTGTAGAGAAAATCCTTGTCCACGAACGCGCCCGAAAAGGCAGCCAGGACACCACGCAGGAAATTGAAATTTACTTCAATTTTTTAGGGCGCTATATCCCACCATCCTTACAGCCGGTTCCTTTAACCCCGGAGGAACAGGAAGAACTGCGGAAAAAAGAAGAACGCAAGGATAGACTTCATCAGAATTATTTGAAGCGGAAAGCCAGCGGCTGGCAGAGGGAATATTATGAGCGTACCAAAAGCGAGAAACGCCGGAGAATGGAAGAAGCTAAAGAGGCTATCCGGGCCGAGGATATGGCAAGGGGCGTGTTTATTCCAGTGGGCCAGTTACCGAAGCAGGAACCGCAGAAAGCCACGGCGCAGACCCGCGCCGCCGTATGACAAAGGAGGATTTCACATGAAAGAGTTGACCTACATTCGTGTTGGAGATTACTACATCCCGAATCTGAAGCTGGCAGAGCAGCCGGATAGATCTATCGGCAAGTACGGGCGTATGCGGCGGCGGTATTTGAAAGAATACCGCCCTGCCCTTTACAACAGCCTGTTACTCTCCGAGAAGCTCTATCCCCATCTGTTAGAGATTGACGAGGCTGCAAATGCGCGCATGGACATTCTCATGCCGCAGCTTATGAAATCTGCAGGTGTGACCGAAGAACTAAAGGCCGCCGATCAAATGAAATGGGTGGGGCTGGCAAATAATTGCAGGGCGCAGGCGGAGGAAATTGTTTTGTCAGAAATAATCTTCAACTAATTTAGAAAATTGGAAAAAGTAAAATGGCTGTGTTCGTTAAAAACGAAGAAACCATATCTTCTGCAATACATTTCTCCAACAAAAAAACTCCGGTACATCCCAAACGGTTGTATCGGAGTTTATGGATCAAGATGGTAATCGTCAAATAGCGGCGACTGGAAGAAGTCGCACAGGGTAATGCCCAGTCCCTGGCACATTTCATGGATGATCCGTAGCTTCACGGATTCATACGAACAGTTGATAACGTTCCCTATGGTTGATTTCGGAACCCCGCTTTTCATAAAAAGCTGGTACTGTGTCATGTTCCGTTCTGAAAGAAGTTCTGTCAGTCGTTTACTCACGGCTTCATTTAGCTGCATCCGCATCACCACCAATCCCTGTCACTGTACTAATTATTATATGGCGGTACGTTGGAAATTTAGTCCCTGCACCTGTGCTAATTGAATGTTTTGTAGTAGAATGTTTGTGTTGTCAGGAAGATGGTGATTATAAAACTTGTGCGTCATGGGAGCGGCAAGGGGCACATCATCCATCATAAACGAGTTGGTGTTCTGAACACACAAAACAGGGAGGCGTGGTATGAACAAAAAGAAAATAATCGGATTAGCCGGTGCTGTCGTGGTCTGTATTCTGGTCTTTGTATTTATCGTGATAAGAGGCAAATCACCAAATCCGGCAGAGAACCCGGAGGAAATGTTGGGACGGATTGAAAACGCTTTAGGAGATGAGTACAAGAAGCAATCCATGACGGAGCGAGCTTGTTGCGACAATTCAATATGGAGATAACGACGGCAACACGATCAACTATTACATTCTCAAAACCACTTATTACGAGGCTGACCCTGCGGAAATTACGGGGCTGAACACGGGGGCCATTATGCTGATTGTCGGCCCCGGAACGGCTGACGCCTGCCAGGAAATGAAAATTCAGGATTGGGACGCTGCCCTGTATGAAAGAGGGGAACTATCCTACCTGTGCTGGACATATTCGCCGGAGGTGAGCTATATCCTGGAATATAGCCCCTATGCGTTTGCGGATGAAGAAATCATAAAAATGGCGGAAAGTGCAAAGCCCATAAATGAAGAATAGACAGACGCCGGACACGGCGGCCCGCTGGCCGTTGCATCCGGCGTCTTTATTATGGCTTGTTTCTATGCATTTAGAACCCCAATACGGCGGCAACGGGATAAAGAATACCGCCGCCCCAGCAACCACGCCGGAAAAGCCTTGAAATTTCAGTCGTTTTCAGACTCTAAATGCGTAGGTTGGCGGGCTGTTTGGACATAGCAAAGCCCCGGCAGCGTGGCCGGGGCCTGATGATCTTTACTTAATTCCATGAAGATTCCTGTATTCCCTGGGGCCGAGGCCATAGACTTTCTTGAACAATTTTGCAAAGTGGCCGGAATTGTGATACCCGACTTTAGCCGCAATCGTAGCAATTCCATAATCAGAATTTTTTAGCAAAATCAGCGCCTGGTTTAACCGCAATTCCTTGAGATATTCATACGGCGTTGTCCCATAATACTTCCGAAATGCCAGTTGATACCGGGCTGTACTCATACCCGCTATCTGGGCAAGTTCTTCCCCTGTCGGGTATGCGGCCAGATCATTTTTCATCACCGTTACCGTTTTTCTTAAATTGCGGATATCCTTATAATCCAGCTTTACAGAAATATGCTTTTGTTCCTGCTCCATGCCTTTCACAACAAGAGAAAGAAGCTCCATTACCTTGCTTTCCAGATAGATTTTCAGCGTATGCCCCTCTGCCTGACAATCCCGTATCTGCTGGAACACAAAGTTGAGTTCCGGCAGGCTGGGGTTTTTGAGAATGTAATCCCTTGCAGAGTTGAGAAGTTCGGCGTTGTTCCTGTCATGCAGCCGAAAATAAGTATTGAAGTATTTGGGCGATAGAATCACTTTCGTAAAACGAACAGGCTTCCCGCCCTCGCAATAGGTGTAAGTTTTCTTCTGTGTGTTTAGATAGCAATAAATCCCCTTATCCACCTGATTCTTTTTCCGTCCACCAATCTTGAAAGAACTGCTGTCCGTTTCAAACTGGCTGATCTCCATATAGTCCTCTGAAATTTCAGTGATCTTTTCAAAGGTGTCCTTGGGTGTATAGTCACCAATCAAAATCAAAAGAAGATCGTCCTCAAACTCGATCAGTTGGAACGTGCCGTTTCCGTATTCGGAAAGCATACGGTAGAAAAAAACACCGTCGCCGCAAAGCTCCTGCACCCTTGCAAAGTGCATGGCTTCGGGGAGCTGTAACAAATAGTCAATTACAGATGGAACCATTGTACCGCCGCCTCCTTTCTCTACCTGATAGTATATCATACCGGCTTTCTGCGCGCCACTTCAAAAAAAGGTGACAATCCAATATTTATCGGTCACGATTTTATAAAATATATGAAACAAAAACGCTGAAAACCCCCGAAATACAAGCACTTTCAGCGTTTTTCAAAATGCAAACAGTAAAGCGGGGCGGCTATTGAAATTTCCACTTCGTGCGGGTAAAGTAGATCGTGTCAGGTTAGCAAAATCTAACTGGCACATTTCAAAGAAAGGGGTATCGTTTCGATGGAACAAAAACGAACCGGATTATCATACGTTTTTACTCTTGCGAAAGAGGAACGCGGCAAGTTAAGCCTTGGGATGCTGCTGGCGGTCTTTTCGTCGGCTCTGTCTTTCGTCCCGTATTTGGTAGTCTACCAAATCCTGCTTCTGATAATCAAGCAGGAGGTGACGCTTCCCGCAATGCTTGGTTGGGCCGGAATCGGCATTGCCGCAGCAGTCTTACAGGCAATCCTGACATCCTTTGCCGGTATCTGCTCTCATACGGCGGCTTTCAACACCATGCACAGAATCAAGGTCAGAGTATTGGAGCATATGTCCAAATTCAACCTTGGATTCTTTCAGGAACACGCGCCCGGACAGATCAAAACAACCTTGTTTGATGATGTGGACAGGATTGAAACCTTTCTGGCCCACAGCACTTTGGAACTGGCCCAGGCAATCGTCGTTCCTCTGATGATGTTCATTTTCATGCTGCGGCTGAACTGGATTATGGCGCTTATCATGCTGGTTCCTATGATCTTGGGGATTGCAATTCCGATGGCCCTCATGGGGCGCTACCCGGATTTGACGGACGAGTTTGCAGGCGATACGGAAAAGCTGAACGCTTCCGCAAATGAATTTATCACCGCTATGCCGGTTATCAAAATGTATCACCTTACAGCCGAAAAATTTGAGCAGTACCGAAATTCCTTGAAAATATATACAGACTGTTGGATTAAGATGTGTGAATCGTCCTGCAATCCGCTGTCTATCGCTCTTGTGGTTTTGGATTCTGCCATTCTGTTCACGCTGCCGGTGGGCGGTTGGCTGTATCTGCGTGATTCGCTGTCTGCGGCATCGTATCTTCTCTTTATTCTGCTGACTATGTGCTTTTTCACGTCTTTCCTGAACATGGTGACGATTGCTATGCAGTCTATGGAGCTGGGCAGCGGCCTTGATAATGTGAAGAAGATCATGGATATGGAAACCATGAAAAGTGGACAGCAAACCCTTTCCAAAACCGGCTGTTATGGTATTGACTTTGACAATGTGACCTTTAACTACACACAAGGCGGAAAGGATGCGTTGTCCGACGTTGATATTCATTTGGAACCGGGCAGCTTAAATGCTTTTGTCGGCCCGTCCGGTGCTGGCAAGACGACGGCGGTACAGCTCCTTGGCCGCTATTGGGACGTGAGCAGCGGGACAATCAAGATTGGCGGCGTCCCGGTTACAGAACTTCAAACCGAAAATCTTTCTGACTTAACCGCGTTTGTATTCCAGGATGTATTTCTTTTGGAGGACACGCTTCTTGAAAATATCCGTATGGGAACAGATGCTACCGAGGAACAGGTACGCCAGGCGGCAAAAGCGGCGCAGATTGACGATTTCATTATGAGCCTGCCGAAAGGATACGCAACGAGAATAGGCGACGAGGGAGTGAAATTATCCGGCGGCCAGCAGCAGCGGATTTCGATTGCGCGGGCCATTTTGAAAGACGCGCCTATCGTTGTTTTCGACGAGGCAACTTCCTATTCAGACATTGAGAACGAACACAAAATACAGCTTGCACTCCAAAACCTCCTGCGAGGAAAGACCACGATTATGATTGCCCACAGGCTTCATACCATCCGCAATGCGGATAAAATTGTTGTCTTTCAGGATGGAAAAGTTGTCGAACAGGGAACGCATGATGAACTGATCGCCAGCGGAAGTACATACAGCCATATGTGGGACACCTATACAAGAGAAACTATCGGGGAGGAGTGAAAAGATTATGTTACGCAGTATTCAGAAATTGATTGGTGACAAACGAAAGCAGTTGATATTTCCTATTTTCCTGATGTCACTGGACGCCATCGGAAGCCTTGTCATGTACCTTATGCTGTATTTTACCGTAATTCATCTCCTGAACGGTTCTCTGACAGGTGGGCTTGTACGAAACTATACCATTGTATGCCTTATCAGTGTAATTCTCCGGCTGATTATTTACCGCAGCGGCTATTTTCTCTGCTTTTCCAGAGGGGCCGAAATGTGCAGCGGCCTACGCTTGGATTTGGCAAACCATTACCGTTCTCTAAGCCTTGGCTATTTTAATCAAAACAGCAGCGGGTATCTGCTTAGTACACTGACAAAGGATTTAAGCAATTTTGAACTTGTATTGACCCATACGCTGCCCTCTATCGTCAAAACATTGGTCATGGGCTGCCTGATCTTGGTTGGAACCTTTTTTATCAACTGGAAACTGGCGTTGGCCGAGTGCGTGGTAATTCTGATCGCGCTGCCGGTTTTGAATTGGGGCAACCGGCTTGTAGAGAAGTACGGAACGATCAAGCGTGATCTGACTTCTAAAATGATCTCTATTGTTCTGGAATACATCAAGGGCATGAAAGTGTTCAAGTCTGCAAATATGACAAGTACGCACTTCACAAGAATGTCTGATACGTTGGAGGACATACGGAAAACCAGCGTACAGGCGGAAGTAAAAACCGCCGCCCCCACAAGTATGTATTCTATCATTGCAAATTTCCTTTTGCCGTTTGTCCTGCTGGTTGGAAGCTATCTGTTCCTTGGCGGTACGATTGCTTCTGAACTGCTTGTGGCGTTTATGCTTATGAGCCTTGCGCTTTCTGCGCTGCTGATTGCGTTTGAACATTCGTATAACCTGCTGAAAGAACTGAAACTTGCCACTTCTAATCTGGAACAGGCATTTGACACAAAGCCGCTATCCTACAAAGAAGAAAAGGTAAAGCTCTCGCACTTTGATATTACCTTTGAAAACGTGAACTTCTCCTATAACCAGCAGGCCGATGTTTTACACAATATCAGTTTTCATGCCCCGGAGGGAAGCACTACGGCGCTGATCGGGCCGTCCGGCTCCGGCAAATCTACGGTTGCTAATCTGATCGCCCGGTTTTGGGATGTGACAAAAGGCTGCGTCCGCATTGGTGGGCAGGACATACGGGAGCTAAATCCTGACGGACTTTTGCACTATATCAGTGAGGTATTCCAGGAAAATACTTTGCTGTCCGATACGATTTACAACAATATCAAAGCTGGCCGTGAAGATGCTACCGAACAGGAAGTGATTGCGGCGGCAAAGGCGGCCCATTGTCATGAATTTATCGAAAGACTGCCTAATGGCTATCAGACCCATCTTGCCGAGGGCGGCAACACCCTGTCTGGCGGTGAAAAACAGCGGATTGCTATTGCAAGGGCAATCTTAAAGGACGCGCCTATCCTGCTTCTGGATGAATCAACGGCTTCTCTGGACGCTGACAATGAAGCAAAGATCAATCAGGCGTTAGACCGCCTGATGAAAGGGAAAACCGTTTTCGTGATTGCCCACCGTCTGAACACTATTCAGAACGCAGATCAGATTATTGTGCTGAATCAGGGACGGATTGAAGAAACGGGAACGCATGAAGAACTGTTAAGAAAGAAAGGCCATTACTACGAAATGGTGCAGGAACAGCAGAAAGCAAGAGAATGGATTGTAAAGGGGGCATAAACAGGAGCCGGTAAAGGAGGTAATACCGATGGGGCTACTTGACCTATTACTGGTTGCTGTCGGTCTATCAATGGACGCTTTCGCGGTTTCAGTATGCTCCATGAATTATGTATTCATCATCGGCATCATACAACTGGTTTTTTGCTATTGCATAGATACAGTTCTCTTGCAAATCCACATTTGTGACTGTGAGCTTCGATTCTTTTCTATCTAAAAAATTCACTTTGAAAAAACCAAAGGAAAAAACTACTATCATTGCAGTGCAAATGCTGAAAACCACTTTCTTTGTCATTTTATACACCTCCATTTTTTTGCTTCCAATAGGAGCTTTTGCTTAGTCAACGTAATTCGCCTTATGTTTGTGACAGCTTTTTTGAAAAAATCTCTGTTTTTCGTTATGTTTGTACGCTTATACAAAAAATCTCCATGTTATTTGTTGATTCTAACAAATAACATGGAGGCTCATATTAAAAATGTTTTCAGCGATTCTCGCAATCTCATCTTGTGAGATGTTTCCCATAATCGTGTTTGAAATGCCTCTCTGCTCCCAGCTTAAAATATATACTGTATCGCCGTTCTTTTCTACGCTCGTTCCCAAAGTTGCGTCTGCGTCTCCAACTTTTACGTTCTCATAAGTTGTATGCTCATTGTCAAACGAGGACTGTTGCCCCGGCTGTATAATGGAGCAGCGAACAGTATATCCTTTACCGCTTTCTTTTGACGAGTAAACGTGCAAAAAGTTTTCTGCGCTTTCAAATTCCTGCTCACGATCTCGTTCAAAGCCGTCCGGCACATAATGATCGCTGTATCCATCCGGCAATCGTTCCAACGGTTCGCCGTCCACTTGATACGTCAGCTGCATCTCAATCGGCAAGAACTTCTGAATCATCGTGTAGACTGCCTTGCGGAAGTCCGCACTTACTGTAAGCGCACCGAGAGTTAAAATTACCAGCGTCAGGGCCGCAATAAGCACTCGTTTCAGCACAGGGCGGCGTTTATGCAACGCCGCTTGCAGGCGGGCATCCCATCGGGAAGTGTCCGGGTAGCGTTCTTTAAGCTGCGCCGGAGTTGGTAGCTCGTTCAGTTCTTTCTGTGCATCTGCACGGAGTGCCATCATCAACGCTGCATCAAAAGAAACTTCTGTCCGCTCACTCATGGCTGTTTAGCTCCTTCCACAATAGTTTTCTTCCACGGAAAAGCCGCATCCGAACCACTTCATCCGTCAGTCCAAGCGATTCGGCAATCTCCCGGTTGGTGTAGCCCATTGCTAAAAGGCGCAGTGGGTCACGGTACATCGGTTTCATCTGTCCAATCAATTCTGTCAGGTGTTGGATGTTATCGGTGCTGACTACTGCATCGTCCGGCACCGGGGCATCGTCTGGTGCGTCCGGGACTTCTTCCAGCGGTTCTTCTCGCTGCTTGCGAAGCATATCGTATGCACGGCTTCTACTACAACTAACGAGATAAGCAGCGAGTTCGTGACAGTTTTCTCGATGAATTTTAGAAAAATTTTTGGCAACGTACAAAAACACTTCTTGCAGTACGTCTTCTGCCAGATACGAATCGCCCATAATTTTGTAAGCGGTATGGTAGACCAGCCGCTTGTAGGTATTATATACATCTATAAATTGTTCTTCGCTGCTCCGGTCATCCAGAACTGCCAGATACATTGCCAGCATTTTCGCCCACATCCCTCTTATCGGGAGGAATTATGTCAATTTGACACAATTCCTCTCTGCCCATTCAGATAAACCACCACGGCAATTCCAGCCACAGGTTATCCATGGCCTGTTCTTCGGTCTTTTTGGCGCGGCTTTTTGTCAGGTGAAAGTATATCGCCGTGCCGATCAGCGGATGTTCCTCGCCATCAGTAAAGCCATAGCGGTACAGCAGATAGGTCTGCTCCCGTTGGGTCAGCCGTTTCAGGCCATCGTACAGTTCCCGGCGCGATTCCTGCTCCTCCATAATGCTCTGCGGCTGCATGGCGTAGGGGTCGGCTATGGCTTCAATGCGCCGTAGTTGTTCCTCTCCCGGCAGAACATCGTCCAGCGAAACACGCTGGTAACAGATACCGTCCTTATCCTCCGTCACCATCCGCTGCTCAAAAGCAGTAAAGGCATCCCG
>OIKY01000427.1_pt1 | contig 9714 bp, 9 predicted proteins | sample 1584281 | NCBI WGS metagenome assembly OIKY01 (sample SAMN02674697, study PRJEB24791) | human gut metagenome, SKBSTL033 | isolation source: stool | host: Homo sapiens | place: USA | reverse complement strand
GAAAGGCCGAACACCTCATAGCCCTGTGCACGGATCACATCCAGGCTCTGGGTGCCGATGGAACCGGTAGAACCCAGCAGAGTGATTTTTTTCGACATCACACGTTCCCCCTTTTAATAGTAGAACACCGCCGTAATGACCATGGTCACAAAGGGCGCAATGAACATCACACTGTCAAAGCGGTCCAGAATGCCGCCGTGCCCCGGGAAGATGGTGCCGTAATCCTTGATGCCGCACTGGCGCTTGACCACGCTGGCAAACAGATCACCATAAATGCCCAACACCGCAGCCACGCAGCCCAGCAGCGCAATGATCACGTACATGGAAACGCCAATGTTGGAGCGGGTGAAGGCTTCCATCCGGTTTGCCGCCACTGAGTACACCAGTGTGATGATCACACCAAACACCATGGTGCCCAGAACACCGCCAATGGCACCTTCCACGGTCTTTTTGGGGCTGACCACCGGGCAGAGCTTGTGCTTGCCAAAGGCACGGCCTGCAAAGTAGGCACAGGTATCGCCGCCCCAGGCAAAGCAGAGGATGAGCAAGATAAAGAACACCGCATCGTAGCCGTACTGCTCCACCGGCAGCAGCTCCTTGAGCCGGATAAAGGAATAGAAGCAGAAGATCACGATACCGGAGAACATCAGCAGGCCGCTGGCCTTCTGATAGCTGATGGTACCGTTGCGCACCACCAGATAGATGGCGTAAAAGGTGACCAGCAGAAAGGACATCGGCATCACCAGCCGCCGCATGACCTGATAGTTGCTCGTCATGACCAGCAGTGTATACGGCACCAGAACCGCATACATCAGCCAGTCCTTCTTTTCAAAGCCGAGGGCACTGTAGATCTCGTGAACGGCGATCAGCGTAATGGCCGCGATGACCAGATTAAAGATCAGGGTGTTGAAGGTGAACATCACGCCGATCAGTACGATGATGCCCACGATCGCAGTAATAACACGTGTTTTCATAGATTGGATCTCCTTTTCACCGGTCGGGTGCCGCGCCCCTCTGGATTAAGTTTGGCTCCGGCAAAGCCGCCGGGCCGTCCGGTCCCTGCACCGTGTGCAGGAGGTCTTGGGTTTTACAGTCCGCCAAACCGGCGGGAACGATGATTGAACTCCTCAATGGCAGCGTCCAGATCGCTGCGGGTGAAATCCGGCCACAGAACGTCCATTTCTACCAGTTCCGAGTAAGCTGCCTGCCAGAGCATGAAGTTGGACAGCCGCTTCTCTCCGCTGGGACGCAGGATAAAATCCGGGTCCTTCTGGCCAGCGGTATACATGGCATCGCTGAGCAGCTGTTCCGTGATCTCTTCGGGCTTTATCTCCCCTGCCGCCGCCTTTGCCGCCAGCTGCTGCGCCGCCCGCACGATCTCCGGGCGACCGCCGTAGTTGATGGCAATGTTCAGGGTCATGCCGGTCTTGACCGAAGAATCTGCTTCCAGCTTGTTCATCAGCTGCTGCAGCTTTTCATCCAGCACCGTGCGGTCGCCCATGAACTTGATGCGGATATTGCGGTTCTTGTAGTCAAAGCCCTTCAGCAGATATTCGCCGAACAGCCGCATGATGGCGTTGACCTCTTCCAGCGGACGCTTCCAGTTCTCGGTGGAAAACGCATAGAAGTACACCGACGAAACGCCCAGCTCATCGCAGTAATCTGCGATATCGCTGAACACCTCTGCGCCTCTTTTGTGCCCGGCAGTGCGGGGCAGGCCGCGGTTCTTTGCCCAGCGGCCGTTGCCGTCCATGATGATGCCGATGGAAAGGCCCTCGGCAAATTCTTTAGGATGCGCCATTGTTTCCTCCCGGCAGCAACGCCGCCTTCAACAAAAGTGCCGCGCACTCTTCTTCAGCGCACGGCACCTCCAGTTTATTGCATCTGCGCAGATCAGACAGACATGATCTCCTTCTGCTTTTCTTCCACCGCAGCATCGATGTTCTTGATATACTTATCGGTCAACTTCTGGACATCCTCTTCCATGGTCTTCTGGCTGTCCTCGGTCAGCTCGCCGGCCTTCTTCATGGCCTTGGCCTTATCCATAGCCTCGCGGCGGATGTTGCGCACTGCCACCTTAGCCTCCTCGCCCAGCTTGGAAACTTCCTTTGCCAGCTGCTTGCGGCGCTCCTCGGTGGGAGCCGGGAAGTTCAGGCGGATGGTAGAGCCGTCATCAATGGGAGTGATGCCCACATCGCTGGCCATGATGGCCTTGCTGATGGGGCGCAGCAGAGTACGGTCCCACGGGGTAATGGTCAGGGTGCGTGCTTCGGCCACAGCCACGGATGCCACCTGCTGGATGGGAGTGGGGGCACCATAATAATCCACGCTGACCTTATCCAGCACAGCGGGATTTGCGCGGCCTGCGCGCACAGCGCCCAGTTCGCGGCCCAGATGTTCGACCGAGCTCTTCATCTTGTCTTCGTAAACCTTGGTGTTGCTGCTCATTGCGGTAGTCTCCTGTTCCTTTTTATCTTGGGGCTGCGCTGCAATGCGTCTGCCCTATAATGTATGTCGGCTGCAGGCGTTTCAGCCCTCGTAAACCAGTGTGCCCACATTCTCGCCCTGCACGGCACGGGCAATGTTGTCCGGGTCGGCCAGATCGAACACGAGGATGGGCAGCTTGTTGTCGCGGCACAGAGTGGCAGCAGTGCCATCCATAACAGCCAGCTGGTCTTCCAGCACCTTGGTAAAGGTGAGGGTATCATACTTCTTTGCGTCGGCGTACTTGTGGGGATCCTTATCGTAAACGCCATCCACCATAGTAGCCTTGAACATCACATCGGCGCTCACTTCCACAGCGCGCAGAGCGGTTGCCGTATCCGTGGAGAAGAACGGGTTGCCGGTGCCGCCGCCGAACACGGCGATCTTGCCCTCATCCATGGCGCGCAGAGCATCCTTGCGGGTAAAGGGCTGTGCCACCTGCGGCATGGTGATGGAGGTGAACACCTCAGTGGGCACACCCAGCTGTTCCAGCTTGTCGGAGACAGCCAGTGCGTTCATCACGGTTGCCAGCATACCGATCTTATCGGCCAGTGTGCGCTCCATCTTGCCGCTGGAACGGCCGCGCCAGAAGTTGCCGCCGCCCACAACAATGCCGATCTGTACGCCGAGGTCGTGTGCTTTCTTCACGCCGCCGCAGATCGCGTCCATGGTGGGTTCATCAAAACCCATGCCCTTTTCGCCGCCCAGTGCTTCGCCGCTGATCTTAAGCAGGATACGCTGATATTTCAATGCCATAATCCAAACACCGCCTGTTCTATCTTCCGCCGGGGCATACCCCGGCATTTTTACTATAGTTTATTTTACAATAAAACCTGCATAAAGTAAACAGGAAATCTGCGCGGAAATCCGGAAGCTTTTATGAACGGCTGCGCAGAACGCGCAGCAGCTGCTTCATTCCGGGCGGAATGCGGCGGCTTTCCACCGCTTTCTGGATGGCTTTGTTGTGGGTCCACAGATCCAGCCGCTTTTCTGTGAGCCACGGCAGCGCGGCATCCGGCTGCTTTGCCAGTGCCGTGGCGAAATACCATGCCCGCATCATATTGATATAGTATGCCGTGCTGTGCACATCGGCCACCCATTCCAGATATTCCGGCCGGAATGCATCATCCAGATAATAGCGCATCAGCATCTCCATGCCATAGCGCACGGTGTACACCTCGCCCGAATCCAGCCAGCGGCGAATGGGCACCAGCAGTTCCTTCTTGTACTTTGCAAACACTTTGGGGCAAAAGCAGTCGCAGGTGGCCCAGTTGTTGATGTAGGGCAGGAACGCTTCCGTTTCAGCCAGCGCCCTATCGTAGTCCCGGATAAGTTCGATCAGAAACGCGTGGAGGTTGTTCTCTTCGTAGTATCCATGCGGCAGGGCCTGTAAAAACACTTCTGCCTGCGCTGTGCCTGCGAGCTGTTTTGCCAACTTGCGCAGAGCCGGAACGCGCACGCCGATCACCGTTTCCGGCGGCACGGTGGGCATCAACGCACTGTGAAAGGTGCGGTATGCTTCATCCCGCAGGGCAAACAGCTGCGTACGAATGATCTCTGCTTCCGGCTCCATCCTCTCTCCCTCCGTTCTTTTCTATTGTAGCAGAGCCGTATGGAAAAGCAAGGCCGTTCCGGCATTCTTTTCCGGTGCTTTAAGGAACATACAAAAATTGGGCTGGACATTTATGCCGGAACATGCTATAATATCGTTCGTAAATGCGGGCATCGTACATCGGCTAGTATATCAGCCTTCCAAGCTGAGGAGGTGGGTTCGATTCCCATTGCCCGCTCCATGCAAAAAAGCGCCGTGGCCTTTTGGGTCACGGCGCTTTTGTTTTGCTTTATCGGTCCCACTTATCGCACAGGGCATTGATCTGGTCGGCAAACTTGGCAAGGTCTTTGTTTGCGCCGCCCTCGTTGTGCTCGATGACCCGCAGCAGGCGCTTGCCGGCGCTGACCAGCCGCTGGAACACACTGGCAGCACGGCTCTGGCCTTCATTGGCCTTGTGCTCAATGCGGACGCGCATGCCCTCCTGCAGGCATACGGCTCCCTCGGCTCCGATGGCCCACTGTGCGCCGTTGTAGGGTGCGCAGGCAGTGAAGCCCTGTTCCGTCAAGGTCTGCACAAAGTGGTCCTCGGTCTCATCTTCGCCGTGCATCACGAACACACGCTTTGGTTTCTGCTCAAAGGAGTTCACCCACCGCAGCAGACCTTCTCTGTCCGCATGGCCGGACATGCCGGTGAGCTGGCACAGTTCTGCCTGCACCTCAATAGGTTCACCGAACAGTTTTACCGTCGTGGCACCTTCCAGCAGGGTGCGGCCCAGCGTGCCCACCGCCTGATAGCCCACGAACAGAATGGTGCACTCCGGCCGCCACAGATTGTGCTTGAGGTGGTGGCGGATGCGGCCTGCCTCGCACATACCGCTGGCCGAGAGGATGACCTTTGGCACGCGGTCTGCATTGATCATGCGGGATTCATCACTGGTCACCGTGACGCGCAGCCCCGGGAAGGTGATCGGATCAATGCCTTTTTCCAGCAGAGCGCGGGTGTCCGCATCAAAGCAGTCTGGGTCGGTATCTTTAAAGATGCGGGTCGCCTCGATGGCAAGCGGGCTGTCAATGTACACCGGGAAGTTGCCGTGTCCCTTCACAAGGCCCTTTTCCTTGATCTCACGGATAAAGTAGAGCATCTCCTGCGTGCGGCCCACCGCAAAGCTGGGAATGACCACATTGCCGCCCCGGTCAAAGGTGCGCTGCAGGATCTTCGTCAGCTCGCTCACATAGTCCGGCTTCGGGCCGTGGCTGCGGTCGCCGTAGGTAGATTCCATAAAGGCGTAGTCCGCCTCTTTGATGTAAGCAGGATCCTTGATGATGGGCTGATCCAAATTGCCGATATCACCGGAGAATACCAGCTTGGTCGTGGTCTCACCCTCGGTGATCCAAAGCTCTATGCTGGCCGAGCCAAGCAGATGGCCCACATCCACAAAGCGGGCTTCAATGCCCGGTGCAAGCTGGAAGCGCTGCTCATAGGCCTTGCCCACAAACAGCTTCATGGCTGCTTCAGCATCCTGCACAGTATACATCGGTTCCACCGGTTCTGCGCCAGAGCGCTGGCCCTTGCGGTTTTTCCACTCCGCTTCAAATTCCTGAATATGGGCCGAGTCCCGCAGCATGATGCCGCACAGCTCCACCGTGGGGTTCGTGGCATAGATCTTGCCGCGGAAGCCGTTGCGCACCAGCAGCGGCAGCATACCGGTATGGTCGATGTGTGCATGGGTGGCCAGTACCCAGTCGATCTCGCCGGGTGCCACCGGGATGGGCTGGTTCTCGTATACGTCCTTGCCCTGCTCCATGCCGCAGTCGATCAAAAAGCGCTGCCCAGCCGCTTCGATCAAAGTGCAGCTGCCGGTGACCTCATGGTTCGCGCCCAGAAATGTGATCTTCATAAAAACACCTCCGGCTTTATTTTTTCTGTACCCTTAGTATAGCATATTCTAAAGGTACACGCCGCACAAATCGCATGGCTTTTCTCAGGCATTTTGCCGAAAGGTTGAAAAATTTTTTATACAATCTTGACAAACCACCCCTTTCTGTTATAAACTTAAACTTGTATGACGTTCGTTCGTATTTTATGAGTTTTAATAATAGAGAGGTTGAATTTTATGGTTCGTAACGATTTGCGCAACGTTGCCATTATCGCTCACGTTGACCACGGCAAGACCACCCTGGTGGACGCAATGCTGCGTCAGAGCGGCGCATTCCGCGATAATCAGGTCGTGGCTGAGCGCGTCATGGACAGCGGCGATATCGAGCGTGAGCGCGGCATTACCATTCTGGCCAAGAACTGCTCCTGCACCTACAAGGGCGTCAAGATCAACATTGTTGATACCCCGGGCCATGCCGACTTTGGCGGCGAGGTGGAGCGCGTGCTGAAGATGGTCAACGGCGTTCTGCTGCTGGTGGATGCCGCCGAGGGCTGCATGCCCCAGACCCGTTTTGTGCTGCAGAAGGCTCTGCAGCAGAACCTGAGTCTGGTGGTGGCCATCAACAAGATCGACCGCCCCGATGCCCGCATTAAGGAAGTCATCGACGAAGTTCTGTACCTGCTGATGGATCTGGGCGCCACCGATGAGCAGCTGGACTGCCCCATGCTGTTCTGCTGCGGCCGTGATGGCACCGCAAGTCTGGACCCGGATGTGCCCGGCACCGACCTGATCCCCCTGTTCGATACTCTGCTGAGCACCATCAAGCCGCCTGAGGGCGACCCCGAGGCTCCCTTCCAGATGCTGGTGTCCTCTGTGGACTACAACGACTTTGTGGGCCGCATCGGCATTGGCCGCATCCAGAACGGCGTTGCCAAGGTGGGCGAGGAAGTTGTCGTCTGTGACTGGCACAATCAGGATCTGAAGATGCGCGGCCGTCTGACCAAGCTGTACGACTTCCAGGCCAATGGCCGTCAGCCGTGCGATAACATCACCGCCGGCGATATCGTGGCATTCTCCGGCCTGCCCGACGTGACCATCGGCAATACCCTGTGCAGCCCCTCCAATGTGGAGCCGCTGCCCTTCGTGAAGATCAACGATCCTACCGTTGAAATGACCTTCTCCGTCAACGACAGCCCGCTGGCCGGCCGTGAGGGCAAATACGTCACCAGCCGCCAGATCCGCGACCGTTTGCAGAAGGAGCTGCTGAAGGATGTCGCTTTGAAGGTGGAGGATTCCGCCACCACCGATTCCTTCCGCGTTATGGGCCGTGGTGAGATGCACCTGTCCATCCTGATCGAGACCATGCGCCGTGAAGGTTATGAGCTGCAGGTCTCTCCCCCGCACGTTCTGACCAAGGTCATCGACGGCAAGACCTATGAGCCTATGGAGCATGTCGTCATCGATGTGCCCACCCAGTATCAGGGCGCTGTCATGACCGGTCTGGGCCAGCGCAAGGCTATCCTGCAGCAGATGGAATCTCTGGGCACCGACCGCGTGCGTCTGGAGTTCCGTATGCCCAGCCGTGGCCTGTTCGGCTACCGTAACCAGTTCCTGACCGATACCCATGGCGAAGGCATCATCAACCAGATTTTCGACGGTTACGATGTCTGGGCTGGCATGATTGCCAACCGCTCCACCGGTTCTCTGGTCAGCTTTGAGACCGGCGAGGCTGTCACCTACGGTCTGTTCAATGCTCAGCAGCGCGGCACCCTTCTGGTGGGCGCTGGTGAAAAGGTCTACGAGGGCATGGTCATTGGCTACACCGCTTCCGGCGAGGATGTGGATGTCAACGTCTGCAAGACCAAGCACCTGACCAACACCCGTGCATCCGGCTCCGACGATGCTCTGCGCCTGATCCCCATTAGCAAGCTCAGCCTGGAAGGCTGCCTGGAATTCTTGGCACAGGACGAGCTGCTGGAGGTCACTCCTGAAAATCTGCGCATCCGCAAGCAGATCCTGAACCACGAGCAGCGCATGAAGGCCAAGAGCAAGCTGAAATAAGCCTTTCCTTCTTTTATAATATGTACTTTACCGTCCTGCAGCGTTTCAAAACACTGCAGGACGATTTTATTTTGCCAAAAATGATTCATTTTTTAAAAAAAGGCTTGCAAAAGGCATTCTTATGCGGTATAATATCTCTCGCAGTCACAAATGTGATCTGCCTCTTTAGCTCAGTCGGTTAGAGCACCTGACTGTTAATCAGGGTGTCGCCTGTTCGAGTCAGGCAAGAGGCGCCAGCAAAGCGATGGAAGTTTTCCATCGCTTTTTTCTTTTTCTCCGGCCGCTTTTGTTGACAGAAAATGCGAGGCGGGATATACTTAAAGCGTGTTTTAGAATTGAAAATTTGTTGGTGGGCGGATGCTTTTAAGGGCAGCATCCTCGCCCTCTCAGGCGCATTCGCGCCAGCTCCCCCAAAGTGGGAGCCTTTGGCAGTCTACACGAAGTATACCGTTATGCCAAGGCCTCTCCCTTTGGGAGAGGTGGATTTGCGGAGCAAAGACGGAGAGGGCGAGCCGCCTTCCGGCAAAATAAAGGAGAACATCATGAAAAAAATCATTCTGACCGGCGACCGTCCCACCGGCCGCCTGCATGTGGGTCACTATGTCGGTTCCCTGAAGGAGCGGGTGCGCCTGCAGAACTCCGGCGAGTACGATGAGATCTACGTTATGATCGCCGATGCACAGGCCCTGACCGATAACGCCGACAACCCGGAAAAGGTGCGCCAGAACATTCTGCAGGTGGCGCTGGATTATCTGGCCTGCGGCATCGACCCCGCCAAGACCCATATTTTCATCCAGTCCATGGTGCCGGAATTGACTGAGCTGAGCTTCTACTATATGAACCTCGTCACCGTGAGCCGCCTGCAGCGCAACCCCACCGTCAAGAGCGAGATCCATATGCGCAACTTTGAGACCAGCATCCCGGTGGGCTTCTTCTGCTACCCCATCAGTCAGGCTGCGGACATCACCGCCTTCCACGCCACCACCGTGCCTGCCGGTGAGGACCAGAAGCCCATGATCGAGCAGTGCTGCGAGATCGTGCGCAAATTCAACGCTGTTTACGGCGATACCCTGACCGAGCCGGAGATCGTGCTGCCCCAGAACGCCGCCTGCCTGCGCCTGCCCGGCACCGACGGCAAGGCCAAGATGAGCAAGAGCCTTGGCAACTGCATCTACCTGTCCGACAGTGCCGCCGTGGTGAAAAAACAGATCAACGGAAAGATGTTCACCGACCCCCTCCCCCTCCAGATCAGCGATCCGGGCCACACCGAGGGCAACGTGGTGTTCACCTATCTGGATGCCTTCTGCACCGACGAGCATTTTGCGGAGTTCCTGCCGGACTACGCCAATCTGGAGGAGATGAAGGCCCACTACCGTCGGGGTGGCCTGGGGGACGGCACCTGCAAGAAATTCCTCTTCAACGTGCTGGAGGAGACGCTGGCCCCCATCCGGGCAGAGCGAGCCAGATGGGCGAAGGACATCGACACGGTGTACGATATCCTCGCCGCCGGCACCGTCAAGGCGGCGGAGACCACCAACGAGACGCTGGCGCAGGTCCGCAAGGCCATGCGGATCGACTACTTTACCGACCGCTCCATCGTGAAGGAGTGGGAGACCCTTCTCCGCAAGGCCAACCAGTGACCCGCAGAAAGGAACGACTTACCCCATGAAAAACAAAAGAGAGTGGGGCCGGGTGCTGAAATTCACCCTGTTCTCCATCTCCGCCGGGGCCATCGAAATGG
>OIKY01000414.1_pt1 | contig 9949 bp, 10 predicted proteins | sample 1584281 | NCBI WGS metagenome assembly OIKY01 (sample SAMN02674697, study PRJEB24791) | human gut metagenome, SKBSTL033 | isolation source: stool | host: Homo sapiens | place: USA | reverse complement strand
GCAAAGGGATAAACAACTAGAGTGGTAAATCCAAAAATATTATGATTTTTACGGAATCCAATCCGTAAAAATCATAATATTTTTGGATTGGAAGAGAGTTTATACATAACAAACAACCCCAATGTATAAAACAGTACTTTTCTTTTTTTCAGTAGGGTTTTGAGCTAAATTCATAGTTACAAGGACTAATCTAACGCAATACAGTTTTTAGTAATTCTTCTTAGAACTATTATTTTCTTCGTTCCCTAATGAGTTTTCGTTCCACTTAAGTGGAGCGATAGTTCAACTTAAGTGGTTCTATCGTTCGACTTAAGTAGAACGAAAACTGAAGTGCAGATCTAATTATTATTTATAAAAGCCAGGAAACTAAATACAGTATTAAGACAGGTTATCTCTTACTGACTATTGGAAGCTACTGTTTAGTTCATTTCCGTACCGGAATGAATCTATTTTTAAGGGTGTGATTGCCCTGAATCAAATCCCCAAAATTTTCAGATTGAGCCGGGTTCTGGTGGAATCACTCATATGTGAGGTGGATGTTGCTCATTCTTTTTCAGGTAAAGACACTAATTTATGCATTAAATGAGAAAATACGATATCCCCCCTTTATATTTTCTATTAAAAACGATACCTTTGAAGTGTTTTCTTTCTTTTTTATCAAGTATGGATTGATTTCCGGCAAGTTCTCCTATATTTCCCGAATTAATATTCATTAACTTATTTGCCGTAATACTTTTTAATACCTCTTGTGTATTAGCTAATAGATATTGAACTATTAACTTTAAAGACTAATATTATGGAAAAAGATTCTCCTTTTTCATCCACCGGCAGCCCGTGGCTGTCCAAGTGCGAGGTGGGCGAACAGTTTACCGTTGCCATCAGCCACGGCGAGGGCCGCTTCGTGGCTCCGCAGGAAGTGCTGGACACCCTCATGAAGAATGGCCAGATCGCCACCCAGTATGTGGACATCGAGGGCGATCCCACCATGGACCAGCGCTATAACCCCAACGGCTCTGTGCTGGCGATCGAAGGCATCACCAGCCCGGATGGTCGTGTGTTCGGCAAGATGGGCCACTCGGAGCGCAGCGGCGAGTACCTGTACAAGAACGTTACCGGTGACAAATATCAGCCGATCTTTGAGGGCGGCGTGGACTATTTCAAGATTTGATGGTAGAATAGAGAAAAACTCCTTCCGTCATCGCTGATGCGATGCCACCCCCCTCGGAGAGGGAGGCTGAAAGGCCCCCTCCCCGAGGGGGCTGTCGCCGGAAGGCGACTGGGGGAGTCACTTTCAGGAGGAAACAATCAATGTCTCAGCATGATCGTTATATCAGCCCCTTTTCCACCCGCTATTCCTCGGACGAGATGCAGTATATCTTCTCGGACGATAACAAGTTCCGCACATGGCGCCGCCTGTGGGTGGCGCTGGCCCGGGCCGAAATGGAGCAGGGCCTGACCAACATCACCCCCGATATGGTGGCTGAGCTGGAAGCCCATGTGGACGATATCAACTATGAAGTGGCCATCGAGCGCGAAAAGCTGGTGCGCCACGACGTGATGAGCCATGTGTACGCCTACGGCCAGCAGTGCCCCAAGGCTGCCGGCATCATCCATCTGGGTGCCACCAGCTGCTATGTGGGCGACAACACCGACATCATCGTGATGCGGCAGGGCCTGGAGCTCATCCGCAAAAAGCTCATTGGCGTGCTGGCCAAGCTGGCCCACTTTGCCAAGGAGTACAAGGACATGCCCTGCATGGCCTACACCCACTGCCAGCCCGCCCAGCCCACCACCGTGGGCAAGCGCGCCACCCTGTGGGCCAACGAGCTGGTGATGGACCTGCAGGAGATCGACCACCGTCTTGCTGTTCTGCAGCTGCGCGGTGTCAAGGGTACCACCGGCACGCAGGCTTCCTTTATGGAGCTGTTCAAGGGCGATGCCGATAAGATCCGCGCCGTGGATGCTTCCATCGCCAAGGAGATGGGCTTTGCGCCCGAAGCGGTCATCCCCGTGTCCGGCCAGACCTACAGCCGCAAGGTGGATGCCTTCATCCTGAACGCCCTTGCCGGCATTGGCCAGAGCTGCATGAAGTTTGCCACCGACCTGCGTCTGCTGGCTAACTTCAAGGAGATGGAAGAGCCGTTTGAAAAGAACCAGATCGGTTCCTCCGCCATGCCTTACAAGCGCAACCCCATGCGCTGCGAGCGTATCTGCGCACTGAGCCGCTACCTGATGGTAGATGTGCTGAACCCCAGCTTCACCACCGGCACCCAGTGGTTTGAGCGCACGCTGGACGACAGCGCCAACAAGCGTGTCGCCATGGCTGAGGGCTTCCTTGCCACCGACGCTATCCTGAACATCATGCTCAACGTCACCGACGGCATCGTGGTGTATCCCAAGGTGGTGCGCAGCCGTCTGATGGCAGAGCTGCCCTTCATGGCCAGCGAGAACATCATGATGCAGGCTGTGGAAAAGGGCGGCAACCGTCAGGAGCTGCACGAGCGTCTGCGCCAGCACGCCATCGCCGCCGGCAAGCAGGTCAAGGAAGAGGGCCTGCCCAACGATATGGTGGACCGTATTGCTGCCGACCCTGCCTTTGGCCTGACCCGCGAGGAAATCGTGGCGGGCCTTGTGCCGGAGAACTTTGTGGGCCGTGCACCGCAGCAGGTGGAGGAGTTCATCGCCAATGTGCTCAAGCCCATCTTCGATGCCAACCCCGACGCCGTGGAGCAGCACGCATCTTTGAGTGTTTGATTTTAAATGCTCTCCGCTTACGCTTTGAGCATAAACAGCGGAAGTTACAGTTTGTTTTGCAAGAAGGAGAAGCCTGCGGGCTTCTCCTTCTTGCTTTTTCACGAAAAGGGCCGGAAAGAAAAACTCCTTCAGCTGTACTTCGTGCGTCAGCCGTTCCCCTTTTTGTCACCTTTCGGTGACATCTTCCCCCGACCGGGGGAAGTCTTTCTCAAAGAGGGAGCCTCTGACGAAGAGGAAGAGTTTACCGTACGGCCAAAGCCTCCCTAATAAAGGAAGGTGGCATTGCGCAGCGATGACGGAAGGAGTTCTCTTGCGCAAATCATTTTATCATGTTACACTAAAACTCCAAACCTATGTAAAAGGAGAACCGCGTATGCGATTGGATAAATACTTAGCCGAGACGGCCCAGTGCACCCGCAGCGAAGCTAAGGCGATGCTTTCAAAGGGCCGCGTGCAGGTGAACGGTACTGTCTGCAAAAAAGGGGACACCCAGCTCAGGGAAACCGATACGGTGGCCGTGGACGGCAAAGCCCTGAATTATCGGCAGTTCGTGTACATCATGCTCAACAAGCCCGAGGGCGTGGTGAGCGCTTCCACCGACAAGCGTGACACCACCGTGGTGGATCTGGTGGGGGATGCCTATCCCCGGCGGCAGCTGTTCCCGGCGGGAAGGCTGGACAAGACCAGCACCGGCTTTGTGCTGCTGACCGATGACGGCACCTTTGCCCACGACATCCTTGCTCCAAAGCGGCACGTCTCCAAGACCTACACCGTGGTGCTGGACACGCCTCTGACCGAGGAGATGCGCACCGGCTTTGCCGCTGGGGTCACGCTGGCGGACGGCACCGCACTTTCGCCTGCGGAGGTGACGGCCCTTTCTGCCGATGGCTGCACTGTGCGGGTGGTGCTCAAGCAGGGCGTCTACCACCAGATCAAGCGGATGTTCGGCGTGTACGGCGCAGGCGTGAACGGCCTGCACCGGGATGCCATCGGCGGCCTTGCACTCGACCCGGCCCTTGCACCGGGCCAGTGGCGGGAGCTTTCTGCCGAAGAAGTGTCAAAAATTTCCAGCTGACAGGGTCGGCTTTTCACCCGAATTTCAAAAAAGCAACACATTTTTTCGGTAGAATAGGGGGCAGAACCACGCAAAAAGGCACTTTTTTGGTTCAGAATGGCCCCTAAAGATAATATTCACAAGAAAAAACTATCTTTTTTGTTGAAATATGTTGCAAAAGTAAATTCTTTTGTGTAAAATATAAAATGTAATGCAGCTAAATTGTTAAAAATCACGACCGGCTGCCGCTGCGGTTTGCACAAACGAGGAAAAGGGGTATCCATTATGGCCAATAGAGTATTTCAAAGCGTGATCTACCAGATGAAAGACGCGATCAACCGGGTGGTCGGCGTGGTGGATGAGACCGGCGCTGTTATTTCCTGCTCGGAGCTGAACCTGATCGGCGAGGTGCGCGAGGGTTTCATGGCGGAGCGTCTGACCGCAGGCGACCGCTTTGTGCGCGATGGCTACACCTATCAGCAGTTCTCCAGCGCCAAGCATAATGATTATGCAGTATTCGTGGAAGGCGTGGACGAGACGGCTGGTCAGTTTGCCGCCATGCTGTCCATCAGCCTGCAGAGCATCAAGCAGTACCACGACGAAAAGTTTGATAAGTCCAACTTTATCAAGAATGTGGTGCTGGATAACATCCTGCCCGGCGATATCTATGCCAAGGCCCGTGAGCTGCACTTTGCCACCGATGTTTCCCGCGTGGTGTTCATCGTGCGTGTTACCAGCGGCGGCGATATCTCCGCCTACGATGTGGTCAGCAGCCTGTTCCCCGACAAGCAGAAGGACTTTGTGTTCAATATCAGCGAGACGGATACCGTGCTGGTCAAGGAGATCCGCAAGGGCATCGACCGCACCGATATGGAAAAGCTGGCTGCCAGCATCGTGGATACCCTGTCCGGCGAGCATTACATCAAGGCTGTGGTGGGCATCGGCACCCCCATCTCCAACGTGAAGGATCTGGCTACCTCCTTTAAGGAAGCACAGATCGCCATGGAAGTGAGCAAGGTGTTCGACACCGAAAAGCAGATCATCCGCTACGATAATCTGGGCATTGCACGCCTGATCTATCAGCTGCCCACCACCGTGTGCGAGATGTTCCTGCGCGAGGTGTTCAAGCAGGGCAGCATCGAAAGCCTGGATCAGGAGACCCTGTTCACCATCCAGCGCTTCTTCGAGAATAACCTGAATGTGTCTGAAACCAGCCGCGGCCTGTTTGTGCACCGCAACACGCTGGTGTATCGTCTGGAAAAGATCAAAAAGCTGACTGGCCTGGATCTGCGTGAGTTCGACGATGCTATCGTCTTTAAGGTAGCACTGATGGTCAAGAAGTACCTGTCCAACAATCCGGCCAAATACTAATAAGCTGCAGGCTCTGCCTGCAGTGCAGAACCGGCCGCTCGAAACCGATGCTGGCCGGTTCTTTTTGCTGTGAAAACAGATTTTAATGTCAGGAGCTAATATTACCCTATGATCGATTTAGAACACGTTTCCAAGGAATATAAACGGGGCGGACCGCTGGCACTGGACGATATCAACCTCCATGTGGACGACGGCGAGTTCGTGTTCCTGCTGGGCCATTCCGGCGCAGGCAAATCCACCCTGCTCAAGCTGCTGCTGCGCGAAGAGCTGCCCAGTGAGGGCAAGGTGACCGTGCTGGGCAAGGATGTTGCCAGCCTGCACCGCCATCAGGTGCCGTATCTGCGCCGTCAGATGGGCATTATCTTTCAGGATTTCCGGCTGATCCCCACCATGACTGTGTACGAAAACATCGCCTTTGCCATGCATGTGACCAACGTCAAGAGCCGGGAGATCAGCGACCGTGTGGAGTACATGCTGGAGCTGGTGCATCTGGAGGATAAGGCCAAGGCCTATCCGGACACCCTTTCCGGCGGTGAACAGCAGCGCGTGGCTGTGGCCCGCGCCCTTGCCCACGGCCCCAAGCTGGTCATTGCGGACGAGCCCACCGGCAACATCGACCCGGAATTGAGCCTGGAAATGATGGAGCTGCTGGAGCGGGTGAGCGAAACGGGCATCACCGTGGTGGTCGTTACCCATGAGCACGAGCTGGTGCGCCAGTTCCACCAGCGCGTCGTCACCCTGAAAAAGGGCCGCATCATTTCGGATGTGCCTGCCGACAAGGAAGCCATCCGCGCACGCGCAGAGCGCAAAGAACGTCTGTTCGAGACCGAGCTGGAACCTGCTGACACCGCAGAAAAGGAGGCGGCCACCGTATGATGAGACCTTCTACCTTCTTTTTTCTGATCCGGCGCGGCATCCGCAATCTGGGCAAGCACTGGGCCATGACCTTTGTGTGCATCCTGTCCCTCAGTGTCTGTATGACCCTGAACACCTTTGCAAGTCTTGCCGAGGTGAACGTGGACAGCATGGTGAACTATCTGGGCAGCCAGAACGAGACCGTGGTCTATCTGGACCCGGAGTGTGATGATGCCACTGCGCAGGCCGTGGGCGAAAAGCTGGCGGCAATGCCCGGCGTGACCAATGTGCAGTTCGTCTCCAAGCAGGACGTGCTGAACACCTATCGCAATTACATGGAAGATTACTCCTCCCTGTGGGATGAGTTTGAAAATGACAACCCCTTCAAGGCCAACTACCGCGTTTCCATCGCGGATCTGAGCCAGATGGAGAGTATGAGCAAGCAGATGCAGGCCATTCAGGGCGTGTACAGCGTTACCGCCCCGGTGGAAATGACCAACGTCTTTGTGCAGGTGCAGCGCTCTGTTACCAAAGTGGGCCGCGGCATCGTGCTGGTGCTGATGGTCGTCAGCATCATCACGGTGGGCAGCACCATCCGCCTGAGCGTGTTTGCGCGCCGCCGCGAAATTGAGATCATGAAGTACGTGGGCGCCACCAACGGTCTGGTCACTCTGCCCTTCGTTGTGGAAGGTCTGGCCATGGGTCTGATCTCCGGCGTGCTCACTGCAGCGATCAGTCTGGGCGGCTACTCCTACATGGTGCAGGCTTCCGACGGTCTGGGTGGCGTGTGGGAAATGATCATGGGTCAGGCACTGGTGCCGGTGAGCGCCGTCTGGTCCACTATCATCCCGTACAGCCTCATCGGCGGTGCCGTTGTGGGTGGTCTGGGCAGTATGTTCTCCATCCGCAAGCACCTGAACGTGTGATCGAAAGGAGCCGCACATGAAAAAAGCACTTCATGCAAAGCCCTTCCGGCTGCAGATGCCCGGCCATACGCCGCGCCATGCACGGCCGGAGCCTGCCCGCAGCAAGCTGCTGCGCGGCGTGAGTCTGTGCCTGGCGGCGGTATGCCTTGCGGCAAGCGTCAGCTTCCAGCCGGCCACGGCAGCCACCAGCATGGCCAGCCTGCAGAACAAGCTGAACAGCCTTTCCAAATCCATCGACCAGCACAAGAAGGAGCTTTCGGACGCAAAGAAAAAGGAAACTGCGGCAAAGGCGCTGGAAAGTGAGCTAAAGGAGCGCGTGGGCGTCATTCAGTCTCAGATCAGTGTGCTGAGCACCCAGATCGCTGCTGTGCAGAATAACATTGGCCAGACCGAGCAGAAGATCACCGCTAAGGAAGGCGAGATCACCCAGAAGCAGGCCGAGATCGACAGCCAGTGGGGCGATTTTAAAAAGCACATGGCTGCCATGCAAGAGCTGCGCGACGGCGGAAGCGTGGCCATGCTGAGCGCAGTGAACGACCTGTATGAGCTGCTCACCTTCAACGAGGTCATGCAGGATATCTCCATCAAAGATACCGAGATCATGGACAACATGAAGGCGGCCAAGTCCGAACTGGAAGCGGACAAGGTGGAGCTGGAGGCCCAGCGCAAGGAACTGCAGAGCCAGAAGGCGGAGCTGGATACCCAGAACTACCAGATGAAGGCAAAGCAGAGCGAGCTGAATAGCAGCATTTCTGCGGCGCAGCTTTCTGCACAGGATGCCCAGAAGGCCCAGCAGACGGCACAGGCCGCTATTGAATCGGACGAGCTGAACTATGAGGCCGTCAAGAAAGAGATCCAAAAGCTGATCGCGGCCGCTGCATCCAGTAAGCCGCAGTTGAGCTTTACCGGCTTTGCCTGCCCGCTGAAGAGCTATACCCGCGTTTCCAGCGAGTACGGCTGGCGTAAGAATCCGGTGTCCGGTGTCAACAGGCTGCATGCCGGCATTGATCTGGCGGCCCCGGGCGGTACGCCTATCTATGCAGCCGCCAGTGGCTATGTGCAGGTGGCAGGCTGGTCCAGCGGCGGCTATGGCAACTACGTCATCATCTATCACGGCAGCATGTCGGACGGCAACGCCTACAGCACCCTGTACGGCCACATGAGGTCGGTCGCCACCAGCGCAGGCAAGTATGTCAAGCAGGGCGAGTTGATCGGCTACGTTGGCTCTACCGGCAACTCTACCGGCAACCACCTGCATCTGGAGGTCTGGAAGGGCGGCAAAAAGGCCAATGCGGTCAATCCGCGCGGTTATATCCCGTTCCCGCACAACTGAGTGTGTTTATAAGGAGTCTGGTATTCTATGAACGAACAAAAACACAAGCGCTGGCTGCGTATCGGCTGCCTTGTTCTGGCAGGCGTGTTTGCACTCTCGCTGCTGAGCAGTGTGATCATGATGCTGCTGTATTAACAGGGAGGGGCAAGCATGAACCGTAAAATCTCTGTGGGCATGGCTGTCACCATTGTGATCCTTGCCATGACCGTGACCTTTTCCATTACCATGCTCATTGCCATGCGTCTGTTTGACAGCACGGTGAGCAGCGTGAAGGAAAAGGAGAGCATGTACAACAAAGTGGCCGAGGTGGACCGCTATGTGCGCAGCAACGACTACTACACCATTGATGAAACGGTGCTGTACGACCGCCTGACCGCAGGCTACCTGCTGGGCACCGGCGACAAGTACGCCCGATACTACACCGCCAACGCCTACACCGAGCTGATGAACCAGCAGAGCGGCAAGGTGATGGGCATTGGCGTGGAACTTGGCATGGACCAGACCGGCTATGCCAGAGTGACCAGGGTGTATGAGGACTCGCCTGCGCAGGAAGCCGGTATCGTGGTGGGCGATTACATCACTGCTATTGACGGCACCGATGTGAAGAGCCTTTCCGGGGTGGATGCCGTGCAGTCCCGCCTGCAGGGCGAAGCCGGCACCATCGTCAATGTTACATGGCTCGACAGCAAGGCTGCTTCCCGGACGACGGACCTGACCCACTCCGGCTACACCAGCACCACCGTGGACTACCAGATGCTGGACAGCGTGGGTTACATCAAGATCCGCCAGTTCGACGGCAGCACGCCCAGCGAGCTGGACTATGCCATCCGGTCTCTCACTACCAGCGGTGCCCAGAGCCTTGTGTTCGACCTGCGCGATAACGGCGGCGGCGTGTTGGATGACGCCATCAGCTGCATCGACCTGATCGCCCCGGAAGGCACTGTGGCCTATGCCGAGGATAAGAACGGAAACCGTACAATCATTGGCAGCAGCGACGATGAAAGCAAGGTGGAGCTGCCCATCGTCTGTCTGGTCAACGGCAACACCGCCAGCGCAGCAGAGCTGTTTGCTGCCAGCCTGCGCACTATGAACGGCGCACGTCTGGTGGGCGCCACCACCATGGGCAAGGGAACCATCCAGAGCAGCCCGCAGCGCCTTTCGGATGGCAGCGCCGTGAGCATCACGGTGGCAAAGCTCATCTGCGGCGACGGCTCCTGCTTTGATGGCACCGGCCTGAGCGTGGATGTGGAGCGTGCCCTCAGTGCCGAAGAGACCACGAATTTCTACGCTTATACCCCCGAGGATGACCCGCAGATCCAGCGTGCGGTCAGCGCAGCACAGCAGCTGAGCGGTACCACGACTCTGGGCGGTGTCAACGAAGCAGCTTCTTCGGCTGCTGCTTCCGAAGAAGCCGACAGCGCTGCCACTGAGCCGGAGAACGCTTCCTCTGAGGAAACGGCTTCCTCCACCGAAGCAGCATCCAGCGCAGAATAAAGGGTAAAACCGGCAGAAATGCTGCATGGGCTTCTTTTTGCAAAAAGGAACCCGGTTGATTGCGGTGCTGTTTGCCGTACGCATGTTCCTTTCTTGAAACGGCTTTTGATCGCGCCCGTAGGGCGCGGTGATGCTGCCTGCCGTATCCACTCCTCACGTGAA
>OIKY01000394.1_pt1 | contig 10626 bp, 10 predicted proteins | sample 1584281 | NCBI WGS metagenome assembly OIKY01 (sample SAMN02674697, study PRJEB24791) | human gut metagenome, SKBSTL033 | isolation source: stool | host: Homo sapiens | place: USA | reverse complement strand
ATAGCCACTGGGTCTGCAAAGGGGTAAACAGCAGCAATCGTGCCGCCCACCGCCTCCTGCAAGGCTTTCAGGTTGTTGTCAATCTCGACCTGCTGCGGATACTGTCCCGGTGCAATTTTCAGCACCGACAAGGTGTTCTCGTTCTGTTCCATTATCGTCCTCCTCGAATTTGATAGAGATCTCCTGCCCGGCATGGGCGGCGTTCAACAGAGCTGCCACGAAGAAGCCGAAAAAAGCGCCGGCTTCAAAAAATGCGAAACCGATAAAAAAGTTCAGCATGGCACACCTCACTCCATGCAGATGCAGGGCAGCTTCTGGTCGTCTGCCATCAGGGTGATGCTGTGGCTTGCCAGATACTTCTGGAACAGGTAGACTTCATCGATGGTCAGCGAGATGACCTCGCCGTCCATGTTGGTGCGAACCAGAATCACCGGGCCGGTCAGGTAGTGCTTGCCGCCCATCTTCAGCACCTGTGCCGGGTTGTAGCAGAGCAGCAGCGAGGTGTTGGGAAGGTTCAGGCAGGCATCATCCTCCTCAAAGCAGGGCAGGATGCCGGGAGCCTCGTCCAGCGTGATGATGGTCAGCTCCATATCCGGGGCAATGGCTGCAAGGTAGACCTCGCCGCCCCGATTTGCCGCCAGTGCAGCGCAGATGCGCACGTCAATGGTGATCTCCTCGGAGCGGATGGTGCGGTTGGAATAATCATTCATAGGCTGTTCTCCTTTTGTTTGCAAAAGAAAAAGACCCCATCGGGTCTTTCGTTACGGTATAAGTCAGCGTTCGTTCTGCCGCTGCTGTTTGCGCTGCCACTGTTCCAGCAGCTTGATGATGGTGTCCTCCATCTGTTTGGGCGTGTAGCTGCGAGGAAAGTATTTCCGCAGGGTATCGTTTTTGATGACTACCTTGTCCAGCTCGTCCTTTTTCTCTTCGCCCATGACTGCAAAGGCAACGTCATACGAGAAGTGCCCTTCCTGCGCCAGCTTTTTAAGCCGCTGCGCTTGGGAAAGGGACGGTGCATTCTGGGTGTCGTTCATCGCTTCTAAAAAATCCCGCTGTTGGCTTTCGTCCAGATAGGACAACTCCACAGCGGGATTGAAGGCAATTTTCTTTTCGTCTACCATGTCCAGCAATTCGGGAATAAGGTTGGTCAGGCGGATAAAACGCTGGACGGTTTTATATCCCTCGCCAGCATCTTCCGCAACCCGTTCAATGGACAACTTCGACTTCTGGACAATTTGTCCAGAAGTTAAATCCGACCTAGCACCTTGTTTTTTTATTGCTTCCAGCTTCATTTTGTAGGCGAAAGCTCTTTCACTGGGCAAGATGTTTTCACGTTGGAGATTGCTGTCCACCATGAGCAAAACTGCGGCATCATCATCCATCTGACGGACGATGACAGGCAGGGCATCCAGCCCAGCAAGCTGTGCAGCGTGCTGACGGCGGTGCCCAGAGATGATCTCGTAGCCACCTTCCGGGCGTGGGCGAGCAATCAGTGGAGACAGCACACCGTACTGCTCTACGCTCTCTACGGTGCGCTGCATGGATTCATCGTCCAAAACCTTAAAGGGGTGGTTTTTGAAAGGAAACAGCTCTCCAATGGGGATTTGCTGCACCTGCTCTCGCTGCTGCTCCTGTCGTGATTCCTCGGTGGAGAAAATGTCATCTGCCCCTTTCAGCGACACGTTTAAGCTGCCTTTCGACATTCGCCATCACCTCCTTCGTCAGAGAGCGGTAGGCTTCTGCCACCTTGCCTTTGGGGTCGTGCTGGAAAATGCTCTTGCCCACGGCACTGATCTCCGCAGCACGGACAGACCGCGGAATGGTCTGGTCGAACACTTTAATCTTGCTGCCGTAGGCACCTCGAATCAGGTTGTCGATTTGCTGTCCATAGTTGGTGCGGCTGTCGGTCATGGTCAGCAGGATGCCCTCGATTTTCAGCTTCGGGTTGATCTGCCGCCGGACCTTCTGCACGGTCTGCAAAAGCTGTTCCAGACCCTTTGCGGAAAGATACTGCGCCTGCACGGGAATCAGGGTGGTGTCGGCTGCTGCCAGTGCATTCACGGTCAGCATCCCAAGGGAAGGGGTGCAGTCCAGCAGAATAAAGTCGTATTCGTGCTTTGCACCTTCCAGCACCTGCTTGAGCATCTTTTCCCGGTTCATGCAGTTGACAAGGGAAACTTCCAGCCCTGCCAGTTCGATGTTGGCTGGAATCAGGTCAACGCCCTCCGCATGGTGCAGAACGCCCTCGCCGGGCGGAATACTCTGGTCGTTCATGGCTTTTGCCATCAGGGTGGAAAGGGTCGTGGGCAGTTCATCGGGCTGTTGCCAGCCCATGCTGATGGTCAAACTGCCCTGCGGGTCAGCGTCCACCAACAGGACCTTCTTGCCCTCCATCGCCAGCCCGATGCCCAGATTTTCACAGGTAGTGGTCTTGCCGGTGCCGCCTTTCTGATTGACAACGGCAATCGTGGTACATTTCTTTGCGATAAAATCACCTCCTTGGGGAACCGTGCGCAAAGTCATGGTTCGTTCGATTTTGATAGGTCAGCTGCATCGTGGTCGGTGCGTTGTACAGAGAAGCAAGCAGATATTGTTTCATGTTACGGATTGGGCTGCTGTTCTCTGCAAGGCACTTCAGCACAAAGCGAATATGGTCGGCGTTCAGCTTCATAAACCGGCTGCGTACCACCTCGGCAGGCTTATCGTCCCCGGCAATGTGCAGCAGCTTGCGGTTGGTGGCACAGGTGTCCACCAGCAAATCCACGATTTGGTAGATAGTATCCTCATCATCCGGGCAGAGCCGGAGCAGAAGATCCACCTCCAAAGAATGAGAAAAATATTCTTCCAGTTGTTCACGTTCGCTCATCCAGTCGTTTTCATCGGAATAGATAGGATCAGTATCGCTTACCTCTGTATTATTTCTCTCAGTCTTATTACATCGTAGTTTGGCCGGGTCTTGAAGCGTATTCTGGACGGTTCCAGAATCGTCATTATCACGATTCAAGTAGGGCGTTTTTGACGATTCTGACGAAAAATTCTTTACATAGATGAGATCAGGCTTGCCCAGCCCCCTCCGTTTGCGTTCAATCAGGCCGTACTCTTCCAGTTCTCGCAGCAGCTTGGTGGCCTTTTTATCGGCACAGCCCAGTGAATCCTGCACCTCTTGTACGGTATAGATGATGAACACCCGCCCAGCTTTGTCCAACCAACCATTCCGGGCTGACAGGCTCATGCGGTCCAGCAGGATACCGTACAGGGTTTTGGCATCTGTGGAAAGCGGTTGGAAGCGGCTATCCTGAAACAACAGCTTGGGAATCCGGTAGAAGGGGAACAGCTCGCTGGACTGCCCATAGAAGTAATCAAGGTCTGCGGTTCTTGTCGGCTTTTTTTCGGGCATAGAGAATATCCCATTTTTCAGGTGTGGAACGGAATACATTGACCTGCTTCTTATAAGGGCAGTGGGCATACAGGCAGGTGCGGAACTTGAAATCGGGCCGATAGTACGGGCACAGCTTGCAGCTGTCCGGGGCACGGTCAGAACCTTCTCCAGCGGCGATCACATGGTGCATGGAGTGCTGAACATGGCGCAGAGCTTCGTTTCGCTTGTGGCTCACTTGGCATCACCTCGTTTCTCCAGCGGTGCCATCAGGTCTTTGTAGCAGGGAACCAGCACACAGGGCTTTGCCCGCTTGTAGGGGCATCCTTCGCACTTGCTGGGGCCTTTGGGCGGCTCGATCAGATAGTAGCAGTTCTCTTTACCGAGAACGCAGCCCTTCTTTCGGTTCTTCCAGAAAAAGCAGTGCCGGCAATCTGCCGGGCGGGAAGCATGGTAGCGGATACCATCCATCGTGACGGTCAGAACTTTTTTCATCGGTAAACCCTCCTTTGGTGGATTCGGGAAGTTCAGCCCGAAAACAAAAAAGCGCGTTCCTCTTTCTGTTCAGAGAGAACAGCGAGTGAACGCGCTATGTATGGAGAAAAGTGTTTTACACGGTTCTGGGCAGGAATGTGGAAAATAGATTTACACAGGTTATCTTGTATTTACATGGATTTACAGGAAAGCGGCTACCAATTTTAGCAGAGAGCCGGAAAACGGAGTTCAAAAGGTGCTTTATGGGGCTTCATTAGCTGGAAGCCTGATTTTATTAGCTGGAACCGAAAATTCTGCTAATGGCATTCGCTGGCTAATTTTGGTGATAGGTTCAAAATGAAAAATGCGAAGATCGTCTTTCACATGGAAAAATGACCTTCGCATTTTCATAAAGGGATACCCCAGACAGGATTCGAACCTGCGGTCTCCTCCTTAGGAGGGAGGCGCTTTATCCAGCTAAGCTACTGAGGCATATTATGTATTATCGTTGATTTTTTGAAATTCAACGCGCTTGGAAACGAATATGCAGAATGATTTTCACACCGAAGTGACCGACTGCGTTGCAACCGGAACGGTGTTAAACTTGTTGCATCAAAATTTGTTGAGAAAACCGTGATTCTTGGTTTTGCTTTTGAATAGAGCAATCACTTCTGCACCCAAGGTATCAGGTTGACCGAATTCTTAGGAGGCTTGCGCTCTATCCATCTGAGCTACGGAGACGGATGCCCTATTATAATACAGCATTTTGCGGATAAAATCAAGTTGAACCGGAGGGCAAAATGGTGTATGCTATAGAGGAAATGAAAATAGCCGCGGCAGGCTTTGCCGCGTGCGGAGGAACTTATGGAAAAGGCAAAAGGGAAAAAGCTGTTTTACCGCCCGGCGGGCAAGCGCAAGGGGATGTATACGCCTACGCAGATCATCTGTGTGAGCTTTGTCATCGTGATCGCGCTGGGCACCTTTCTGCTCAGCCTGCCTGTTGCCAGCAAGCATGGGCGGCTGGATGTACTGGATGCCATGTTCACCGCCACAAGCGCTACCTGCGTTACTGGTCTGATCGTGCGGGATACCTGGACCCAGTTCACCTACTTTGGGCAGGCGGTGATCCTGCTGCTCATTCAGGTGGGTGGTCTGGGGTTGGTCACCCTCACCAGCTTCTTCGCGCTGGCTATGCGGCGGCGCATGGGCTTCCGCGATCTGCGGCTGCTGGGAGAAAGCGTCTCAGCGGACGGATATGCGCAGGCCAAGGACGTGCTGAAGATCGTGGTGGGACTGGCTGGCCTGTTTGAAGGCATTGGCATTGTGCTGCTGCTGTTCGCCTTTGTGCCGCAGTTCGGGCTGGAAGGCATCTGGGTGAGCGTGTTCACGGCCATCTCGGCTTTCTGTAACGCGGGCTTTGATCTGTTTGGCCGGTTCGGCCAGTATTCCTCACTGGCACCCTATGTGAACAATTACTATGTTCAGGCCGTTGTGATGTTCATGATCATCTCCGGCGGTCTGGGTTTCATGGTATGGGTGGAGATCGGTCAATACCGCAAAAAGCACCGGCTTTCCCTGCAGGCCAAGGTGGTGCTGAGCTTCTCGGTGATCCTGTGGCTCGGCGGCGCGGCGCTCATCGCGCTGATGGAGTGGAACAATCCTGCCAGCATGGGCGGGCTCTCTGTGCCCGGCAAGCTGATGGCGGCACTGTTCCAGTCGGTGTCCACTCGTACTGCGGGCATGAATACCATCGACCTTGCGGCCTGCGGCCCCATCACCAAACTGCTGATGAGCGCGCTGCAGTTCATTGGTGCGGCACCCGGCTCTACCGGCGGCGGCGTGAAGGTGACTACGTTCGCTGTGATCATCCTGACGATCCGCAGCGTGGCTCAGGGCCGCGACGACTGTGTGATCGCAGAGCACCACATCGAGTCCAAGACGGTTTATCGTGCTTTGACCATTATCGTGCTCGGCGGGCTGGCGGCGGTTGGCTCGGCTGTGGTGGTGTTCTATAACACTTCGGACGCTGTGTCGGTCATTGACGCTATTTTCGAGTCCTGCTCTGCCTTTGGCACAGTTGGCCTTTCGGTGGGCGTTACCGCTCAGCTGAACCGGGGCGCAAAGATCCTGTATATGCTGGTCATGTTCATGGGCCGTGTCGGCCCGGTGTCGCTGGCCATGAGCCTGACGGCAAAGCCGGATGACAACAAACGGAAGATCATGCCGGTGGGGCATATCAACGTTGGTTAAACGATTTTGAATGCCCTCCTAGAGCTGCGGCTCCCAGCATCCACTTCATGCCTTGAGCGGCATTCGTGTCTTGCTGGCCGCGGCCCCAACAACTCCTCCCTGCTTCTGCCGCAGGCAGCGGTCGTCGTCGTTGTGCTCTGGGCATGTTCAGTGGAATTTGATTTTTATTTTTCGCATTTGTCGCAGCCCTGACGCTTGTCAGGGCGAATCCCTTCCATCTGCTAACGCAGACCGCTCGCCTGCTTGAAAGCCCCACTGGGGCTTTCATTGCTACGCAACCGCAGGGCTGCTCCAAATGCATTTTCACGAATGGAGTCGTAGAAATAAGCGTCAGAGTATAACAAAAGTGGGTGCTATCCGAAAATAGCACCCACTTTTTTGTATATTGAAAAATAAAATTTACTCTGCGTACAGCTTTATGATGTTCAGCAAGATCTCAGTGCAGCGGTCCATGCGCTCAGCGGTGATGCACTCGCATACGCCGTGGAAATTGAAGCCGCCGGTGCCCAGATTGGGGCAGGGCAGGCCTTTCCAGCTCAGCATAGCACCGTCGGTGCCGCCGCGCACCGGAATTTCCTCCGGTTCCAGCCCGGCCATGCGGGTGGCCTTGCGGGCGGTCTCTACTAAGTGGAAATGCGGCTTGATTTTTTCCAGCATGTTGCGGTAGCTGTCCTTGATCTCCACGGTCACAGTGCCTTCGCCGTACTTTCCGTTCAAAAATTCGGCAATATCCAGCATGTTGTCCTTCTTGAACTGCAGCTTTGCGGCATCGTGGTCGCGCAGGATGTAGCCCAGCTTTGCGGTGGTCACATCGCCGTACATCTGGCACAGGTGGTAGAAGCCCTGACGGCCCTCGGTAGTCTCCGGCCGGGCCGTGACGGGCAGAGCACCGTGGAACTCCATTGCTACGTTGGAAGCGTTGATCATGGTGTCCTTGGCGGTGCCCGGGTGCACCGAGAAGCCGCGGATGGTCACGGTGGCGGAAGCGGCGTTGAAGTTCTCGTACTCAATGGAGCCGGCATCGCCGCCGTCCACCGTATAGGCAAAGTCGGCACCGAAGCCCGGAATATCGAACAGCTCTGCACCCTCGCCGATCTCTTCATCCGGAGTAAAGGCGATACACAGCTTGCCGTGGGGCAGGCCTTTTTCCTGAATGGTCTCAACAGCGGTCAAAATTTCGGCAATACCGGCCTTATCGTCGGCACCCAGCAGGGTGGTACCGTCTGAGGTGATGAGGGTCTCGCCCTTCATGGAAGTAAGAAAGGGGAACACAGAGGACTTCATCACCATGCCGGTGGCGGGCAGAGTTACGTCGCCGCCGTTGTAGTTCTCCCACACAACGGGCTGCACATTCTCACCGCTGGCATCGTCGGCAGTGTCCATGTGGGCGATCAGGCCCAGAGCGTGTTGATCCTCACAGCCGGGCGTGGCAGGCAGGGTGCCATAGACGTAGCAGTGCTCGTCCACATGGGCATCCTCTATGCCAAGGGCCTTCATCTCATCCACCAGCTGGCGGGCAAGGTCAAACTCCCGTTCAGCGGAAGGGTGCGTACCGGAGTTTTCGTCCGAGGTGGTATGCACCCGGACATAATTCAAAAGCCGTTCATAAGCGCGCATAAGGCACACTCCTTTTATATTTCAGTGATGTATACTTCTCAGTTCCTTTATCATACCCTCTTTTCCGACAATTTACAACTGTTTTGCGCGCATTCATATGGAAAGATGAATCCTCATTTTTAAGGTGAACAAAATTCATGCAGTAAAATGCATCCATCTGTGCAGAACGTGCTACAATAGGTACAAAATAAGCCGGGAGGGAAGTTTTATGGCAACAAAAGTCTTTTTTTACACCCTGCGCCCCTACGATGAGCTGGGCATCGCGCAGCGGCTGGCACCGCAGCTGGACGTTGAGTTTGGCTCTACGCAGGAGTATCCCACGCTGGAAAACGCTGAACTGGCAAAGGGCTATGATGCCGTGTCGGTAACGCCCTGTGATATGAGCGCGCCCATGGTCAAGCGGTTTCACGAGCTGGGCGTAAAGTCCATCTGCTGCCGTTCCATCGGCTATGACCACGTAGACCGCGAGACGGCCCGGGAACTGGGCATGAAGGTGGCCAATGTGGACTACCCGCCAAACGGCGTTGCAAACTTTGCCATTATGCTCATGCTGATGAGCCTGCGCAAGGCAGGGCACATCCTCAAGCGCGGCGAAGCACAGGACTACTCCCTGCAGGGAAAAATCGGCCGCGATATTTCCACCTGCACTGTGGGTGTGATCGGTACAGGCCGCATTGGCCGCACGGTGCTGCAGCATCTGTCCGGCTTTGGCTGCCGCCTGCTGGCCTACGACCTGTACCCCAACGACGAGGTAAAGAAGATCGCCGAGTATGTGCCGCTGGAGACCCTGCTGGCGGAAAGCGATGTCATCACTCTGCACACCAACGCTACGGAGGAGAATCACCATCTCATCGACACCAAAGCAATTGAGAGCATGAAGCCGGGCGTGACCATCATCAACACCGCCCGCGGCAAGCTGATCGACAGCGATGCACTGATCGCCGGGCTGGAAAGCGGCAAGATTGGCGCGGCGGGCCTGGACGTGCTGGAAAATGAGAACGGCCTGTACTATTATAATCGCATGGGCGATGTGATCCCGAACCCGGAGCTGGCGGCTCTGCGCAGCATGCCCAATGTGATCCTGACCGACCACACGGCTTTCTACACCCACGAGGATGTGGAGAGCATGGTGCGCGGTGTGCTGGAAAGCGCGGTTGCCTTTGAAAAAGGCCAGCCCACCCGGCATGATGTGACGGACCTTTGATTTGTCCGGCGGACGATTTTGAATGGCCACCGTTGCACTCTGGCCATCTTCAGCGGAAACAGTATTTCTGAATAGAGCAGATCCCGGCAGACTACGGTCTGCCGGGATCTGCATTTTCACGGGAGGGGGTGCAGCGGAAAACGGCATTCCGTTTGTTTGAAGCATCTGCCGGTTGGGACCCTTCCGGTGAAAAAGGGATTCCTGAAAATCCGCAGATTTTCAGGAATCCCCAATAAAAAATAATTATTCCGCTAAATATGCTCAGAGCAAAGCGGAGAGCATTCAAATGGTAATCAACCCAGACTGATGCCCATGCGGCGGGCGACGGTGAGCAGGTCGCAGTTCTCCGGCACGTTGCGGGTCTTGCCTGCAATGTCGGCCAGACGGTTCTGGGTGACATGGCGGTTCACCATGGCAACGGTCACGCCGTAGCGCTCGATCTCCACCAGCTTTGCCGCATAGCTGCCGAACTGGGTGGCCAGCACACGGTCGTAGGCGCTGGGGCTGCCGCCGCGCTGCATGTGGCCCGGGATGCACACACGGGTCTCCATGCCGGTTTTTTTCTGCACGGCCTGTGCAATGCGGTTGGTGGCGGTGGTGCCAAAGCCTGCCTCGGCGCGCTTTGCCATCCATTCCTTGCGCTTCATGCCGGCTTCCTCGCAGTTGATGGCACCCTCGGCCACAGCGATGATGGAGAAGTTGGAACCCTTCTTTGCGCGGCGTTCCACGGCAGAGCACACACGGTCGATATCATAGGGCTGTTCCGGCAGCAGAATAATATCTGCACCACCTGCAATGCCGGAATACAGCGTCAGCCAGCCTGCCTTGTTGCCCATGATCTCAATGCACATCACGCGGCTGTGGCTGCCTGCGGTGGTGTGGATGCGGTCGATCACATCGGTGGCAATGTCCACGGCGGTGTGGAAGCCGAAGGTTACGTCGGTACCATAGATATCGTTATCAATAGTCTTGGGCAGGCCGATGATGTTCAGACCCTCCTGCGAGAGCAGGTTTGCGGTTTTGTGGGTGCCATTGCCGCCCAGGCACAGCAGGCAGTCCAGCTTGGCTTCCTTGTAGGTCTTTTTCATGGCGGCAACTTTATCAATGTTGTCGTCCTCCACCACACGCATCATTTTAAAGGGGGTGCGCTTGGTGCCCAGAATGGTGCCGCCCAGCGTCAGGATGCCGCGGAAATCGTCCTCGCACATCTCCTTGTAGTCGCCGTTGATCAGGCCGCTGTATCCGTTCAGGATGCCAATGATCTCCACGTTATCGCCCATGCGGGCATACAGTGCTTTTGCTACGCCGCGGATGGTGGCGTTCAGACCCGGACAGTCGCCGCCGGAAGTCAGGATTCCAACACGTTTTTTCATTCAAAAGCCCTCTTTCATTTGGTATTCAGAGCCGTGCGTTCTGCCTTTCAAAGTCAGTCTGCCCGGAGACCTACCTGTTTATAGTATAAGATTATTCCGGATGGGGGCCGCTGTCAAGAGAAGCGCAGAAAATTTACACGCTTCCACGGTGCATTTCTGCGGGCAGGAGAACAGCGGGAAAACTTTTGCAGAAAAAATAAAAAAATGGTTGACAAGCGCGGGCCTTTTGAGTATAATATCCCTTGTCAGCAGCGCACGGCGCGGCAGACAAACTGAATAATGGGGATTTGCATAGTGGTAGTGCGGTAGACTCTGACTCTACTTGTGGGAGT
>OIKY01000389.1_pt1 | contig 10689 bp, 9 predicted proteins | sample 1584281 | NCBI WGS metagenome assembly OIKY01 (sample SAMN02674697, study PRJEB24791) | human gut metagenome, SKBSTL033 | isolation source: stool | host: Homo sapiens | place: USA | reverse complement strand
TCTCTATGATGAAAAAGTTTTGATTACATTCAACTACAAAGACGGCACAAAAACCATCACTTTCGATGAAATCGCCGCCAAAGATGCCCCAGAGGGCAATGGTTCGGATTTGGGTTGCTTCGCTCCACCAAAAAACCTCAGCGTATGAAAGTATGCTGAGGTTTTTGTTTTGCGACAAGGCTAAACTCACCGGGCGGGTGGATTCGAACAGCTGCGGCGACATCGCTGAAGATGGCGCAAAAACAGCCCGGTGGGCTTTTTTAGATGCGCGGCTCGCGACATCCACCCGCGCCCACCAAAAAACCTCAACGTATGAAAGTACGCTGAGGTTTTTGTTTTGCGACAAGGCTAAACTCATCGGGCGGGTGGATTCGAACAGCTGCGGCACCGTTCAGCAGGACGATTTCCAGCAGTGCAAGGATCAGCAGAACAATAAGAACCGTAGTAACCATAGTGTACCGTGCATCATAATATTTTGCAACGGTATTCAGGTTGGTACTCTGTGCATTGATTTTTTAAATTTTTCTTCAAAAAAATCATTGACAACGCTTTCTGTGCATGATAAAATCACATTTGATTTTGAGAGACAAAGCATAGCAGAGTCTTTTCAAAGCAATTTACCATGGACCGCCCAGCGGGGCTAAGGCCATACGGACAGCCGGGTCCACTGCCGACCGGCGGCACAGCCGCCATTATTGATTGAGCGTAGCAGCTCAAATTTTATAAGTTGGTTCCTTTACAACCATGAAATTGCGCAGTCAGTGTGCAGACTTGTGAAACGGTCAATAAAGAGCAGTAAAAGCAGAATTGCTATATAGACTCTCATAATCCCGTCTTTTTTGAATCATGCGAAGCGGCCTTTGTACTCTGGTGTTTCTTCCGGGGGTCTTTGGCGGCGCATTCAAATGCTTTTCAAAGCGCAAGTCTGCACTTTTTGTGCGGTACTTGCGCTTTTTTGTTTGCATCGGGATCAGGGACGGAGGAAAAACATGAGTGAGAACCGAACACGGTTCCGGCTGAACCAGAACCGTGCGCCCATCTATGAAGCGCTGGAACAGTTCCGCAAAATGCGGGTGGTGCCCTTTGATGTGCCCGGCCACAAGCGAGGCCGCGGCAACCCGGAGCTGACCGCCTTTCTGGGCCAGCAGTGCGTGGGCGTGGATGTGAACAGCATGAAGCCGCTGGATAATCTCTGCCACCCGGTATCGGTCATCCGGGAAGCAGAGGAGCTGGCCGCAGATGCCTTTGGCGCTGCCCACGCGTTCCTCATGGTGGGCGGCACCACCAGCAGTGTGCAGAGCATGGTGCTTACCGCCTGCAAGCGCGGCGATGAGATCATTCTGCCCCGCAATGTGCACCGCAGTGTGCTGAACGCACTGGTACTGTGCGGCGCGGTGCCGGTGTATGTGAACCCCGAGGTGGACAAGCGCCTTGGCATCTCGCTGGGCATGAAGCGGGAACAGGTGGAAAAGGCCATTAAAGAGCATCCGAATGCTGTGGCTGTGCTGGTGAATAACCCCACCTACTACGGCATCTGCTCTGACCTGCGCGCCATCGTAAAAATGGCCCACGATGCCGGGATGCTCTGCCTTGCGGACGAAGCCCACGGCACCCACTTCTACTTTGGCGGCGGCCTGCCGGTGTCTGCCATGGCGGCAGGGGCTGATATGGCATCCGTCTCCATGCACAAGAGCGGCGGCAGTTTAACGCAGTCCAGCCTGCTGCTCATCGGCCCCAATGTGCACCCGGGCTATGTGCGGCAGATCATCAACCTGACCCAGACCACCTCCGGCAGCTACCTGCTCATGTCCAGTCTGGATATCTCCCGCCGCAACCTTGCACAGCGCGGGCGGCAGGTATTCCACCAAGTGGCCGACATGGCCGAGTATGCCCGCGAGGAGATCAACGCCGTGGGCGGCTACTACGCCTTTGGCAAGGAGCTGTGCAACGGCGACTCCGTTTTTGACTTTGATACCACCAAGCTCAGCGTCCACACGCTGGATATCGGCCTTGCAGGCATTGAGGTGTACGACATCCTGCGCGATGAGTACGACATCCAGATCGAGTTCGGCGACATTGGCAACATCCTTGCCTATCTTTCCATCGGCGACCGCCCGCAGGAGGTGGAGCGTCTGGTCAGCGCGCTGGCCGAGATCAAGCGCCGCTACCAGACCGATGGCTCCGGCCTGCTGAGTCAGGAATACATCGACCCCGTTGTGGCTGCCAGCCCGCAGGAGGCGTTCTATGCGCCCAAAAAGAGCCTGCCGCTCCGGGAGACCGAGGGCATGGTGTGCAGCGAGTTCGTCATGTGCTACCCGCCGGGCATTCCCATTCTGGCCCCGGGCGAGCGCATCACCAAGGAAATTTTGAACTACATCGAGTACGCCAAGGCCAAGGGCTGCAGCATGACCGGCCCCGAGGACCCGGACATCGAGCGGCTGAACGTTCTGGCATAAGGAGGGAATGCAGATGGAATTTTGGTTTTCCGAGTTTCACACCCCGGACGTGAAGCACAGCATCCGGGTGAACAAACAGCTCTACTCCAAGCAGAGCGATTACCAGCGCATCGATATTTTTGAAACGCCGGAGTTTGGCCGGGTGCTCACATTGGACGGCAATGTGATGCTGACCGAGCGCGACGAATTCATCTATGACGAGATGATCGTGCATGTGCCCATGGCGGTGCACAAGCAGGCAAAAGACATCCTTGTCATCGGTGCCGGTGACGGCGGCGTGGTGCGGGAGCTGACCCGCTACGACCGGGTGGAGCGCATCGACCTTGTGGAGATGGACCCGCAGGTGGTGGAAGCCTGCCGCGCCTTCCTGCCCAGCAACGCCTGCCGCATGGATGACCGCCGGGTGCACATCTATTTTGAGAACGCCCTCAAGTATATCCGCCGCTGCGAGGAGGAGTACGACCTCATCATCGTGGACTCCTCCGATCCCTTCGGCCCATCCGAGGGTCTGTTCACCCGCGAGTTCTACGGCAGCTGCTTCAACGCCCTGAAAGCGGACGGCATCATGGTGAACCAGCAGGGCAGCCCCTTCTATGCCGAGGATGCCAGCGCCATGCAGCGCAGCCACAAGCGCATTGCGTCCACCTTCCCCATCAGCCGAGTGTATCAGGCACACATTCCCACCTTTGCGGCTGGGTACTGGCTGTTCGGCTTTGCCAGCAAAAAGTATCATCCCATCGATGATCTGGATGCAGACGCATGGAAGGCACTGAACATGCGCACCCGCTATTACACTGCCCGGCTGCATGTCGGCGCATTTTACCTGCCGGCATTCCTTGAGGAAATGCTGCGGGAAGTGGAGGAACACTGATGCAACCCAACATTGAAAACTTCATCGGCTGTGACAGCAGCTACCGCGCCGCCAGCATCGTGCTGTACGGTGCGCCCTACGATTCCACCACCAGCTACCGCCCGGGCGCACGGTTCGGCCCGGCGGCCATCCGACACGAAAGCTATGGTCTGGAGACCTACAGCCCCTACCAGAATGCCGACCTGACCGATTTTGACATCTTCGACAGCGGCGATCTGGAGCTGTGCTTCGGCTCCAGCGAGAGCGCCCTTGCGGACATCGAAGCCCGCGCAGAGGAGATCCTGCAGGACGGCAAGTTCCCGTTGCTGCTGGGCGGTGAACATCTGGTGACGCTGGGTGCCGTGCGGGCTGCTGTGAAGAAATATCCGGATCTGCACATCGTGCACTTTGATGCCCACGCCGACCTGCGGGACGACTACCTTGGTGCAAAGCTGAGCCACGCCTGCGTGCTGCGCCGCTGCCATGAGCTGGTGGGCGACGGCCGCATCCATCAGTTCTGCATCCGCAGCGGCGACCGCGCCGAGTTCGAGTTTGCAGCCCAGCACACCGAGATGCACAAATTCGATTTTACCGGCCTTGCCGAGCTGACAGAACAGCTGTGCGAGAGCAAGGTGCCCGTCTACCTGACCATCGACCTCGACTGTCTGGACCCCTCCTGCTTCCCCGGCACCGGCACGCCCGAAGCCGGCGGCGTGAGCTTTTTGCAGCTGCTGGATGCCATCCGCACCGTGACGAAAGCCAACATCGTAGCCGCAGACCTCAACGAGCTGGCTCCCACACTGGATACCACCGGCGTTTCCACCGCCACCGCCTGCAAGGTGCTGCGCGAAACGCTGATCGCGCTGGACAAGGGCTGGCCCGGCTTTCAGGTCTGACCGAATTTGCACACATTGACATAAAGGAGAAAAATCATGAGCAAAGTTCTGATCATCGGCTGCGGCGGCGTGGCCTCCGTTGCCATCCACAAGTGCTGTCAGGTACCCGAGGTGTTCACCGAGATCTGCATCGCCAGCCGTACCAAGTCCAAGTGCGACAAGCTGGCTGCAGAACTGGCCCCCAAAACCGCTACCAAGATCACCACCGCACAGGTGGATGCCGACAAGGTGGACGAAGTGATCGCCCTCATCAAGGCTTATCAGCCCGACCTCGTGATGAACATTGCCCTGCCCTATCAGGACCTGACCATCATGGATGCCTGCCTTGCCTGCGGCGTAAACTATATGGACACCGCCAACTACGAGCCGGAGAACACCGACGACCCGGAGTGGCGTGCTATCTACGAGAAGCGCTGCAAGGAAGCAGGCTTCTCCGCCTACTTTGATTACAGCTGGCAGTGGGCCTACGCAAAGAAGTTTGAGGAAGCCGGCCTGACCGCCCTGCTGGGCAGCGGCTTCGACCCGGGCGTGACCCAGGCTTACTGCGCCTACGCCAAAAAGCACGAGTTCGACACCATTGACACCATTGATATTCTGGACTGCAACGGCGGCGACCACGGCTATGCCTTTGCCACCAACTTTAACCCGGAGATCAACCTGCGCGAGGTGTCCGCTCCCGGCAGCTACTGGGAGAACGGCCACTGGGTGGAGATCCCGGCCATGAGCATCAAGCGGGAGTACGACTTCGACAAGGTGGGCCAGAAGGATATGTACCTGCTCCACCACGAGGAGATCGAGTCTCTGGCAAAGAACATCCCGGAGGCAAAGCGCATCCGCTTCTTCATGACCTTCGGCCAGAGCTATCTCGACCACATGCGCTGTCTGGAGGATGTGGGCATGCTGTCCACCACCCCGGTCAACTTCAACGGGCAGGAGATCGTGCCCATCCAGTTCCTCAAGGCTCTGCTGCCGGACCCCGCCAGCCTTGGCCCCCGCACCAAGGGCAAGACCAACATCGGCTGCATCTTCACCGGCAAGAAGGACGGCAAGGAAAAGACCTACTATATTTATAATGTGTGCGACCATCAGGAGTGCTACAAGGAGGTCGGCTCTCAGGCCATCAGCTACACCACCGGCGTACCGGCCATGTGCGGCGCACTGATGCTGCTCACCGGCAAGTGGACCACCAAGGGCGTGCACACTGTGGAAGAGTTTGATCCGGACCCGTATCTGGACGCTTTGGACAAGTACGGTCTGCCCCGTTCCGAGAGCCACAGCCCGGCGCTGGTGGACTGATGCGGCTGGCCGATACCCGCCCGCCCTTTGCGGGCCTTGCAAACCTTTCTTGGGAAGCGCTTGCCTCTCTGCCCACCCCCTGCTACCTGCTGGACGAAGGGCAGCTGCGCCGCAACGGCGAACTTCTGCTGGGGGTGCAGCAGCGCACCGGCTGCAAAATTCTGCTGGCGCAGAAGGCTTTTTCCAACTTTAATGTTTACCCGGTGCTGGCTCCTTATCTGGCGGGCACCGAGGCCAGCGGCCTGTACGAGAGCCGCCTTGGCAAAGAAGAGCTGCCGGAAAAAGAGAACCATGTGTTCTGCGCGGCCTACCGGGCAGACGAGTTCGCGGAGCTGCTGCAGTACGCCGACCACATCGTGTTCAATTCGCCCAGCCAGCTGGCAAAGTTCGGCCCGGCAGCAAAAGCGGCGGGCAAGAGCGTGGGCCTGCGGCTGAACCCGGAGTGCTCCACGCAGGAAGGCCATGCAATTTACGACCCCTGCGCCCCGGGCAGCCGCCTTGGCACCACCCGCGCCCAGTGGGATGCCGCCGTGCAGGCAGACCCGGCCCTGCCCGAATTACTGGACGGACTGCACTTCCACACCCTGTGCGAGCAGGATGCCGATGCACTGGCCCTGACGCTGGCGGCGGTGGAAGCAAAGTTCGGGGATCTTCTGCCCCGGATGAAGTGGCTCAACTTTGGCGGCGGGCACCATATCACCCGCCCCGGCTACCGCCTTGCCACGCTGGAACAGTGCATTACCGAAACACAGAAAAAGTACGGCGTGCAGGTGTATCTGGAACCGGGCGAAGCATGGGCGCTGAACGCCGGGTATCTTGTTACCACTGTGCTGGACACTTTGCAAAATGGCGAGACGAGCCTTGCCATTCTGGACATGTCTGCGGCCTGCCACACCCCGGATGTGATCGAGATGCCCTACCGCCCGCCGCTGCTGGATGCCGGGGACCCCGGCGAAAAGCCGTACCTCATCCGCCTTGGCGGCCCCACCTGCCTTGCCGGGGATGTGGTGGGCGACTACAGCTTTGCCTCCCCGCTCACCGAGGGGCAAAGGCTCATTTTCGGCGATATGGCCATCTACACCACCTGCAAGAACAACACCTTCAACGGGATGCCGCTGCCGCCCATCTGGGCAATGGACGAAAACGGCACCTGCCGGGAGCTGGTGAAGTTCGGCTACAGCGATTTCAAGATGCGGCTGGGACGTGCAGCGGATTAAAGTATGACCCTTACGGCAAATCTGTATTTAGCCAAAAGACAGTCTGTATCAAAACCGCCCAAAATGCACGCTGTTCAAGTACAGTTTCTTTTTATCATCTGACGAAAATTTAAAAAAATTCATATTCAGCCTAGACAAGTTCCTTTTCATGTGCTAAAACAATGCTAAGAAACCCGCAACGATGCAGGATCTGAGGATCACTGCGCCGTTGCGGGTTTTTCTTGTTTTATCTGGGAAAGTGTCAAGAAATAATAGAGGAGGCAATTCTTATGAAAGCATTCATTTCTCGTCGTGATTTCCTGAAAGCGGCAGGCATCACCGCAGCAGCAGCTTTGGCAGGCTGCTCTTCTTCTGGCGGTTCCGCAAGCGGCTCTTCTGCAGGCGGCAAGACCATTAAGATCGGCGTGTTTGAACCGGCTTCCGGTGATAACGGCGCAGGCGGCAAGCAGGAAGTGCTGGGTGTCGAGTATGCCAACAGCCTTGCTCCCACCGTGGAGATCGGCGGTGAGACCTATAACGTGGAGCTGGTGGAAGTGGATAACCAGTCCAGCACCGATAAGGCCGTGACTGCTGCACAGGAGCTGGTCTCCAAGAAAGTCTCCATCGTGCTGGGCAGCTACGGCTCCGGTGTTTCCATTGCAGCCGCTCCCACCTTCCAGTCCGCTTCCATCCCGGCCATTGGCTGCTCCTGCACCAACCCCGCCGTGACTGAGGCCAACCCCTACTACTTCCGTGTCTGCTTCCTTGACCCGTTCCAGGGCTCGGTCATGGCAAACTTTGCAAAGGATGAGTTCAGTGCTGCCAACGCCTACGTGCTGAGCATGCTGGGCGAGGACTACGGCTCCGGTCTGGCCACCTACTTCGTCAACGCTTTTGAGGATCTGGGCGGCACTGTTACCAGCGAGCAGTTCCCCGAGGGCACCTCGGACTTCTCCGCCTACATCCAGAACGCCATCAACGCCGGTGCAGATGTGATCTTTGCTCCCTGCGCTACCACCTATGCAGCCCAGATCATCACACAGGCTGCTTCTGCAGGCTTTGACAAACCCATTACCGCAGGCGACACATGGGAGTCCAGCGTTATTCTGGATGCCCAGAAGGGCACCAGCGTGCAGGTGTATTGCTCCACCTTCTTTGATGAGAACGATGATTCCGGCGCAGCCAAGGAGTTCGTGACCGGCTTTAAGGAGTGGCTGAACGCCGACAGCCAGAAGCTGACCAACAACGGCGGCAATGACATCGTGGCAGCTGTTTCTGCACTGGGCTACGACGGCTACATGGTGGCTCTGGAAGCCATCAAGACAGCAGGCAGCACCGACGGCACCGCCATCCGCGATGCTCTGTACGGCGTAAACTACGACGGCGTGACCGGCAACATCACCTTTGACCAGACCACCGGTGATGCCAACAAGGATATGGCTTACATCAAGAAGGCTGCCGACGGCGCATTTGAGTTCGTCAAGACTCAGAGCGTGGAAGGCTGATTTGAACCTGTAAACTCCTTCAGTCAACGCCTGACGGCGTTGCCAGCTCCCTCAACGAGGGAGCCTTTTTGTAGCCTTCCGGCAGGTTTGGCTCCCTCCCTGAGGGGGCTGTCACCGGAGGTGACTGGAGGAGTTTATTTTATTAAAAGTTGTAAGAAATGGAGGGTCCCACTTATGGCTGCAAAGTTTCTGCCCTATTTGCTGGCAGGTATCTCGGTGGGCGGCCAGTATGCATTGATCGCCATTGGCTACACGATGGTGTACGGCATCCTGCGCCTGATCAACTTTGCCCACGGAGATATCTTTACCGTAGCCGGTTTTCTGATGGTGTACGCTACTGCTTCCCTTCCGCTGACCATTTCCATCCCGTTGGTGGTGGTGGCAACGGTACTGCTGGGCATCGCAGTGGAAAAGATCGCCTACAAGCCCCTGCGCACTGCGCCGCGCATGTCGGTAATGATCTCCGCGATCGGTATGTCCTACCTTTTGCAGAACTCGATGTGGTATGTCACCGGCGGTCTGGCCAAGCAGTACCCTGCCCTGCCGTGGATCAGCGACACCGTCACGGTGCTGGGCTGCCAGACCAAGCGGGTGACAGTGGTAACGCCGTTCCTCGTCATTGTGCTGGTGGCAGCACTTGTTACCCTGATCCAGAAGACCAAGATCGGCATGGCCATGCGCGCCGCTTCCCGCGATTTTGAGACCGCCCAGCTGATGGGCATCAAGATCAACAATGTCATCTCCTTTACCTTTGCAGTGGGCAGCTTTCTTGCGGCCATCGGCTCCATGATGTATTTTTCCAACTACACGGCAGTCACCCCCACTGTGGGTGCCATGCCCGGCCTGAAAGCCTTTGTGGCTGCGGTGTTCGGCGGCATCGGCTCCATTCCCGGTGCGGTGATCGGCGGCTTCATCATCGGCATCTGCGAGAGCCTTATTAAAGGTGCAGGCGCTACCACCTTCAGTGATGCGTTCACCTTTGCACTGCTGATCGTGGTGCTGGCCGTCAAGCCTACCGGCCTGTTCAGTGAAAACCTGACCGAGAAAGTGTGATGACCATGAAACAAGAGAAAAAACGCATCTATCTCCGGGCCGCACTGGCGCTGGCCGCTCTGCTGGTGGTGCTGCTGGCACTGGATAACCTGAGCTTTGTGCCCTCCATGCTGCTCACCGTGCTGCGCAAAGGTGCCATCTATGCACTGGTGGCTGTCTCCATGAACCTGCTGAACGGCTTTACCGGCCTGTTCAGTCTGGGTCAGGCAGGTTTTATGCTGCTGGGTGCCTACACCTACGCCATCCTCACCATCCCCGCCGCTTCGCAGAAGTCCATCTATCAGCGCTATGCAAACGGCGGCATCGGCTTCTCCATCCCGGAACTGCTCTCCAAACCTCTAGGCGGCTTCGGCCTGCTGCTGGGTGTTGTGTTCTGCCTGATCCTGGCCGGTTTTATCGCAGCGCTGTTCGCCTTCCTCATCGGCCTGCCGGTGCTGAAGCTGAAAAGCGACTATCTTGCCATTGCTACACTGGGCTTTGCCGAGATCATCCGTGCCGCCGTGGTTTACGAGGGCTTTGGCCCGCTGACCAACGGCTCCAACCTTCTGTACGGCTTTACCAGCTTTGCCAGTTTCAACCTTTCGCTGGGCGGCACGACCCTGCATCTGGAGACCGTGATGCCCTTCCTCTTCTCCGGCATCTGCATCGCCATCATTCTGCTGCTCATCAACTCCACCTATGGCCGTGCCTTCAAAGCCATCCGTGATGACGAGATCGCTGCCGAAGCCATGGGCATCAACCTTGCCAGCCACAAGCGCATGAGCTTTATCATCAGCAGCTTCTTTGCCGGTATCTCCGGCGCAATGCTTGCCATGTATCAGGCCAGCGTGCAGGCCACCACCTTCAAATCCAGCATGACCTACGAGATCCTGCTGATCGTGGTCATTGGCGGCATTGGCTCGGTGTCCGGTTCCATCATCGCGTCCTTCCTGTTCATCGCCAGCTCCGAGTGGCTGCTGCGCTTCCTCGACAACGAGACCTGGATCGGCGGCTTCCGTGTGCCGCTGCTGCGTTCCGGCTTCCGCATGGTGGTGTTCAGCATCATCATTATGGCGGTGGTGCTGTTCTTCCGCAAGGGCATCATGGGTGACCGTGAATTGTTCCAGAAAAAGCCCGCATCCACTGCAAAAACTGCCAAAAAGGAGGCGCGTTCCAAATGAGTGAAAACGTATTGACCATTGAAAACGCCACGATGCAGTTTGGCGGCGTGGTGGCTGTGGACAATCTGAACCTGAAGGTGGATAAAGATCAGATCGTCTCCCTCATCGGCCCCAACGGTGCCGGCAAGACCACCGCGTTCAACGTTGTCACCGGCGTGTATGCGCCCACCAACGGCGCGGTGTGGTTCGAGGGACGCAAGATCATTGAGAACACGCCCCACGGCAAGATGAAAAAGCTCTATAAGGGCCAGAACGCGAGCAAGTATTCCCACATTAT
>OIKY01000319.1_pt1 | contig 12783 bp, 9 predicted proteins | sample 1584281 | NCBI WGS metagenome assembly OIKY01 (sample SAMN02674697, study PRJEB24791) | human gut metagenome, SKBSTL033 | isolation source: stool | host: Homo sapiens | place: USA | reverse complement strand
TATGCCATCGCGCAGTTGATCCGCAACGGCATCGACCTGGTGCTGATCTACGACAATACGAAGATCGACATGTTCTTCCTCGAAAAGTTCAAGAACATCGTCGAATTCGAACGCGAGGTGAAAGCGCACCCGATGGATGTCGAAACCCTGCGCGATGCCAAGCGCATGGGATTCAGCGACAAGTTCATCGGCCAGTTGTGGGGCATCTCGCAGCAGGACGTATACCGGCTGCGCGAAAAGAACGGCCTCTTCCCCGTCTACAAGATGATCGACACCTGTGCCAGCGAATTCAGCTCCTATGTGCCCTATTTCTACTCGACTTACGAGGACGAGAACGAGTCGGTTGTGAGCGATAAGGAGAAGATCGTGGTGCTCGGTTCCGGTCCGATCCGCATCGGTCAGGGCGTCGAGTTCGACTATTCGACCGTACACGCCATCTGGTCGATCCGCGAAGCGGGCTATGAAGCCATCATCATCAACAACAACCCCGAAACCGTCTCGACCGACTATACCACCAGCGACAAGCTCTATTTCGAGCCGCTGACCGTAGAGGACGTGATGAACGTTATTACGCTCGAAAAACCGAAAGGGATCGTCGTGTCGCTCGGCGGCCAGACGGCGATCAACCTCGCTGAGCCGCTGCACGAACTGGGTGTGCCGATCATCGGTACGGGTGTCGAGGCGATACGGAATGCCGAAGACCGGGGTTGTTTCGAGAAGATCATGGAGGAGTTGGGAATACCCCAGCCTGAGGCCGAGGCCGTGACCGATATCGAAGCCGGTGTGCGAGCCGCCGAACGGATCGGCTACCCGGTGCTGGTGCGCCCGAGCTACGTGCTGGGCGGCCGGGCCATGCAGATCGTTTCGAACGAGGAGCGTTTGCGCCACTATCTCCAGACGGCGGTCGAAGTCAATGAGGACAGCCCTGTGCTGGTCGATCGTTATATTATGGGCCGCGAACTGGAGGTGGACGCCATCTGTGATGGCAAGGATGTCTTCATTCCCGGTATCATGGAGCACGTCGAGAAGACGGGCATCCACTCCGGCGACTCGATCAGCGTCTATCCGACCTTCAGCGTGAGCCAGAAAGCCAAGGACAAGATCATCGATTATACCGTGCGGCTGGGCCGCCGGATCGGTATCGTCGGTCTGTATAATATCCAATTTATCCTCGACGGGGAAGAGGACGTATATGTGATCGAGGTGAATCCCCGTTCGTCGCGCACCGTGCCGTTCCTTTCGAAAGCGACGGGTGTCCCGATGGCTGACATCGCCACACGGGTCATCCTGGGTCATTCGCTTCGGGAGCAGGGCATTACCGAAGTATATGGCAGGGAGCGCTCCCGCTGGTTCGTCAAGGCCCCGGCCTTCTCGTTCGCCAAGATCCGGGGCATGGAGTCCTACCTCTCGCCCGAGATGAAATCCACGGGCGAGGCGATCGGATACGACAACAAGCTCACCCGGGCGCTCTACAAGGCGCTCCAGTCGTCGGGTATGACCGTCGCCAACTACGGTACGATCTTCCTCACGATCGCCGACAAGGACAAGCAGGATGCGCTGCCGCTGGTACGGCGCTTTTATGACCTGGGTTTCAATATCGAGGCGACGAAGGGCACGGCGGAATTCCTGCGTCAGCATGGTATTCGCACCCGTACGCGCCGCAAGTTGAGCGAAGGCAGTACGGAGATCATCGACTCGCTGCGCCAGGGCCATGTGAGCTATGTCATCAATACGATCGACATCAACCAGCACAACACCCGGCTGGATGGTTACGAGATTCGCCGCACGGCCGTCGAGAACAACGTGACGATCTTCACGGCGCTCGAAACGGTAAAGGTCCTGCTGGATGTATTGGAGGAGATAACCCTGGGTGTTTCGACCATTGATGCCGAATAGTTTTCGATTTCATGCGGCAACTGCGTCACATCCCTCTTTGATCCGAATGGAAAAGACGGATAGTGTTCCCCATCCGCTTCAAAGTCACGATGCACCGCATTTGTCGGCCTGAAATCAAAAGCGAGTTTCGTTCAGAGGGCACCTTTCGCACCTTCTCGCAGTCCGCGACAGTCCCATACCAGCGAGTATGCTCTTGCCGTGTCCTGCTTCGGTCGGCGCGAAACCGGCTCCTTTGAAATTGAGACGAAAGCGAAGCACATAGTTTGGAAAAGAAAAATGTATAAAAAAGGCATATATACTGTTACGGCCAACGAACCGCTGACGCCCTCCGTCTGGCGGATGACGCTCGAGGGGGATACGCAATACCTGACCCGTCCCGGGCAGTTCGTCAATATCGAGGTCGAAGGGCTCTACCTGCGCCGTCCGATTTCGGTGTGCGACTACAACGAGCGGACGCTGACACTGATCTATAAGGTCGTCGGCGAAGGCACGGCCCGGTTGAGTGAAATGAAGACCGGCGAAAAGCTCGACCTGCTGACCGGACTGGGCAACGGGTTCGATCCGGATGCGGAGTGCCGCAGGCCTCTGTTGGTCGGAGGCGGAGTGGGCGTTCCGCCCCTCTACAACCTGGCCAAGAAACTGATTGACAAGGGCAGAAAAGTGACTGTGGTGTTGGGCTTCAATACCGCGTCGGAGGTTTTCTACGAGGAGGAGTTTCGGGCGCTCGGTGCGGAGGTTTTCGTAACGACGGCGGACGGCACGCACGGGATAAAGGGTTTCGTAACGACGGCGATCGCCGAAAAGAAGCCGGATTTTGATTATTTTTACGCCTGCGGCCCGCTGCCGATGCTGCGTGCATTGAGCGATGCGACGGGCGACATACCGGGCGAATTGAGTTTCGAGGAGCGCATGGGCTGCGGCTTCGGCGGCTGCATGGGTTGTTCCTGTCAGACGAAAAACGGGGCCAAACGCATCTGCAAGGAGGGACCCGTACTGAAAAAGGAGGAGATTATATGGTAAACGAACCCAAGAAAAACTTCGATACGTCGGTGACGTTGAGCGGCCTTCGGCTGGATAATCCAGTCGTGCCGGCCAGCGGTACGTTCGGTTACGGCAACGAGTACAAGGATTTTTACGACATCAACATCCTTGGGTCGTTTTCCTTCAAGGGAACTACGCGCGAGGCACGCTTCGGCAACCCCACGCCCCGCATCGCCGAGTGTACGGCGGGGATGATCAATGCCGTCGGGTTGCAGAATCCCGGTATCGATGCGGTGATCGGCGAAGAGCTTCCCCGGCTGAAGACATTCTTCCGCAAGCCGGTGATCGCCAACATCAGCGGTTTTTCGGTCGAGGAATATGCCTATTGCTGCGAGCGGATCGACAAGGAGGAACAGGTCGGTTTGATCGAGGTCAATGTAAGCTGTCCCAATGTGCGGCACGGCGGCATGAGCTTCGGAACGTCGCCCGAAGCGGCGGCCGAGGTAACGCGTGCCGTGAAAGCCGTGACTACCAAGCCGGTCTATATCAAGCTCAGTCCTAACGTGACGGACATCGTGGCGATCGCCCGGGCGTGCGAGCAGGCGGGGGCCGACGGCATCTGTCTGATTAACACGATGCTGGGCATGCGGATCGACGTGAAATGCCGCAAGCCTATCATCGCCAACGTTATGGGCGGATTTTCCGGTGCGGCGATCTTCCCCGTGGCCGTGCGGATGGTTTATCAGGTAGCCCGGGCTTGCCGGATTCCGGTGATGGGTTGCGGTGGCGTGGAAACGGCCCGCGACGTTATCGAAATGATGATGGCCGGGGCGACGGCCGTACAGGTGGGGGCCGCCAACCTGCGGAACCCTTATGCCTGCAAGGAGATCGTCGAGGCATTGCCCCGCGAAATGGAGCGGCTGGGGATCGAACGGCTGTCCGATATTATCGGCATCGTGAAGTAATTTTGTGAAAATTATAAAGAAGCAAGAGATATGACCAACAGAGACGTAATCATCGCCTGCGATTTCAGCAGCGCCGAAGAGACTTTCCGGTTCCTCGATCTGTTTAAGAACGAGGCCCGCAAACCTTTCCTGAAGATCGGCATGGAGCTTTTCTATGCCGAAGGGCCCGAAATCGTGCGTGAGATCAAGCGCCGGGGGCACCGGATTTTCCTCGATCTGAAACTGCACGACATTCCCAATACGGTCAAGAAGGCGATGGCCGTGCTTTCGCGCCTTGACGTGGACATGTGCAACGTCCATGCGGCCGGCACGATCGAGATGATGCGTGCGGCGATCGAAGGGCTGACCCGTCCGGACGGCACGCGCCCGCTGCTGATCGCCGTGACGCAGCTCACCTCGACCAGCGAGGAGCGCATGCGGCAGGAGCTGCTTATCAACGCTTCGATCAACGACACGATCGTCAAATACGCGCAGAACACCCGTGCCGCGGGGCTGGACGGCGTGGTTTGCTCGCCGCTCGAAGCGGGCATGGTACACCAAGCCTGCGGAAAAGAGTTCCTCACAATCACGCCCGGCGTGCGTTTTGCGGACGGAGAGGTGGCCGATCAGGTGCGGGTCACGACTCCCGCGCGTGCGCGGGAGATCGGCTCGGACTATATCGTGGTGGGGCGTCCCATCACGGCGGCAGCCGATCCCGTGGCGGCCTATCGCCGGTGCGTGGAGGAGTTCGTGAAATAGAGTGTGCGACAGAAGGGAGTATTTCGGGCGGTACGGCAGGAGGGGCTGTTTTGCGGTCCGGATCGAGCGATGCGGACGGGATTCGTGTCGTGCGGCAGTTGTCTAAAATGGGTTTGGGAGCGTGGAGTTCGCGGAACTTCGGTCGGCACGGGAGTTGCCGGATCGTGTGAAGGGAATGCGCGGTGAATTGCGGTGACCGAAGAAGCTGATTATCGCTGCAAGCGGGAAATAAGTTTTACTCTAAATCAAGGAAGTTATGAAACCGGTTACACTTTTCTATCAGCCCCGGTGCCCCTTCTGCAAGAAGGCGCTGGGCTATCTGGAGGAACTGCAGCGGCAGGAACCTTACGGCCGCATCGAAATCAGGATGATCGACGAACTGGCCGAACCCGAAGTGGCCGACCGTTACGACTACTATTACGTACCGACATTTTACGTCGGGGACAAGAAAGTGCACGAGGGCGGTATTATGCCCGACGAGGTGGAGGCCGTACTCCGTATGGCCCTCGACGAGCGATAGGCGGAAAGCCGTTTTTGCGGAAAAAGGAATGACAATCTAAAGAATGTAGAAATAGTTATGGAAAGAGAAATTGCCAAAGGCCTGCTCTCGATCGGTGCGGTATTCCTGCGCCCCGAGCAGCCGTTTACCTGGGCGAGCGGTATCAAAAGCCCGATTTATTGCGACAACCGGTTGATTCTGACCGCCCCCGAGGTGCGGAAGAAGGTCGAGGCCGCGATTGCGGAAACGGTGAAGGCGAAATTCCCCGCGTGCGAGGTGCTGATGGGAACATCGACGGCAGGCATCGCTCATGCGGCCATCGCCGCGACGATCCTCGACCTGCCGATGGGATATGTCCGCAGCGGCTCGAAGGATCACGGTCGGGGAAACCAGATCGAGGGCAAACTCGAAAAGGGCCAGAAAGTCGTGGTAATCGAAGACTTGATTTCGACGGCGGGATCGTGCATCGAAGTGGTCGAGGCGTTGCGTGCGGCGGGTGCCGAGGTGCTGGGCGTGGTGAGCATTTTTACGTACGGTATGAAGAAAGGGTTGGTGCGGCTTGCTGCAGCCGACGTAATCAACCATAGCCTTTCGAATCTCGATGCGCTGGTCGAAGTAGCGGCCGAGGAGGGGTATATCAAGCCGGAGGATCGGCAGCGCCTGATCGCCTTCCGCGACAATCCTTCGGACGAAAGCTGGATCAACAAATAAACCGCTATGCGCCATTTAATCGACCCTACGGATCTGTCGGTCGCCGAGATCGGGCAGATCATCGCCCTGGCGGAAGACATCATCGCCAATCGGGGTAAATACAGCGAAGCCTGCAAGGGCAAAAAACTTGCGACGCTCTTCTACGAGCCTTCGACCCGCACGCGGCTGAGTTTCACTTCGGCCATGCTGGAGCTCGGCGGCAGCGTCATCGGTTTTTCGGACGCCGCTTCGTCGTCGGTGTCGAAAGGCGAAACGGTCGCCGATACGGTCCGGGTGATTCGTTGCTTCGCCGACATTATCGCCATGCGCCATTTCAAGGAGGGGGCGCCGCTGGTCGGCTCGCAGTATGCCGGTATCCCGGTCATCAACGCCGGGGACGGTAGCCACAGCCATCCGACGCAGACGCTCACCGACCTGCTGACGATCAAGCGCGAGAAGGGGCGGCTGGATCACCTGACGATCGGCTTCTGCGGCGACCTGAAATTCGGCCGCACGGTGCATTCGCTTATCAAGGCGATGTCGCGCTACGAAGGGATTCGGGTGGTGCTGATCGCCCCCGACGAGCTGCGGTTGCCCGAGTATATGCTTCATGAGATCGAAACCCAGACCGAAGGGGTGGAATTCCGCGAGGTATCGACGATGGAGGAGGTGATGCCCGAGTTGGACATTCTCTACATGACCCGCGTGCAGAAGGAGCGTTTCCTCGACGAAGAGGAGTTCAACCGCGTGAAGGACAGTTTCGTGCTGGATCCGTCGAAACTCCGCACGGCCAAGCCGGATATGATCGTGCTGCATCCGCTGCCCCGCGTGAACGAAATCACGCGTGCGGTGGACAACGATCCCCGGGCAGCCTATTTCCGGCAGGTCGAGAACGGCAAATTCGTGCGTATGGCCTTGATCTATACATTGTTGAAGTGGGCCGAAGGCGAGAAGCTCGCCGCAGTCCCCGACCTGGCCGAGGGGATGTTCATAGACCGGAGTATGAAATGCCCCAACTCCCGGTGTATTTCGGCTACGGAGGATGTCGATCCGCTTTTTGTCAAAGCGGGAGACACCTGCCGCTGCGCTTATTGCGAGGCGAAAATCCGGTAGCGGATTTTGTCGATACAATGTCGAAATAAAACTGTCGGGATTGTTAGGTTGTCGTTGAAATTATTCGTACTTTTGTGCGAGTAAAAGGCGATGGGCCGCAGGCCCGTCGGCGGCTACGACTTCCGAAACGATGGAAAGGATTCAGATGCACCATACCCGGCGAAAGCGACAGCAGATGCTGTCGGCTCGATGTGCGGCCGGAGCGTGCAGTGTCGTTCCTGCATCGGATTTTATCGACGGAACTATGCAGGAGGGCACGAATCGGCTTCCCGCAGCAATATAATCTTGCCGCTATGACGAATTCTGTCGTAGCGGCTCTTTTTTGGTTGATTTAGTACGTTTCTTACTATGAAAGTTGGAGTAATCATGGGTTCGACCAGCGACTGGGACGTTATGTCCGACGCTGCGGCGACGCTCGCGCAATTCGGTGTGGAGTTCGAGAAGCGGGTGGTGAGCGCCCACCGCACCCCCGATCTGCTGGTGGAGTATGCCAAAACGGCCAAGTCGCGCGGACTGGAGGTAATCATCGCCGGAGCCGGAGGCGCTGCGCACCTGCCCGGCATGGTGGCCAGTATGACCGCACTTCCGGTGATCGGTGTGCCGGTCAAATCTCGAGCCTTGAACGGGCTGGATTCCCTGCTTTCGATCGTGCAGATGCCCGGCGGCGTGCCGGTTGCGACCGTAGCGATCAACGGGGCGAAGAATGCGGCCCTGATCGCCGTGTCGATCCTGGCGTTGAAGGACGAGGCGCTGGCAGCCCGTCTGGAGATGTTCCGTGCGAAACAGACTGAGGATGTACTTAAAGCGGAACTTTAGACCGATGAGTGCGGTGAAGACGATCGGAATTATCGGTGGCGGCCAGTTGGGGCTGATGATCATCGAGCAGGCGCATCTGCTGGGTGCGCGGACGATCTGCCTCGATCCGGCGGAGGATGCTCCGGCGTTTAAGATCAGCGACGAGCGGATCGTGGGCCGGTTCGATGATCCGGCGGCGTTAGAAGAGCTTTGCCGCCGCAGCGACGTGGTGACCTACGAGTTCGAGAACGTGCCGGGCGATCTGCTGGTGGCTCTCGAGCAAAAATACAATATCAAACAAGGGTTCAGGCCTCTGTTCGACTCGCAGGATCGCCTGCGGGAGAAGAGCAATGCCTGCGATCATGGATTGAAGACGCCCGCTTTCATGGCTGTCGATGACGAGGAGTCGCTGCATCGGGCCATTGCGCGAATCGGTTATCCGTGCGTGCTCAAGACCCGTACGCTGGGCTACGACGGACACGGTCAGGCGGTGCTTCGCGGCGAGGCCGACCTTGCGAAAGCCCGCGAACTGCTCGCGGTGCCCTGCATTCTGGAGGAGTTCGTCCCGTTCGATTTCGAGGCCAGCGTGGTGCTGGTGTCGGACGGCGAGCGCGTGATCTGCTTCCCGGTAGGGCGGAATATCCACAAGGACGGTATTCTGGATCTGTGCATCGTGCCGGCGGAGATGCCGGACCAGGTGCGGGAGCGGATGGTGTCCCAGAGCAAGCGTTTCATGCGCGACTGCGGTTACCGGGGGATTCTGGCTATCGAATATTTCGTGAAGGGAGACGAGGTCTATTTCAACGAAATGGCGCCGCGCCCGCACAACAGCGGACACTGGACCATCGAGGGTTCGACGACCAATCAGTTCCGGGAGCTGTGCCGTTACCTGCTCGATATGCCCCTCGAAGAGCCGCAGCTGAAGGCCCCTACCGTGATGAAAAACATCCTGGGACAGGATCTGGAGCGGGCCGAGGCGCTTGCCCGGGAGAATCGCCCCGGTGTGTATGTCCATATTTACGGCAAGACCGTTTCCAAGCCCAAGCGCAAGATGGGACACGTGACTTTCGTCGGTGTGACCGGCGAGGAGTATGCCGCCAAGTGGGCCGACAGATTTGTGAAATAAAGTCAAAAATAAGATAATGAAGAGTTACCGTATTTTCGTTGAGAAATACCCCGAATTCCGGGTCGAGGCCGAGAGCCTGCTCCGCGACCTGAATGCCAACCTGAATCTTTCGCTCGACGGCCTGCGGCTGCTGAACGTGTACGACCTGTTCGGTTTTTCGGACGAATTGCTGGAGAAGAGCCGTTACAGGGTCTTCGGCGAGGTGGTTACCGATGCCGTGACGGATTCGTGCGATCTGGGCGGCAACAGCTTTCTGGCTGTGGAGTGCCTGCCCGGACAGTTCGACCAGCGAGCGGCTTCGGCCGTGGACTGCGTGCGGTTGATCGATCCTTCGGCCGACGTGAAGATCAAGAGTTCGAAGCTGCTGATCTTCCCTTCGAAACTTCCCAAGGAGACGATGGAGCGTATTCGTCGCTATTATATCAATGCCGTGGAGTCGCGCGAGAAGGATTTGCGGGTCCTGGACGATTTGGAAAGCGCCCCCGTGAAACCGGTGCCGGTATTGGACGGGTTCCGGGAGATGGAAGATGCGGAACTCGATGCTTACTGCAAGAAGAACGGTCTGGCGATGAATGCTGACGACCTGCGCGAAGTGGTCAAATATTTCCGGAACGAGGGCCGCGATCCGTTCGAAACCGAGCTGCGGATTCTCGATACGTACTGGAGCGACCATTGCCGTCATACGACCTTCACGACCGAGCTGGAGAACATTACGGTCGAGGAGTCGTTCGTGAAAGACGAGATCGAAGGCACGCTGGCGCTTTACCTGAAAATCCGCCGCGAACTGGGGCGCGAGGGCAAGAGCATCTGCCTGATGGACCTGGCGACGATCGGTGCCCGTTACCTGCGCAGCAAGGGACTGCTCGACGACCTGGAGGTGAGCGAGGAGAACAACGCATGCAGCGTTTTCGTCGATGTGGACGTCGATGACCGGACCGAGAAATGGCTCCTGCAATTCAAGAACGAAACCCATAACCACCCGACCGAGATCGAACCTTTCGGCGGAGCTTCGACCTGCCTGGGCGGTGCCATCCGCGATCCGTTGTCGGGTCGCAGCTACGTCTATCAGGCGATGCGTGTGACGGGTGCGGGAAATATCTATCAACCCGTAAGCGAAACGCTGCCCGGCAAATTGCCCCAGCGCGTCATCAGCCTCAAGGCCGCTGCCGGTTATTCGAGCTACGGCAATCAGATCGGACTGGCCACGACCCACGTCCGCGAGGTGTATCATCCCGACTATGTGGCCAAACGCCTGGAGGTCGGTGCCGTGGTCGGTGCCGTGAAAGCCGAAAACGTGCGCCGGGAGTCCCCCGTGCCGGGCGATGTGGTCCTGCTGCTCGGCGGCCGCACGGGCCGCGACGGTGTCGGCGGTGCGACGGGTTCGTCGAAAGAGCATACCGACAAGTCGCTCGAAATGTGCGGCAGTGAGGTGCAGAAGGGCAACGCCCCCGAAGAGCGCAAGCTGGAGCGGTTGTTCCGCCGTCCGGAAGTGACGCGCCTGATCAAGAAGTCGAACGACTTCGGTGCGGGCGGTGTGAGCGTAGCCATCGGCGAGCTGACCGACGGCCTGGATATTTACCTCGACCGCGTGCCGACCAAGTACAGCGGTCTGAATGCGACGGAGCTGGCGATCAGCGAGTCGCAGGAGCGTATGGCCGTTGTGATCGAAGCGAGTGCCGAAGAGGAGTTCAAGCGCTACTGCGCCGAGGAGAATATCGAAGTGACCCATGTGGCGGACGTGACGGACTCGCGCCGTATGCGGATGTACAACAAGGGCAAATTAGTGGTCGATCTTTCGCGCGAGTTCATCGACAGCGCAGGGGCCAAGCACTATGCCCAGGCCGCGATCGGTGCGGTCGAGGAACGCGATCCTTTCCGCCGCGAGGTGAAGGGCGGTACGCTGCGCGAAAAGATGCTTGCGAACCTGGCGGACGACAATGTCCTCTCGCAGAAGGGGCTGATCGAGATGTTCGATTCTACGATCGGCGCTTCGACCGTGCTGCTGCCTTTCGGCGGTCGTACGCAACGTTCGGAAACACAAGTGTCGGTGCAGAAGTTGCCGACGGACGGATATACCGATACGGCCAGCATTATGGCCTTCGGCTACAACCCTTTCCTGGCGTCGTGGAGTCCCTACCACGGTGCGGCCTATGCCGTCGTGGACGCTGCGGCCAAAGTCGTGGCGGCGGGTGCCCGCTACGATAAGATGCGCTATTCCTATCAGGAGTATTTCGAGCGCATGACCAAGTCGCCCCGTACGTGGGGCAAGCCGCTCGGGGCGCTGCTCGGTGCCCTGAAGATGCAGGTCGAGCTGGGACTGCCCTCGATCGGCGGCAAGGACTCGATGAGCGGTACCTTCGAGCAGATCAACGTCCCGCCTATGCTGATGGCCTTCGGTATTACGACTGTCGATGCCGGACGCGTCATCTCGACCGATTTCAAGAAGGCGGGCCATTCGATTTACCTAGTGCGTCATACCCCGCTCGAAAACCATATGCCCGATACCGGGGCGTTGAAGCGGAATTTCGATTTCGTAAGTTCGGCTATCGAGTCCGGCAAGATCGTTTCGGGCTATGCCGTCGGCTTCGGCGGTGTGGCGGAAGCGCTGGCCAAGATGTCTTTCGGCAACGGCATCGGTGCCGATGTCGAGGTGGATGAAGCGACGTTGTTCGACAACTCTTACGGTTCGATCGTGGTGGAGAGCACCGAGCCGCTCGATTTCCCGGCCGCCGAGTTGCTGGGACATACCGAGGCGGAGGAATCGCTCACGATCAACGGCGAAAAAATGCCGCTCGAAGAGCTTTACCGGGCCAATACCGAACGCTTTGCGACGGTTTATCCCGATAAGGGAATCAACCATGCGCCGGTCATGGAGGCGATGCCGGCTCTCCGCAGCTTCACCTATCCGGGCGAGGCGGTCGAGCGTCCGGTGGTTTTCATCCCCGTATTCCCGGGCAGCAACTGCGACTACGACACCGCGAAGGCCTTCCGCCGGGCGGGTGCCGAAGTGCGCAGCGAGGTGTTCTGCAACCTGACGGCGGAGGCTATTTTCGACTCGATCCGCCGGATGAAGGAGGCGATCGCTGCGTGCCATATCTTCGTGCTCTGCGGCGGCTTCTCGGCGGGCGACGAGCCGGACGGCAGCGGTAAATTCATTGCCAATGTGCTGAACAACAAGGATATTTCGGAGGAAATACATCGTCTGCTCGACCGGGGCGGCCTGATTCTGGGCATCTGCAACGGCTTCCAGGCGCTGGTCAAGTCGGGCCTGCTGCCCTACGGACGGCTGGGCCTGGTGACCAAAGAGTCGCCGACGCTCTTCCGCAACGACATCAACCGTCATGTGTCGCAGATTGTTTCGACCCGCGTGGCGACGACCAACTCCCCGTGGCTGTCGAGTTTCTCGGTGGGCGATATCCATTCGATCGCCGTGAGCCACGGCGAGGGCAAGTTCGTCGTGAACGAGCCTCTGGCCCGCGAGCTGTTCGAGAACGGGCAGGTGGCGTTCCAGTATGTCGATGCCGAAGGCCGCGTGACGGCCGAAGCCCCGTACAATCCCAACGGATCGTATTATGCGATCGAGGGTATCGTGAGCCGCGACGGGCAGATACTCGGTAAGATGGGCCATACGGAGCGTTACGGGAAGAACCTTTTCAAGAATATCGCCGGCAACAAGGAGCAGGCGCTGTTCCGCAATGCCGTCGAGTATTTCCGCAAATCGAAATAGTGTAAACCGAAACCATATGCCTATGAAGACCTCTTTTTATCGTTTTGCGGCGCTCCTGCTTTTTGCGGCGGCGCTGACCGCAGGATGCGGCGAGCGGACGGACGACATGCGTCTGCTCTATTGGAATATTCAGAACGGCATGTGGTCGGACCAGAGCAACGGCTACGACAATTTCGTGGCGTGGGTCAAAGGCTACAATCCCGACGTATGCGTGTGGTGCGAGGCCCAGTCGATCTATAAGTCGGGTACGGCG
>OIKY01000307.1_pt1 | contig 13214 bp, 9 predicted proteins | sample 1584281 | NCBI WGS metagenome assembly OIKY01 (sample SAMN02674697, study PRJEB24791) | human gut metagenome, SKBSTL033 | isolation source: stool | host: Homo sapiens | place: USA | reverse complement strand
TCCATCCCTTCTCACAATATCTGAACATCGACATTATCGGTAAACTATAAAAAACTATCCGAGAAACCAAACTCTTGGAGGGGATGATCCCTCCAAGAGTCGGTATCCAGCATATTAAAAACTATTTGGTAATCTCGAACGATTCGATATACAAGGCTCCGACCTTATTATTGTCGAGCACAAAGGAATCAGCACCCAAACCGGCCAGATCGTACTCATGCACATACTCTCTGTAACCGCTCTTATCCGTGTATGTTTCCGCAGGAGTTCGGGCAGCCCCGGCAACGGTCATCGTATATCCCGGATTGTAGTAGTCGCCGGTCTTATTCGGATACGACCGGAAAACGATCTTGATCTTCGACATTCCGGCAATCGGCGTCACGTTTTGCAGTTTCGCCTGTTTGGGCGCCTCGGAAGCATTACCCTGCATCTGAATGATCGAGCCGTTGGTAGCGGGAGATTCACAGATTCTCACGCCCGTGAACTCGATGCCGCCGACGGTCCAGCTAACCCAGGTACTGGGCGTAGCGACAACCTGCGGACCGTAACCATTGGTGGGAAGATCTGCATTATCCGCCTTGATATCCGTGATCGAGAAAGAAACGACCTCGCCGGTTCCTCCGCCACCGGCACCGAGGAGTGTGACAGGCACCGTCACGCTGTTGCCACCGGCAATAGCGATCGTCAGCGTCTGATTCTGAACAGCGCCGGTATTGGGTTGCGCCGTTACTGTCACCATATTGTTGGCATTATCGACAGTAGCTTCAAGCAACCCGCTCAGGCCGCTAACGCTAAGCACATTTTCACCCTTATTGGCAACCGAAACAATAATCGTTTCATTGCCGCCGATTGCCGGAATCGAAACGCTGGCCGGAGTTACCCCCGTAATCATCGGGGTCGAACTGTCGCTAAAAGCGGCCACATCGTCCAGATTGCGCGGAACGAGCTGGGAATTATTCTTATATACGGCAGCCAGACCGGAGATATTACCCGAGCCAGCCTTAAAAGGTACGTCGAGGAACACGCTCGGGTTCTTTTCATCGCTCTTCTTGCAGAATACGGTGAAATTGGCTCCATCGGCAGTGAAAGTATGCGAAGAGAGTGCGCTGGCGCTCGCCCAAACACCTGCCTGGGCAACCGACGCATTGGCGATCGTCACGGCCATACCCTGATATTTCGCCAGATCCGCAGCAGCGATCGTCGCCGTAGGAATCGAAGTCACCGTACCGGTCTTCTCGACCTTGCACCAAGTCGCTTCCTTAGCGCCCGTCACTTCGTACATACCACTGTAATTTACCACCTTGGCAAGCCCTTTATAAAGGGTTACACGCACCTTGTCACCCTTGTTCAGACCGAGCGTCGAAGGTTCTACCTGGCTGCCGTAGAGCGTGATGCCGTTACCGGCCTCCGTCGCATTCTCGGTAGCGAGGATCAGGTTGTTGAAGGTATAATTGGCACCGGCCACGTCGTTCATCACCACAGCGTCCAGATAGCGATCTGCATTGGCATCCACCGGAGCCTCCGTATCAGTCATCTGCGCGATCAGCTCGGGAATGGTAATGGCCGTAGCCTCACCCGGATCGGGCGGAACCACACCGCCTTCGAGATCGACCTCCTGACCGCCGTTGCCCTCGACGAGTTGTACGTCATCGATTGCGAATACCGACGCCAGATCAGCCGTGAAACGGATCGAAAGCTGGCTGACAGCCTCCTTGAGCGTGAAATCTACGGCGAACTGGACCCAGTAAGGATCGGTCGTATCGCTGCCGCCGATCTTCTCGTAAGTCAGATTGCCCGACCAGTCGGTTCCGTTACCTACGGCAACGTGGAACGATTCGGGTTTGAAAATGTTGTCGTAAGTACCGCCGTTACTCTGCGAATAAGCACCGCCGAAGATGATCCGGTAGTTGGTCTTGCCCGCAGGCATCGTAATAGTGTTGATGTCGAAAGTCGCAGGTGCCGAACCGAAGAAAATCTTGTTCGAACCCGAAGCACCGTCGTAACCGCCGCTGAGCTTACCGGAAGTACGCACCGATACGTTCGCAGAGGTATAGGTCACCGTCGAATTACCCGTACCGGAAGCATTCTGCCATGCATCGGTCTGATCGAGGAACGGCCATTTATTATCAACCTTCTCGGCAGGCGTCTTGTCGAAATTGTTCTCGTAAATCGCATCGCCGCTCGGATCGGGAGGCACGACACCGCCGCCCGCCAGGTCGATCTCCTCGCCGCCGTTACCGGTCATCAGCGTGATATCGTCCAGACGGAACTTCGAAGATGCTTTCGCCTCGAACTTGATGTAAAGCGTCGAAGTCGCATTCTTGAGCGTAAAGTTCTTGGTTGCAAATACCCAGTAAGGATCGACCTGATCACCGTCGTTTACCTCGTAAGACAGCGGAGTATAGTCCGTTCCGTTCGCACTGAGATAAACCACGAAGTTGTCCTTGTTGAAATTATTGTCATTGTTATCACCGTCGTAATACTGTCCGCCGAAAGTCAGCTTCAGATTGGTCTGGTCGGAGGCGAGCGTTATGTCTTTAACCGTAAAGGTTGCCGGAGCCGAGCCGAAGAAGATCACGTTCGGGCCCGAAGCACCGTCATAAGCACCCGCGCTGCTCTTACCGGAAGCGCGGATCGAAGTATTCACGCCCTCGTAGGAAACCTTCGAAGCCCCCTCGCCGGTGGTGTTCCAACCCGTATAGTCGGCAACCAACGGATACGGGTTCGCAACGGACTCGCTACCTGCGGTTTCGTTGAAGATGAGCGTCGGCGGCACCACTTCGCCCTGAAGCACATTGACATCCTTCTGAATCAATGCGCCGTAGGAGTTGTAAACCTCGAAAGTCACCTTGGCCGATTGACCGATGTTCGAAGCGGGTACCGTAACGGTCACGGCAGCGTCGCCCTCGCCTTCGGTAGCCGAAAGGCGCACCCAAGTCTGTTCGTCCTCGACGATAGCACGCCAGGGACGGTTCGTTTCAACGATAAAAGTACCGTTGTACTCATCTGCGGGCTGTCCCTCCGCATCGAACGTCAGGTTCTCCGGCGTGACGTTCAGATAGGGAGCGCCCATGTCGTCATTGTCGTCGGTACATCCCGCGAACACCGCCACGGCGAACACGGTCAATGCACTGAAGAGCAATTTCCAAATGCTACTCTTTTTCATAAACAATTAAATTTTAGAGTGATATAAAAATAGGTTAAAAATAACTTCATCGTCTTGCATATTTACTCAGGCCACTTATTCTTAAACTTTTTGTAAAAATACTATTTTTTCCTGTTTCGACAATAATTCGAACACTATTTTCGTATTACAATCCCGTTAAATCAAATATAACGACACACCGGATTTTTATTTCGTATCAAAAACCCCACCAAACCGTATTCTTTCCCGGCAAAATAAACACAAAAGGCGTGCAGTTTTGACCGCACGCCTTTTTTCCGAGAAATACGTCCGGTCAGCGAATCCGGTCGAGCGACCGCACCAGCTTTTCGTCCCGGAAGATCGCCCGCAAAGCCAGCAAGTCGAAAACCAGGCAGACCAACGGGAAAACGAGCGAAATTTTAAGGGTATGGGAGTAAAATTCACTGTCCGCGAAGTAACGGTTGCAAAGGTAGAAATAGATTCCCATCATCGCCCCGGCACCGATGAGGAGCACCAACTCGACGGCACATAACCGGATCTGCACCAGACGGCGCTTGAAAAGGAAAATCGTCACCAACGGCACCAGACAGGCGGCAACCAGAACAACCCCCAGATACACCGTCGGCAGCAACGTGATGCCGGCGGCATCCTTCAGGCCGAAAGCGGTCAGCGTACAAGTGTCCGCCCCAACGGTGAAATCGACCAGCGGCAGCCACAAGGCCAATCCCGTCAGTACGACGACCAGCAACAGATACAGAGTCTGAATACGTTGAATCATATAACTTCTATTTTGTTTATGCGAACCTCTTCGAATCCTGCCGAAAATCGCAGGCTCTGCAAGGTTTATTGATTATCCAATGTTTTTTCGATCAGGTATTTATTACGGTCCGCGGCATTCCGGTCGATCAACTCGCCCAGGAATCCCGCCAGGAACAACTGCACGCCGAGCACGACAGCCAGCAGTGAAAGATAGAAAAGCGGCTGGTCCGTTACGGCCCGCACAGGCAGGTCATGGCACTGTTTATACAACTTGACACCGATCACCCACGCCGTCGTACAGCCGCCGAAAAGGAACATCAACGTTCCCAGGCTGCCGAAAAAGTACATCGGCGAACGACCGAAACGCGAGAGAAACGAAACCGTAATGAGGTCCAGATACCCTTTCACCATCCGCTCCATACCGAATTTCGAATGACCGTACTTGCGGGCGCGATGCTCGACGACCTTCTCGCCGATCCGCTTGAATCCGGCCTGTTTTGCCAGAATCGGAATATAACGATGCATCTCGCCATAGACTTCGATCGCCTTGACCACCCGGCGGCGGTAGGCCTTCAGTCCGCAGTTGAAATCATGCAGCCGGATTCCCGAAACGATGCGGGCCGTCCAGTTGAAAAACTTGCTCGGCCACCGCTTCCCCGCCGGGTCATGACGCTTCTTTTTCCAGCCCGACACCAGATCGTACCCCTCGTCGAGGACCATATGCCGCAGAGCCGGAATCTCGTCCGGCGAGTCCTGCAAGTCGGCGTCCATCGTGAAAACCACCTCGCCGCGTGCTTCGGCGAAACCGCAATACAGAGCGGCGGATTTGCCGTAGTTGCGAGCGAACTTGATCCCCCGCACCGCCGCAAACCGCTCGTGCAGACTCTCGATCACGCGCCACGAACCATCGCCGGAACCGTCGTCCACCAGGATCACCTCGTAGGACAAACCCTCGCCGCGAGCTACGCGGTCGATCCATTCGACCAGCTCCGGCAGGGACTCTTCCTCGTTGTAAAGCGGAACGACGACCGATATGTCGAGCGTAGCATCCATCGTTCTTCTACTCTTCGGATTGAGGACCGAAAGGCCGGGGTGCACGCGCCAGGATACCGGCCAAAATAAGCCCCAGGACGAGGCCGACGATCAGGTTGCCCCAGATCGAAGCCCATACGGTAGCCAGAATGGAAGGCTCCGGCGCCTCCTGTATGGTTTTCAGCATTTCGGCGAATACGCCCTCCATCGACGCAGGGAGCTTTCCCTCCTCGGCGAACCGGATCAATGCGGAAGTATATCGGTCGATATACTCCGAATATCCGATGAAAACACTGCGATAGAGGTATTCCACCACCCCCTTGATCAGGGCCGACGACAGAATCAGGGCCAGAATGAAACCCAGGCCGCGGCTCAAAGGAAATCCCTGTTCGTGACCGTACTGTTCACGGCGGCGCTTGGCGAAACGGTAAAGCAGCGCGATATAAACGACTGCGGCCAAGATCCACACCAGCCCCATCGTCGAAAACCATCCCGACAACATCAAGGACTGCTCTATAACGAAAGCCACGGACATGACCAGTCCGATGATCGCTCCGTACTTGCAGACCTCGTTCCAGAATTTGAATTTTGTCATTCTTCTTCTATTTTTAGCATATGTTTATTCCCGCAATATACCTTTACCTTCCCGCAAAATCTCCGGCTCACCGCCCGTCAGATCTACGACGGTCGTCGGCACCGCATCGCCCGCACCTCCATCGATCACCAGCTCTACGTCCCGGCCATACCGCTCGTGGATCAACTCCGGATCGGTCATATATTCGGTCTCCTCGTCATCCAGCACGGAAGAGGTCAGCAGCGGAGCTCCCAACCGCTCGACGATGGCCCGAGGAATCAAATTGTCCGGAATGCGGATCCCAATGGTACGGCGCCGTTCGAGCGCCTTGTGCGGCATACGCGACGATGCATCCAGCAGGAAGGTGAAAGGCCCCGGCAGATTTTGTTTCAGCAACCGGAACTGGGCGTTATCCACCCGGCAATAGTCGGCAATCCGCCCGAGCGAATCGAACACGACGGAAAACGTCGTGAGATCCTTCCCCTTGATCCGGCGCAGCCGCTCGACGGCCTTCGCCGAACGGATCGAGCAGCCGAAGGCATAGACGCTGTCAGTCGGATAGATCACCACGCCGTCCCTTTCGAGCAGGTTCACCACCCGGTCGATCTCCTTCTCGGAAGGATTCTCGGTATAGATTTTAACCAACATAGGGAGGGCAAATATACGGAAATTATTTAATATTCCGACGATTCAACTCCGCACTATAAGCCCGGGCATTAGCCAGATGTTCGCCGTACGTGCGGGCGAAACTGTGATAACCGTCGAAAGTCGGGCGGGCACAGAAGAAGAGATAGTCGTGATTCTCGAAGTTCAGCACCCCGTCGATCGCAGCGACCGAAGGCATCGCGATCGACGACGGCGGCAACCCCTTGTTCAGATAGGTGTTATACGGCGAAGGGGTTCTCAAGTGCTTGTGCAGAATCCGGCGAAGCGAAAAATCCTGCAGCGCATATTTGACCGTCGGATCTGCCTGCAGGGGCATCCCTTTCCGCAGGCGGTTGATATAGACTCCCGCCACACGGGGCATTTCGTCGGCCTTGTTGGTCTCTTCGGTGACGATCGAAGCCAGCGTCATCACCTCGTCCCGGCTCAAACCGCTGCGTCGGCGGGCGGCATCCCGCTCCGGAGTCCAGAAACGGTCGTACTCCTTGCGCATGCGGCGCACGAAATCCTCGGGCGAAACCGTCCAATAAAATTCATAAGTATTGGGGATAAAGATCGAAAAGAGCTGCAGGCTGTCGGTCCCGACCTCCCGGGCGAGCTGCGGGTCGGTCAGCGCCCGCATCAGCTCCGCAGAATCGGCATCGAGCTGGCGGGCCAGCCGCGAAGCGAGAAAAGCGCGGGTACGGGCATAGTTGAGCGTAACGCGCACGGGCGTCTGCATCCCCAGTTTGAGCATCCGGGCGATTTCGACGACGTTCATTCCCGGTTCCAGTACGTAGTGCCCCGGTTTGAAGGAGCGCTCCAGCTCCAGACGGCCGGCATACCGGTCAAAAGCCCAGTGATGGTCCGTACGGGGACGCAGAGAGTCGAGCAGCCCCGGGTAGTCCGTGCGGGCGCTTATATAAAGGTCGCTCCGCTCCCGGACGGCATCTCCGAAAAACTGAAAGATGAAAACCAAAGCCACCGTTGCCCCGACTGCAACCGCAGCAATAAACACGACAAGCAATCTTTTTTTCGCCGTCATTCTCTTCATTCATTAACTCTCCCCGCACCGCCCTCCGAGACACATCCAGGCAGCCTTTTCGGCATCCGGCTCTCGAAAAACAGCGACAAAATCGCAGATAGTTCCTTTTTTCTTTGCAAAGATACAAAAAATTCGTACTTTTGTGCTGGGGTAAGTCTTATACGACCAGCTCCCACAGAATCCCCCAGGCGAGGAATCGAGCAAGGGTATGTGGTCGTAGCGGTGCGATATAAGTAGCTTACCCTTTTTTTGTGTACCCGCCCATTTCCGGCCGACTTCAAAAACCGTCGATACCAATTCAGGGAACAATCATAAGCAATACCGGGAAATACATATTTCCCGGTATTGCTGTATTCCTTTCGTTTCAGCATCGAATCGAGCAACGAAACCTCTGCGGGACAAATATTATAATACGAATAATATTCAGCACTGCAAATATCCGACTTACTAAAAATCAATTGATTTTCTTCAAAAAACGATCAGTTGTTAGCCAGCGCGATCGCAGCGATCGCCTCCACCACGACCGGACAGCGCAGGGCGATGCAGGCGTCGTGCCGCCCTTTGACGACGAACTCTTCCATCCGTCCCGTCGCAAAATTGAACGTATATTGTTTCTTCGCGATGCTGGAAGTAGGTTTGACAGCGATGCGGAACACCACGGGATTGCCGTTCGAGATACCGCCGTTGATGCCGCCCGCTCCGTTGGTAGCGGTTTTTCCCTCTCCGTTCACAAAACAGTCGTTATGCTCCGAACCTTTCATACGGGCTGCGGCGAATCCGTCGCCGAACTCGATGCCCCGCACCGCCGGAATCGAAAATGCCAGGTGAGCCAATTGCGATTCGAGCGAATCGAAGAACGGCTCGCCCAATCCGACGGGCACCTTGTCGCAGGTACACTCAATGACCCCGCCTACGGAATCCAACTCCCGGAGCGTGCGGTCAATCAGCTCGTCCCAGAGCGTCGGGGCACCCTCGGCGCCCAATTCCTTCCCCGGCTCGCAATTCAGCCGCTCGCGGGGAATACCGCCCAGCTCGGTGATCCGGGCCCGGATTTCGATCGGGCCGATCATCTTCTTAGCCACGACTCCGGCCGCCACCAGCGTCAGCGTCAGCCGCCCCGAAAAATGGCCGCCGCCCCGCAGATCGTTGAAGGCACGGTATTTCCGTTCCGCCACGAAATCGGCATGGCCCGGACGGGGCGTCGCGCGAAAGTCCGAATAGTCGCCCGAACGGGTATTGCTGTTGCGAAATACGATCGTGAGCGGAGCACCCGTAGTGTGCCCGTCGCAGACGCCGCTTACGATCTCCGGCAAATCGCTCTCCTTACGGGGCGTGCTTCCCTTCGCACCGCTGCGGCGACGGTCGAGATCCGCGAGGAAATCCTCGCGCGAAAGCGGCATGCCCGCAGGCACGCCGTCGAGCACCACGCCGATCAGCGGACCGTGCGACTCCCCGAAAATCGAGAGTCTGAATTTTGTTCCGTATGAATTCATAGCCAATTAAATTTCTTCGAGTTTACTTCAGTCGTCCGGCCCGTTCATCGTTTCCGCGCTTCGCCGCACGGAAAGCGTTCTTTCCGCCGGAACGGAAATACCATCTGCCCGCCCCGCTACTCCTGCCGGGCGAGCAGATCGAGGAACGAAGGAAACGACTTGTCGATGCACTTCACGTCGTCCAGCCGCACCGGCTCCGGCGTGAACAACCCGGCGACGATCAGGCTCATGGCAATCCGGTGGTCGTTGTGCGAACGGACATCTCCTCCATGCAACGGCCCGCCCGTAACGAACATCTCGTCGCCCCGGATGTCGATCCGCGCCCCCAGCGTCCGGAACTCGGCATAGATCGTTTCGGCCCGATTGCTCTCCTTCTGCGTCAGACGTCCGACACCCGCGATACGGCTCGTACCGTCGCAATGGGCAGCCAGCACCGCAAGGATCGGGAACAGATCGGGGCAATGCGTGGCATCGACCTCGAAAGCCTTCAGCCGCCGGCCGGTCGCAGTAACGGAGATGTTCTGCAAATCTCCCGGCATATCGCCCCTTGCGGATGCGTCCGCAGGCGCGACGCTCACATCGGCACCGCACGAACGCAAGATGTCGAGTATCTTTTCATCGGCCTGCAGCGAATCGAGCCGCATATTGCGCAGCGTAATTCCCTCGGTCCGCCCCAGCGACGAAGCGACGGCTCCGGCCACCGCGAAATAGGCGGCAGAACTCCAATCCGCCTCCAGGAAGACGTCCGAAGGACGGTACTCCTGCCTGCCCGGTACCGAAAATACGATTTTCGAAGGCGTCCCGCCACACACCCCGTCGTAAAACGCCTCCCTGTTGAGTCGGACACCGAACCGAGTCAGCGTCCGCAAAGTAAGCTCCAGGTAGGGAATGCTCGACGGCTCGGTTACCGTCAGCACGGTCGCATCCTGCAACAACGGCAAAGTCATCAGGAAACCCGATACGGTCTGCGAACTCTCCCGCCCCGAAAAGGAGATCTCACGACGGGTAATACCGCCCTCGATCCGAAACGGAAGATACCCCTCCTCACGGGCAGAACAATGCACGCCGGCTTCGCGCAGTGCGGCGACCGCCTCGTGCAGATTGCGCTTCAGAATACTGCCATGCCCGGAAATTTCCACCGGAGCACCGCCGTTCAAAGCGGAAATATGGGATGCCAGCGGAGTCAACAGCCGCGTGAGCAGCCCCGATTCGCCGGTTTCGATCTTCGTGCAACGTCCCAAGCGCTCCGCTCCGACACCCTCGATATGCAGCGTCGTACCGTCCGACGCAATCCGGCAGCCCATACCCCGGATGACCTCGACGGCTCCGACTATATCGTTGCAAGGGGCGTAATTGGCGAGCCGGCTCTCTCCCGCAGCCAGCGCAGCAGCCAGCACAGCCCGCTGGGCCACGCTCTTGGAACAAGGAACGGCAACCGTCGTCCGACGGAACTCGCGAAATCCCTCGAAAGGATAATTTTCGGCCGAAAGCAGCCGCTCCATCTCCTCGCGGGTATATTGCCCCGACGCCGTGGCGTTGGATGCTCCAGCTGAAACATAAGTATATGGCGCACCGAGCTTCAGGCAGAGCAGACGGGTGAATTTCCCGGCTTCGCCCATCGAAAAAGCGACCAACTGCGGACGCTCCGCAGCGGCGGCACCCTCGAAAAGCGCTCCGTCGGCTTGCAGGTCATACAAACGCATCGTACGGGCAGCATCCGAAATATTCCAGGCCGTCGTGACGATTTTCACCAGATCGGCCCCCTTCGTGCGACACAGCCGGGCGATCCCCTTCAGCTCGTCGAGGGAGGGAGTTCCCTCGAAATCGTGGAACGAAACGATCAGCCAGCACCCGTACTCGCGGGCAAGCGTACGAACGTATTCCAGATGCTCGTCGGGCGCTTCGATCTCTATATCGACATAACGCGCCCCTCTGCGGATCGCCGCCGCGAGCTGCTCGCGGGCGAACGCCTCGGAAGAGTTCGCAATCCGGCAGGTGGCAATCAGGTTCGGCCGAATCTCCACGAGCCGCTCGACCTCTTCGACCGAAAGACGGCAAAGGTCCGCCCGGAGTTCGGCCATCTCACACGATTCGAGGATCGCCCGGCAATCCCCGAAACTCTTTTCCTGTACGCTAACGCAGATCACGGGCGACCTCCTCCAACTGTTTTAATGGAATCGCACGATCCACCACCTCCCCCACCGCACGAGGCAGGATGAAATGAATGGCATCGCCCTCCACCTTCTTATCTTTTTCCAACGCTTCCAGCAAAACACCGATAGCTACGGGCGACTGGGTGGGAAGCCCGACCTTCTTCAAATCCTCCGCCAGACCGACCGCCAGTCCCGCCGGGGCGAGTCCCAGCCGTTCGGACACCCCGGCAGCCAGCACCAGACCGATCGCCACGGCTTCGCCGTGCATGATCGGACAATTTTTCTCGATGGCGTGAGCGAAGGTATGCCCCAGATTCAGCAAGCGCCGCTCCCCCTTCTCGAAAGCATCCCGCTCCACTACGGCACACTTGTATAACGCCGTTTTGCGAATGATTTCGGTAAGCTCCTCCTGCCCGTACACACATTCGCCCCCGCAACAGGTTCCCGCTTTCCGCAAGTGGGCCTCCATCCGGGCGAAATAATCCACGGCCTTGCGATAGTATTCCGCATCGAACAGGATGAAAGTCTTCAGGACTTCGGCGATTCCGGCCCGGAACTCCCGGGGCGAAAGCGTCCGCAGCGCATCGGTGCAGATATAGATCCATTCAGGCTGGGTGATCGTACCGACCATATTCTTATAGGCATGGAAATTCACGCCGTTCTTACCCCCGATCGAAGCGTCCACCTGCGCCAGCAGCGTCGTAGGTACGAAACCGAACCGAATACCCCGTTTGTAAACCGACGCCGCGAAACCGCAGAGGTCGGTCGTGATGCCGCCGCCCACGCCCACGAGAAACGAGCTCCGGTCGGCTCCCCGATCCAGCAACTGTTCGATAATATATTCTACCGTAGCGAGGGTTTTAACCTTCTCGGAGGTCTGGATCGGAATGAGTTCATACCGTTCGAAAAGGCCGAAAAAGGGCTTCAGGTTGCTGTCGATAACGACGAAAACCCGTCGGCCCTGCGGAATCAGGGCATCCAAACCGCTGAAATCGGATGATATATAAAGATTACTCACGTTTATTCGAATTGTTTGTCCCGACAAATTTAGGAATTTTATGCCCGAAATAAAAAAGCGAAAAAAATTTTGTCATTTTCCGAAAAATGCGATACATTTGTCCCGTTAAATACCCTGGACGGATATTCGACGACAAAAACGATATGCAACACGTTCAGTTTACATACTCCTATTATTACCTTTATTCGGGCCGAGTAAAGGCGGGAGTTTGCGTGTTGTAAAGTTCGATCGACAGAATTACGAATTTAGATCATAGCTCCTGCCTTGAGGCGGGAGCTTTTTTGTTTTCAGTATGAAAAAACAGCAACCTGCGGAGCTTGGCGGCTCCGAAGAAACGAAACCAGCGAAACCGACCGTCACCCCGGCCCGCCGGGTGGAAAACGTCGAAGAGTACTACTTCTCCGTGAAACTGAAAGAGGTGGCCCGGATGAACGAATCCGGCGCACGCGTCATCAACCTGGGGATCGGCAGCCCGGACCTGCCCCCGTCGGCCGAAACCGTGCAGGCGCTCTGCCAGGCGGCAGCGCGGCCCGACACGCACGGGTACCAACCTTACGTAGGTATTCCGGAACTGCGTGCGGAGTTCGCCCGGTGGTATAAGAGATGGTACGGCGTGGACCTGGACCCTGCCAACGAAATCCTGCCCCTGATCGGCAGCAAGGAGGGTGTGATGCACATTTCGCTGGCCTTCCTGAACGAAGGCGACGGGGTACTCATACCCAATCCGGGCTATCCGACCTACGCCTCGGTATCGAAGCTCACCGGCGCCCGCATCCTGCCCTACGCCCTGAAAGAAGAGAACGACTGGCAGCCCGATTTCGAAGCGCTGGAGAAAATGGACCTGTCCGGTGTGAAACTGATGTGGTGCAACTACCCCAACATGCCTACGGGAGCCAACGGTTCGCGGGAGCTGTTCGAAAAACTGGTCGCCTTCGGCCGCAGGCACAACATCGTGATCTGCCACGACAACCCGTACAGCTTCATCCTGAACGACCGCCCGTTAAGCATTTTGAGCGTACCGGGAGCCAAAGAGATCTGCATCGAACTCAACTCCATGAGTAAAACCTTCAACATGCCCGGCTGGCGTATCGGAATGGTAGCGACCAATTCCCGGTTCCTGGAGTGGATCCTGCGCGTGAAGAGCAACATGGACTCCGGGATGTTCCGCCCGATGCAACTGGCCGCCGTCGAAGCGCTGAAAGCCCCCGACAGCTGGTACCAACGGATGAACGAGGTATATCGCCGCCGACGCGCACTGGCGGCCCGGATTCTGGAAACCCTCGGCTGCGATGTCCGCGACGACCAGGTGGGAATGTTCCTCTGGGGACGGGTGAACGATACCCTCGCGGCGCA
>OIKY01000261.1_pt1 | contig 15085 bp, 10 predicted proteins | sample 1584281 | NCBI WGS metagenome assembly OIKY01 (sample SAMN02674697, study PRJEB24791) | human gut metagenome, SKBSTL033 | isolation source: stool | host: Homo sapiens | place: USA | reverse complement strand
CCCTACACGACGCTCTTCCGATCTAATTAAGAGTTTTTGTGTCTGAGGCAATACAAAGCGCACTATTTTTGCGCAGTTTAAAAACGAATGTGCAATTATTCAACCTCCTTTTTTCACTTCTCACACAAACCGGATTTCACTCCTTTTTATAAGAAAATTATTAAAATTAAACTTCCTGTTTACCAAGTGTATAGCTACTTTAACAACCTGTTGAAAACTTCTCGAAATATTTTCTTGGTTTTATTGTGGGGAATTGTGGGGAATTGTGTAATTTTACAACCTGAATAATATAATAAGGTATAAACATGAGATTTCTCGGCAATTCGGAAGCAAAAGCTGTTGCAAAATATGTTCGTATCGCGCCGCGCAAACTGCGCATCGTGATTAACCTTATCCGCGGCAAATCCGTGGGTGAAGCATTCGCGATCCTCAAACATACCCCTAAAGTTGGGTCTGAGGTAATCGAGAAGGTACTGCGCAGTGCAGTTGCCAATGCAGAGCATAACTTCGACATGAATGTAGACGAACTCGTTGTATCCACCTGCTTTGTGGATCAGGGTCCTACCATGAAGAGAATTCATCCGCGTTCCCGCGGACAAGCGTTTAAAATTTTGAAACGCTCCAGCCACGTAACCGTAGCAGTTAAAGAAAAATAATATCCCGAAGAAGGAGGGAAACGATAGTGGGTCAAAAAGTTAATCCGCATGGTCTCCGCGTAGGTATTATCAAAGATTGGGATTCCAAATGGTATGCTGACAAAGACTATGAGAAATTCTTATTAGAAGATATTAAAATTCGTGAATTCATTAAAGAAAAACTGTTCTTGTCCGGTATCTCTAAAGTAGAAAGAGACTTCTGAATCTAAATCGCCTTCATCTCCCCATTCTCCTTCATGATCCAATTCTGCATTCTCAAAACGATCACACAATGTTTTGTAATCTAACCCTATGGTGATAATCAACTTTAGTGGATATATCACAAAATCAAATTCTTTTTCTTTCATTTTTCTTCCTCCTTCTTAAACTTATGGTAAGCATCACAGACCCTATCAACTAACCATCCCATCAGATAGGCGGCATGCTCATCTTCTCCGGCGTAAAAACTGTAATTTATGATTATTTAACCAATAAAACCACCATACTTTAGAAGGTGGATGAATTGGTTTGATTAATTTTGAATCAAAATTACAGATAAAAATGATTTCATACAAATACAACATATACCATTCCAGGAAAACGAAGTATCTGGAAAAGATGCTTCGTGAGTGTTGTTTTGTATGGAATCATGCGTTAGCTTTACAGAGAAGGTATTATGGGATGTTTGGGAAATACATACCGGTTGGTAAGATGAAGAAGTATTTTGCCAAAAGAATTAAAAGAAATCTTCTTCATTCCCAAACAACACAAGAAATACTTGAACGTCTTGACGAATCTTATAATCGTTTCTTTAAGAAATTAGCCAAACGACCATCTAAGTTTAAATCACCAGAGAAATTCAATTCTTTTGTATTCAAACAAGGCGGCTTTACTTTGAATGGTAATTGTCTAACAATCAACAAAGGAAAGAAACGATTTAGATTCTCATACAGTAGGGCGTACAAAGGCAACATTAAACAAATAAGGATAGTAAGAGAGACCTGCTCACGTTTCAGTTTGATTATAGTTGCAGATTATAATCCTTTTTCATCCAACAGAAAGACACATGATGGTGCATCTATAGGATTGGATTTTGGGCTGAAAACTTATCTAACTAAAAGTGATGGTAGCAAAATTGGGTCTCCATTATTCTTCAAACAATATCAAAACAAGATCAAGAAATGCAATAGATGTATTTCGAGATCGAAAATTGGATCTAATAATAGAAAAAGGAGACGTTTTGAACTTCAACAAACGTACAGGGAAATTGAAAATCTACGTAATGATTTCCAATGGAAATTGGCACACGAACTTTGTAAAAAGTATGATTTCATTTTCCTTGAAACATTAAACATTGAAGCAATGAAACGTCTATGGGGTAAGAAAATATCCGATTTATCCCATTCATCATTTGTTGACAAACTGGAATATATAGCAACAAAATATGGTGTAACAGTCCATCATATCGATAAATGGTATCCTTCTTCTAAAACTTGTGAATGTGGCTATGTCAATAAAAACCTGTCGTTAAAGGACCGCACATGGGTGTGCTCAAGATGTGGGTCTGTAAATGATCGTGATTTGCTTGCAGCCCAAAATATTCTTCGGAAGGGCATTTCCGAATTGGAGAGCATGGGTAATTCCAGCAGTAGAAATACTGGGGTTCCATGCGTTTGTATCCAAGAATCCCACGCACTTTAGGCGTGGGAGTATGTCAAATAATACTTGTTTCATAACAAACTGTTTTTCAACAAAGATAAACAAAAAAGCCGAAGATATACTCACGTACTTCTTCGGCTATACCTTTAAAGCTAAAACTTGTTTACTATTGAAGCAAAATCAATGATTATATTTTTATTTTCTTAATTTCTTCAATCATATTCTTATATCCGCAGAACTTGCTGTTAATAACATCGAAGATAGATTCTGACCAGCCAGCTATGTTCAAGATATTAGATCCTCTGTAAAACATCTCACTTCCATATCCTTGAATAGAAATAGAAACGATTTTGCAATTTGGATTCACTTTTTTAAACCCTTTCAAAAGTTCGGCGAATTTACCATATCCATAACCGGAGGTTTTCTCCCATACAATAGATTCGCCATCTCCTATCTGCATATCTGAAATAACGTACAAGTTATCTACTTTGATCTTATCTTTAACGCACTTATCCAAGAATGCAAAAAGACCGTTTTCAGTGGCACCACCGCATTCTCCTCCGGCAGTAAAAGATTTTTTGTTATTCCATAAAACACCTTTACTTCTATCATATTCGTAATTGATAAGTTTGTCACCAAACATACCAATAAATACGTCAGGAAGCACAGAAGCAATCATACAGCCAAACAAGTTGCCAATGACAGCCGTACTTGTTTTGCTAAAGGCAGACACCTCAGAAGATCCTCCCATATCTCCACGTACAGAGCCAGAGTGGTCAATCAGGATAGCCGACCGCCCCTCCAATACCGGCAGGTTCTTGCAGGAGATGGTTATGGCTTTCTCCAACGCATCTAAAATCTTATCTTTGTTACGCGCTGTTAATTTAGCACGTTTTTTATCCGACTCAAATACAATATCATTATCGGAACCATCAGTGCCTATATTTTCAACCTCTTTGAAAGCTGAAGCAAAACGGAAAGGAAGCATCTTCGAATTAAGCACCTTCTCTTCTATTGTAAGCTGCCTACAAACTTCATCTATTTGATCAGGCGCGTATTTGATTATGTTTACAAGGTTACGAACCATATTAAAAATAGGCATGCCTTTTACATTAGAAACCACGTCCCGAATAGCGTCACCTAAAGCTTCTTTCTTTTCCTTATTGTCTTTCTTATCCTGTCCGGCTTTAGACATTTCTTTTTCAAGAATCTTGCTTTCGTATAATCCAGACAAAGACCGACCTTCTATAAGGTACTGGAAAGCCGTTTTGTTAGCCTGATTGCCTTTAGGGTGAAATAAGTTTACGAGGTCAACCATAGTAATGACCCTACTGTCCATCTTGTACTTGTCAATCCGATACGGATCAAGACCTTCCAAAGCCGTCTTAAATCCTTTCTTAATAGCACTGGATATACCTCTTAACTTCTTTGGATTTTTGTCGTTAAGAGCCGCATAGCAGCCAAGAATTTCACTCATATCATCAGGACGCATAATGATCTTGTTATAGAACCTTGAAGCCCATTCCTTACCCGATGCTTTGCTGGCAAGGACAGAAGCCATAAGATGCGTTACTGACCTAAGCTTTCCTTCTTTCCTAACATACAATGCTGTTTGTGCTGCAAAATACGGATCCACCTGATCCATAAGGTTCTTAATTCTTTCTACTTTATCTTTTTCTTTCTCATAATAAGAATCGGATAACATAGTAGTCATTACCGTAGCTACCAACTCTTCTTCTGCGTTAGGCTTATACGCCTTCTCTCCCATGTGATTCACGATCGTAGGTTTAACACCTTCATCCTTTTTGTTAAACTTTCCCATTTGTTGTTGTTTTCTTTAAAGTGTTATACAAAAAAAGCAGTGATATTACTACCACTGCTTGAAAAAAAAATATATCAAAATGAATACTCAATGAGGGAAAAGCTGAAGTTAGTGTAAACAATGAAATAATGGATTTGAACCATCGACCTATACTTTAAAAGAGTATCGCTCTATCCATCTGAGCTAAATTCGAAGTAACTAACCCCATCACCACTCATTAGTTTTTATATATTTCAAACAGAGGAAAAACGGAGCCGGACAAAATGAAAATATTGGATTCGAACCAATGAAAAGTATTATTACAGAATACCGCGTTATCCACTACGCTAATTTTAGAAGTAGCCGAACTCCTCACCATCTATATATTTTATTAAAACAGGGAGAACCTGGAATGTGTTTTAATATGAAAGGAGGTTTTGATCTACCAACTGATCTAATTTTTCTTACATGAAAAATATAGGACTCGAACCTATGACACAAACCGAAGTATCACCTTCCATCACCACTGTCTTACATTATAATCTCTCTTGATTACGATGCAAATATAGACACTAAAATATGATTTACAAATTAAAATGATTTAAAATGTGTTAATTTGGATAAATAAATGTAGTGAATAACATAAGGTGATTATACACAACCTTGTACTTAAAAGTATTACCCTCTACTTGCTAATAGGCAGAGGGTAATACGATATTATCTATTCTTAATCTTATCTTCGGAAATCAACCACTGGAATATAATTTTCCGGCTGCTAATTACTTTCTTTATCCTCATCAGCATCCAACTTCCTCTTAACCTATCCAGCCATGACCGTCTGAAATTAAGGGCATCAGGATTAACTGACTTATTTATATCGTTATCGTCCTTGATCCAAATAGGGGTCTCTGACCGGTCATCGTCAACCCTGTTGAAGAAGTCATTTAACTTATGTCTTCTATATACCTCAGTATCCAGGACCTCAGTATAGTCACCTACGATCTTCGGATACGATATACGTTGCGCTAAATTATTCTTTTCTTCTGGAACAAGATGAATTTCACCTGAGTTGTTTGTGTCGTTGTAGATAGTTATCGTATCTAAACCTACTTTCCTGTCAAGAGTGTAATTCACATCATCTACGTATTTCCTTGCATCAAGCTCGTATTCTACAGAAGCCAACGTAGAGCCATTATATTTCTCTTTTATCGGCACTTCTAATATAAATGGATATGTTGCTCCGTAGAATGTCTGGAAGCTCTTATTCGTCAGCAAATGACTCCATAAGCCGCCTTCTTTGCCTGATGCCGGGAAGTTTATTCCTGTCTGGAAATATTGTTGCTGTTCTATATAATAGTCAGGACAGAACGAATAATAAGAAATCCATTCTTGCTTCAGACACGAATATCCGATAGTGAACGATACGTCTTTAAAATACTGTTCGTCTTTTAAAGATATTTCCTTATCGTTTGACAACACCTCCGTTTCATTGTATAAGAACCTTCCACCATCATATTTGTAATATGCCGGGTTCTTAACAGGTATATAATCTTTTTTCGTGATAAGTACCCTCTTATACCTGTTATCCCATCCAAGAGACAGACCAAGACCGATAAATTTATTGTCTGTATCTTCTTCTGTCATCTCTGTACCGGTTAAGATGTTAGTTATTCCGTATCTAAGAATCTTAAACGGAAGATGACGTTTAAGCCAATGTCTGATACCTACACTAAGTTCCTTGAGATTACGTCCGTTCGGATCGGTCATAAACACTTGTGCTCTTTTAGTATCTACCCAGAAGTGACCAAATTCTGAACTAATTATTTCAGTGCTCTGGGTTCCAGAATAACCGAGGTCGGTCGTGTTGTACTCCAGAGGCCTGGACGCGAACAGACCGCCTGTGCCCATCTCATCCTGCCCCGGGGAGGTGCGCTCCTTGATTACGTCTATGGCGTTATGGAGTGAAACCTGATCCTCGAACCTGACAAGGATCTGATCGGATTCAATACGCTTCATGTGAATAAGCTTCCCGTTGCTGGTTGGGAACTCATGATAGTCCATAGGCTTGTACGTCAGCCACGGATCTGTTTGACTGTTTTCAGATACGTCAGCCCTACTCCATATAACCCCATTAGGTCGCTGGTAAGCACAATCATAAAAACGACGTTCGTATGTCGCCGGCAATACATTAGGCGTCAATGTCATTCTTGATGAATAGATAGGACTTATCTTGTAATCATTGTCCCTATGGATAGATACGTTCTTTTCTTGTGTCCACCAAGCAAAATCACCATGAGCCGGATAAAACCATTCATGGGGCTCTACTCCTTCTAATCGGAAATTGCAGTTTATTTCCGATTCTACGAGGAATTGAGGAATACCATAAGACCACAGATAGAATCTACCATCCACGTATTTCTTAGCCTCGTTCTCACCATTTAAATTATACAAACTTTTTCTGTTTGGATAAAAAGAATACGTTCCTTTGCTTGATGATGTCCAGCTATTAAAACGTTCGTTGTCAGTATGCTCAAGCATATCTTCTCCAGTATCGTAATTAACGAAATACTTGGGAAATCCGACATTTCGGTAATCATTGTAAGCAAATGGTATCATATCCCCTATACCAAAAGCAGTATTATAAAAAAATGGGAATTTCCGTTTCATGGAAAACCTCGATATGTAGGTGTCACCGCCAAACAGCGGTTGTTTCCCTCCTTGGAAGAATCCACATCCTCCGACTGATATCCATTTGATGTCTTCTATAGCTCCATACTGATCGGGCCTGTACCGCATAAGCTTCATATATGGAGAACAGATATAAGACAACATCTTCGTTCTTTCAAAAGATTCTTTAGACCCGGCATCAGAAGCCATGATAACAGGGTCATGGATACGACTTGTATCATATACCTGAGCCTGCATAGGATACGATATGAGATACTTTGAATTTAAGATACTCGTATCAGGATCCTTTTCCCCCGGATCTCCAAAAGACAAGAACATAGAAGATTCTCTATCTATGTTATTTATAAACAAGAAATCTTTTGAAGCGTTTTGGCTATCATCACCCACATCTTCTCCAGTAACCCAAGATGATGTCGTAGACGGGTCGGATATGGGGTACATACCTGATTTAAGACTCTTGGTGTTAGCCAATCCCCTTAATCTGTTTTGTTCGTATGGAGCCGTATCATCGAAGCCCATCATGCTATTGTAGTAACCTACAGACGTGTAATAAAAAGCATGGTTTCTTCTTGGGCCATTGTTTATGAATGTCGTGAGCCAATCATATCTATACTTACCATACAATACCGGTCTTTTAGCAAGCGTATCAGATATGGTGGCAATCATTGAAGCAAATATCATTGCCATATTGATATTACCTATCACACCTACATACGCAGACGTAGAACGGTTCATAAGCTCTTCCGCTATCTGAGAAGCTATGGTGGCCGTAGATTCGATGTTAGCCAACGTAGCCGCCATCTTATATGATTGTTTCCCTAATATCGTCCATTTGGGATGATCTTCAACCTCATCAAAGTTTCCTACAGACATTCCCCTTATAAAACCTTCTATAGCCACCTCCGTAGGGGTTTCAGGCTTATTGAAATAAATATCAGGAGAACTAAATGCATACCACACGTTTCCTTTTCTGAAAAATGGGTGGGTTATAAACGATACCCTTTTTTCAGTTGCGTAATTAAAAGAGTCATCCGATAAATCATTATACGGATAATTAGGATACAGATTAAGATTCGAGTTTTGACCTGAATACCTGTACATGTCGTAAGCTATTCCGGTAGCTATAACAGAACGATTAAGGCGTCTGTCACCTCTATATATCTCATAGCCTGTAACCATATCTCGCTGCTCTTTGGTTATCAATCCGGAATCTACAGCAAAATCAAGGAAGACGTTAATCATATCCTCGTCTACTAATATTCCTATAGGATAAATATCAGAAGGAACATCATAAGACCTAACATCCCGATTCATGAAAAGCATATGATCGTTGTCCGGGAACTTATAATGCCGGATAGGTTGTTGACAAAAGACGGTACTGGTATCTACCGTACCATATTTATGACCTTTAAAAGACATCATTCCCTTATCATCCGTAGAAGGGGAACCGTAGTATTCAGTAAGCTTGGATACGATATTGTCGTAAGCTTTCTTGGAATTGCCTTCATAGCCATGATCACTTATCTTAACCTTGCTGCTGTCATACAGTTCAAAATTAGCAGGATACTTCTCAGACGATTCCCAGTAAGCGAAATCACCGTACTTGTATTTCCTTGGAGCACAGTTTATGGGACGATCCCCGCATATTGTACACTGGCTGGCGTACTCCACTGTGGCCCTTAACGATATTTCTTTTGCCCGTACATTTATCCTGTCTATTTCCTTTTCTCTGATACCAAAAATATAGGGGTATATAGTTTTACCAAGGACGTAAGATGTGCCTACCAAACCTCTTGACGGATTCTTACTGTTCTCCTCTTCTCCATCGTCTTTGACCTTACAGAAATCAATTTGTCGGACGGTAAAAATCCAAGGGCATGATACGATAGGGCAGTCTATGGCTACATACAATCCATCAGGGTACTTATCGAAGAAAGATTCGCCTATGTGCCCAAAATAAGGACGGGATGCTCCAACAATAACATAATTATCGCCTTCATCCATGACCTTCTCCCAATCAAAGTTGAGATCATCCTTATCTATCTTCCTATTGCTTCCCTTGTATCTTGGATCTAATGATTTCCAGAAAGAAAGACGGACATATTGTGTGGACACAGCATCCATAAGACCATCTATTTTACCCAAAGATTCCAGATAAAGAACTTTGTCCTTGGCCAGGAAATCAGGATCATCCCATTCTTTAGGTCTTGTAATATGAAGGAAACGGGCGTTACGAAGCACGCATTTCGTAAACCTCCATACCAACAACTCTGATGTAAACATCGTAGAACCTTTAACATTTTCAGGAATAAGAGCGCCTACGTTATTGTCAGCTAAATTAGCATAAGAACCCCAGGTCCATCCATCTCCGTAATCTCCTTCTGGAACGTAACCAGTATCAAGGAAATTATATGAATAATCATCTATTTTCTTCTCTATCTCAGGCCAGGTGTCCCTTATCAAGGCTCCAGGCGCTATCCTTGACCTGTAGGCGTCGTTGTGGATAGTGCTCGAAGAACGTCCGGCACGCCAATCTGGAAGACATCTTCCATTAAAACAAACCTTCCCCTCTTCATCTTCTTTATCGTTATTCCACACATCATTCATAAGAAGGTATGCTCCAAGAAGTGTAGAAGATGACTGGAATGAGTTATAATCGCTTCTGGCAACAGTAGGATTAAGACAAGGCTCTTCTATAAAACATCCGCAAGTACACGGCATAGAATCCAGAACATAAATAGCTTCGGCTATAGACTGTAATATAACAGACGGTTGTAACAGAGAATCGTAAACAGCGCACGCCTTGGTTCCGTCATCACCCGACCAGTATCCAGCCCAATGACCGCCATCTTCGTCATCGGCAAAGAAATACTTGTCCATGAACTCTATCATTTGCTCCTGTAGTTCCCAGTTAAATAACACAGAATACTTATCCTGCTTTTCACCGCCGGTAGTATATAGGTAGTCGGTGGATACGTGCTCCATATCCTCAAGCTCCTTATACGTATATTCTTCACGGAAACCCACAATACGATCTACCGGAGCTGTAATAAGCGAATACTGGCGATGCGCATCAGTACACTCGGCTCCAAACTCAGGAGCCTCGATACTATCTATAGCTTCTTTTTGTTCCTCCGTATTAGGATCGTCAGGGTCTCCGTAGCTGTTGAATATATCGCATATTTCGTTGGCAGCAGCATTATTAGGTTCTTCTGTAGCGGTATTACATGCGATGTCTTTTATATTAGATGAAAAATAATTAATCACCTCATCTATTATAATCTGACTTCTGAATGTAAAACTAACGTTTGTATAAGTTTTAAAATCATTTTGCAATGTTATGGTTTGACCGATAGTAGCCGGATTCTTACATTCTTCTTGTCCGGTTTCTTCATCATCAAAATCCTTCGGATATCCTGCCGTATTATAATACTGCCACTTAAATTTACGCTCTTGCCCTGAACAAGGTGGAGCATATTGGTTTATGGACTTATATACCCTATCGGTATCCTTATTTTCTATTTCTGCCGCAGCATCTTTATAAGGGGGAGGTATTAACACAAATGCTGGAGTTTTGTAACCGTTGGAGCACTTGAAAGAAATAGCAAACGGATATACTTCATTTCTCATATACCCCACATACAATGAACAGGCATTACCGTCCTTATACAGATCTTCGTGGGCTACCGATGCCTGCCATTGAAGGAAGTGTCCCATGAGGGAAACTACAGGCTGTAAATTCCATTCTTTTTCCGCCGTAAGACCATATTGGAGAAGACGATTCCCGACAGCTACAATCCCCCTTGATGTGTTATATACAGGTTTTTTTAAGGATATGTGTTCGAATGTCGTACGTTTGTTATTAAGATCCGAATAATACAATATAGTCTTTTCTGATACAGGATGAATACCTTCTACAAAATAGTCGACAACCGGTTGGGTTTCTCCGTTGTATCCTACTGTGTTTTGAATGATAACAACCTTAAAATACTCAACTTGACGATCTATGTTAGATACGACAAACCTAATACCTAAATTAGTACGTTCTCCCCATTTGCCATCTTTTTGAGTAATATACTGTTCATCGAATATAGGTACAGGATTAGTAGGATTAGAATAACTTCCAAGCTCGTTTCCAAACTCGTCACAAGGAGCCACAGTAGCCTGATAGACGCCTGAGCGTAGGCTGCCCCCGTACTCTATCTGAGCCGGCTCTATGCACATGGGTTTGAGTAGCGGAAACACCCTAAGTTTCTCACATGCCAGAAAACAACCATTCTCCTGCATGAACTTTTTCCTATCGTATTCTTTATCGCATATCTTATACCCATGATAATGATACCATATATCACCTTCATCATCAGGAGTCAGAGCCTTGTCTACAATAACATACCTGGGAGGATTATAATCGTCAGTCCAGTAAATACATTTTCCACATTTCTCTGTCTTTATTTCTATGGTTTTTATAGGATGGTAGATAGAGAACTTAAGGCACGGATCTTGCTCGTTGTCTTCAAGCAAAGTTTTCATGCCAGAACACAACGACTCCGATCCTTCTACCATAGATTCTATATCGGAATCGGATAAGATACTTGTATCGGATTCAGGCTTGAAATAAGTTATTTTAGATACGCCTGTTTCAGGATTTGTTATAAAAAAATAGATATTGCCTGAAGTAAGATCATTCTTATAACCAATAACTTTAAACCCATCGAAATCAATGCATTTAAGATTACTATGCTCGTTAGATCTCATCCCAACATTACCGTCCTCGGATTCGATGTTGGCATTCAAGGCAAACGTATAATGCTGATCCGTAAGACTCGACGGATGCAGATCGCGGTTCATGCCTGTTTGAGGAACCGCTATGTTTCTGTTATCTTCTGATGCCATCTTTGTAACTGTTTGTCACAAAGATAGCAAAAGAAGAACTAACTCACACAACAGAAGCTACTGGAATAACAAAACCTTGCGCCATAGCTTTATGGTAGTCTCCTGTTAAATAATTATTGTTAAATTCGAATCTCCTCATCATACCATAAACTTTTTGGTGATTATATACAACTTTACACCACAAATATACCGAATTGTTTTTATTTATAAATAATAATTCCTACATTTGTGCCATGAGATTAGTCGAACAACATACAATCAAGCCAAGTTCTGTTTATTACAATGAACTTTATGATCTATTGTATAAGTGTAAAAACTTATACAATAAAGGATTGTATGTTGTTAGACAACACTATTTTCAATACAAGGATGATAATACTGTAAAGTACAAATATCTCAACTATTATTCTCTCGAAAGAGTGTTGAAAACAGAAAATGATGTTGACTATCGTGCTTTACCAGCACCAGTTGCTCAACAGGTGTTGATGATGGTTGATAGAAACTTTAAATCTTTCTTCAATCTCTTTAATAAAAAGAATAGAGGTGAGTATTCCGAATTTGTTAGAATACCTAAGTATCTTAACAAAGATGGTTTGTTCCCTGCTGTTTTTACAACAAATGCTTTTTCTCAAAAATGGATAAAGCAAGGCGTTGTTAAGTTACCAAAACAATTTTCCTTTACAACAAGGACTAACAAACAAAATATCCAACAACTTAGATTCATTCCTAAGAATGGGTATATTGTTCTTGAAATAGTTTACAACAAGAAGGAAAAGGATTTTATGTCAGATAATGGAAACTATCTTGGTATCGACATAGGATTAGATAATTTAGCCTCTTGTGTTTCTAACAACGGTTCTTGTTTTATCATCAATGGTAGACCTCTGAAGTCTATTAACCAATATTATAACAAAAGATTAGCATTCTTAAAATCTAAGTTAAAAGATAATAAACATACTTCAAAACAAATAAGGTCATTAACAAACAAAAGGAATAACAAGATCAAAGATTATCTTCACAAGGCAAGTAGGATATTGATTAATCACGTAGTTTCCAATGGTATTAATACGATCATAATCGGTCATAACAAATGCTGGAAACAAGAGATCAATATCGGAAAACGAAATAATCAGAACTTTGTATCTATTCCTTTTAATATGTTTATTTCAATGATATCTTATAAAGCAACATTAGAAGGAATAAATGTTAAGATCGTTGAAGAATCTTATACTTCAAAATGTAGCTTTTTGGATAATGAACGGATTTGCAAACATGAATCTTACAAAGGAAGAAGGACCAAACGAGGATTGTTCAAAACTTCTTCTGGTAAGACAATTAATGCTGATATCAATGGTGCTTTTAACATCATTAGAAAATCAGCAAAAGAATCCTTTGATGTAACGATGTTACCAGAAGGTAGAGGGTTTTGGTGGAACCCAGTACGGATTTCCGTATAAATGTATATTATTTTACGCTTTTGGTGTAAAGTGCTATATAGTCACATATCTTTTACCCCTAATCAAAACAGTTCCATCACCGCTGGTTCCTTCCGAGCCGCATCCGCCTCCTCCGTAACCACCACTTTTTCTGTTTCCTCTTCCGATTCCACATCCTTCATCATAATCGGATTCACCTCCCATACCACCATCCCTATTTCTATCAGCTCCACCACCTCCGGCATTTCTTTTACCCGTCGGTTCTCCAAAATCTCTGGTTGTATATCCTTGACCTTTTCCTCCTCCATATTTCGTTCCAGGTGGGTGATATATCCCATTACTGTCTGTTATTCCAGGGGCATCAGATCCATCCGATCCAGCGTAAAACTCATCACCTGATTGATCTACAGATCCTCCACTTCCACCATTTCCTCCAGTATAAGGACCACCTGTTGAGTTTTCTCCGTTAAGAAGACCATTACCAGAAGGATTTCCACCATCTGCTCTGTAAGATGAGTTCATAAATTGAGAGAATCCTCCCTTCTCAGGATAGCCATAATACAAACCTGCTCCACCTTTTCCTACTATGATATTAATTTCTTGACCTGGTGTTACAGATATTTGAGAACCTTGTTTTATTCCTATATTGTTTCTTTTGTAAGTCTTGGTATATCCACTTCCGGCGCCAGAACCGTTTCCACTTCCACCACCTCCACCAACAAGAAAAACATCTACTTCCGTGCATCCTGCCGGCACTACCCATGTGTAATTACCGGCCGGATAAAACCTTATAAGAAAGTCCTCAAGCTCCCTATTTTTATCAAAAAAAACGACGCCTCATAATATATCAGGAATTACCCCCCCCCCTATATATAATAACTTATTGTAAATCATATAATTATATTTAATATAGATAATCAAACAAATACAAAGAAAGAATCATTGCGATACATACTACTCTTCTCTGTTGCAGAAGTAATACAATCAACATCTTCATCTGCATTATTAATAAGATCTCTCATTCCATCGTATCTATTAGAAAACATAAAAACGTACCTATGGTCATTTATCTGAAACTTGTATATAATACCCTGTTGTTCACTTGTAGGATACGGGTCAAATGCAATCCATATTGACATTGGTTCATAACCGGTAGAAGTGCTTGAAAACGAAAAAGAAACTGAACTATGAGTATGAATATTAAAAGCCGTACCTTCTCTAAGCTGATTCAGTACACTATTTATCTTATCCTGGCTAATTGTATCGGATTTGATTTTATTCATTAAATTAAATAACTTGATCCTATCTCCAGGCTCGATTTCTGTTTTTACACAATGATAAATAGCTCCATTACCAGATCTCTGTTCCTCAAAATATCTTCTCCTACTCATAATGATACTCCTTCCTATAATAACCAAGAAAACTAAATCCTTCCGACTCCTCCCTCAAAACATCATGCTTATTCCAATACTTTTCTAAGTCGAAAGCCTCTCTTTCGAATACGATATTATGATATGCCTTATCATGATCGCGATATATGCACAACCTAATCAGGTACTCAATTAAATACCATGAATAGTATAAAAATATCGGAATAAGAGACAGCCACAGCATCCACCATCCTGCATTACCGAATAAGAGACACAATCCTATTGTAAGCAATGATATAAACATACCAAAACAAAACATTGTATGATACTGATTGCAATGTGCCTCCTCATGATATTCGGCTCTCAATGATATACTATCACGTTCGGTAAATACGGCTCCAAATAACATAATTGTTTTGTAGCCGTCAATGAACGTAAATAACTTAGCTATTTTTGATTTATAATATATTTTCATTGCTAAAAAATATTTTATACCAATTGCATAAAGTCAAAAACTCAATAGGAGAATTAACTTCATCCCATTCCCATTCCTTAAGGTAGGACTCTAAGCTGCTTCTATCAACGTCTTCACATCCATGAAGA
>OIKY01000255.1_pt1 | contig 15571 bp, 9 predicted proteins | sample 1584281 | NCBI WGS metagenome assembly OIKY01 (sample SAMN02674697, study PRJEB24791) | human gut metagenome, SKBSTL033 | isolation source: stool | host: Homo sapiens | place: USA | reverse complement strand
AGGAACTAGAAGCTTTACGTATAAAGTATCTCAGCAAAAAAGGCGAGATATCGGCGTTGATGAATGATTTCCGTAATGTAGCGGCTGATCAAAAACGTGAGGTTGGCAAATACTTGAACGAACTAAAGGAAACAACCCAGAGCAAGATCAACGAATTAAAAGAAAGCTTTGAGAATGTACAGACCGCAAACGATGATATCGATTTGACTCGTACGGCTTACCCGATCGAACTAGGCACTCGTCATCCTCTATCACTTGTAAAGAAAGAAATTTGCGATATATTCGGACGGTTAGGATTCAGCATCGCTGAGGGACCGGAAATCGAGGACGACTGGCATGTCTTCTCGGCGCTCAACTTCCCGCCCGAGCATCCGGCCCGCGACATGCAGGATACGTTCTTCATCGCCAAGAACCCCGACGTGCTGCTGCGGACCCACACCTCGTCGATTCAGGTGCGGACGATGGAGCGGCAGAAGCCGCCGATCCGGGTGATCTGCCCGGGCCGCGTCTTCCGCAACGAAGCGATTTCTTACCGCGCACACTGCATCTTCCACCAGATCGAGGGACTCTATATCGACGAGGGCGTGTCGTTCGCCGATCTGAAACAGTCGATCCTCTACTTCGCCAAGGAGGTTTTCGGCGAGAACGCCACGATCCGCATGCGCCCCTCGTACTTTCCCTTCACCGAACCGTCGGCCGAGGTCGATGTGTCGTGCAACCTCTGCGGCGGCAAGGGCTGCAACGTCTGCAAGGGCACGGGTTGGCTGGAGATCATGGGCTGCGGCATGGTCGATCCCAATGTGCTGGAGGCCAACGGAATCGATTCGAAGAGATATTCCGGGTTCGCGTTCGGCATGGGGGTAGAGCGTATCGCCATGCTCAAATACGGCGTGAAGGATCTGCGGCTCTATTTCGAGAACGACGTGCGGTTCCTGCATCAGTTCGATACGGTGCTTTAAGCGCTGCGGTACACTTCCCGGGTCGGGGAGCGGCGAATCGCCCGCCGGATGCCGGGATGTTCCGGGGATGAAGTGCCGTATCGTTCGCGGGAATACGAAAAGCGGTTCTCCGACGTTTTCCCGACAGACGAAGGGAGGGGCTGCGTCTTGTCCATTGCACTCTTCCGGCGAAGAACGAAGATACAAACTCAACGATTTCAATGAAGCGGATGCTTGCGATTCTGGTGCTCTGCACGGCTTTCTCCACGGGGTTCGTCCCGCAGGGAGAGGCGTTGCCCGCACCTGCGGCGGAGGCCTCGTGGCCCGACTCGCTGCGACCGACCGAATACTATACCGAGGGTGTGAAAAAACTCCTGATCGGAGAGGACACCCTGGCGGCCCGGGCACTGTTCCTGCAGGCCCTGGAGCTCGATTCCGCGTATGCTCCGGCCTGGTTCCGCCTCTCTTCGGTGACTCCCGACGGCGATCCGCAGGGTACGGCGTGGGCACGGCGTGCTTACCGGCTGGACTCGCTCAACAAGTGGTACGGGCAGCTTTACGGGCAAAAACTGCTTGCTGAGGGAGAACTCGACAAGGCGCGTCCGCTGTTCGTGCGGCTTTCGGCGCTCGACCCGACCAATCCCGACAACATTCGTATTCTGGCGATCCTGTACCAGCAGGCCGGGATGCCCTATTCGGCGATCGATATGCTCGATTCGGCCGAGATGCGTTTCGGTAAAATGCCTTTGTTGGGGGCGATGAAACGCCAGTTGCTGATTCGCACGGGGCAGTTGGACCGTGCGCTGGCCGAAGCCAGGGAGATGGCCGAGGCGATTCCTTACGAAGCGGAAAACCACGTGATTCTGGCCGACCTGTACGGTGCTGCCAAACAGGATTCGTTGGCCATAGCCGAGTATAACCGGGCGTTGGAGATCGACTCCATGAATGTCCCGGCGCTGGCTTCGCTCGCCGAATTCTACAACAAGCGCAACGATTCGCATGCTTATCTGGCCGTGTCGAAAAGGCTTTTCGAAATCGACGAGCTCCCCTTGTCGGAAAAGGTCCGCATTTTCCGGCAGCTGACGCTCGACGTCCGTTTTTACCGGGACAACTTCTTTCAGCTCAACGACTTGATTTCGACGCTTGCGATCCGCTATCCCGACGATAAGGACGTCGTCGAACTGTATGCGCAGCACCTGATCAATGCCGGGGAGCTGGAACAGGCGTTGACCCTTTACAAGCTGCATCTGGCCGACCAGCCTCCCCAGTTGGACTATTACCGTGCGGTGATCGACATCGAAACTTACCGCAAGCGGCTCGATTCGGTTTATCTGTATATCGACCGGGCGCTCGAGGTTTTCCCCGGAAATACCGAGCTGTATGCCCGCAAGGGACACGCCCAGGGGTATGCCGGAAAGTTGTCGCAATCGATCGGCAGCTATAAGAAAGCCCTCGAATACGCCGATACGGACTCCCTGCGCGGGGCCGTGTGGGGATATATCGGCGATGTTTATCACCAGATGGAGGAGGCCGGACGGAAGGACTCGGAACGGGACAAATACCGCCGCCGGTGTTTCGAGGCTTACGACCGTTCGCTGCATTATTACTACGATAACCCGATGGTGCTCAATAACTACGCCTATTTTATAAGCGAATCGTCCCGGGATCCCCGTCAGCTCGACCGGGCCTTTGCCATGGCAGCCCGTGCGGTGGAGCTGGACGGCAACAACGCCACGCTGTTGGATACCTATGCCTGGGTGCTGTTCCGTCTTGGACGACTGCAGGAGGCTCGTCGAACGATGCAGCAGGCGATCTCTTTCGACCGCAGCGAGAATCCGGAACTCTACCTGCATTACGGGGACATCCTGGCGGCTCTCGGGGAGAAGTTCATGGCCGAAACCTACTGGCGCAAAGCGCTGGAGAAGGGATATGACGATCCCCGGGCGATCGAAGAGCGTATCCGGCAACTCAAATCCAAGCCCTGATTATGCGACAAGCCTTGAACCATTCGTATCGTTTCCCGCAGCGGGCGGAGTCGGTCCGCACGCTGTGTATTCGTTTGCCGAAGGTCGTTTTGTTTCTTTTCCTTCTACTTGGTGCAGGGTCGCTTGCGGCCCAGAATACCGACCAGCAGATCGCGGCGCAGAAACGGTTGATCGCCGACCTCGAAAAGCAGATCGCCCGGGAGGAACAGGAGATTTCGAAGCTCAAGAAGGGACGTGCCTCGGCCGAGGAGACGGTGCGCCGTCTGGCCCGTCAGATCGATTCGCGCAACCAGCTGCTCGACGTGACGGAGCGGGATGCCCGCAAGCTCGAGGTCGAGGTGGCCCGTACGGACAGCGTGGCCCGGGGGCTGTCGGCATCGCTCGACGCCCATAAACGGCGCTATGCCGAGATGGTGCGCGAGGCATACCGCAACTACAAACACAACAATTATCTGACCTACCTCTTCTCTTCGAGCGACTTCAATCAGGTGGCCCGCCGCATCACCAATCTGCGGGAGGTGGCGGCCATGCGGGAACGGCAGATGGAGCAGATCGTGACGCTTTCGGAGCAGGTGTCCGTCGAGCGGACCCGGCTGACCGGGCAGCAGCGGGCGCTGGATTCGGTGAAGCGCAGCCTGACCACGCAGCGGACCCGCCTGCAGAAAGATTCGCAGGCGGCGCGTGCCAACATCAAGCAGCTCTCCAAGAAGGAAAAAGCTGCCCTGCAACAGAAAATCGCCCGCGAGCAGCGGCTTGACGTGGCGATCGACGAGTTGCGCAAGCTGACCCGGGGCAACAAGGAGGGCAACACCTTTACGGCGAAGACTTCGAATCTGCGGCTGCCGGTGGTCGGCGGCGGGGTGAAGCGCTACAAGGGCAATATGGCCGAGATCGCGGGGCCGAAGGGGGCGCAGGTGATTTCGATCTACGAAGGCAAGGTCGTCGAGGTGAAGCGCAACCGGATCACCAATAAATACGACGTCTATATAGCCCACGGCGAATACATCTCTTCGTATGCCAACCTCAATTCCGTGACGGTGGGCAAGGACGACAAGGTGGCCCGCAACCAGCAGATCGGAACGATCGGGTCGGGGGTCGATGTGATGACCATGCAGCCCGAGTACAAGATGGTGTTCGGTATTTACGGACCGTCGCCCAAAGTACAGATGCGTGCTTCGGATTGCTTCAAAAAATAACCGTCTATGGCCGTACGCTATTATACCGATGACTGTACCTATCGCCTGCCGCAGAAACGGCTCACGGCCGCGTGGCTGGACCGCGTAGCCCGGGAAGAGGGGTATGAACTGGGGGATGTGACCTATATTTTTTGCTCGGCGGCCCGCCTGCTGGATATGAACCGGCAGTTCCTCGGGCACGACTACTATACCGACGTCATCACGTTCGATTACAGCGACCGCAAGGGCGCCCGGATCGTGTCGGGCGATATTTTCATCGATGTGGAAACCGTTGCGGACAATGCACGCGAATACGGCGCCGCGAAGCTGACCGAAATGCGCCGCGTGGTGGTGCACGGTTTGCTCCATCTGTGCGGACAGAAGGATAAGACACCCCGTGCGAACGCTCAAATGCACCGTAAGGAGGATCACTACCTCCGACAGTGGGATGAGCTGTCCAAAGGGCTGAAATAGGGCTTTGCGAGGGAATCCGGTCGCGGAGTTGCGGGTCCCTTTCCCGGTAGGGTTATTTTTAATGCCTGAAATATCCCGTAAAATCGTTCGAATATACCATAAGGGTCGATTCTTCCCGACGGCGGAATGGGCGGTTCAAGGTGCTGAAAAGACGGTTTGCAGAGGGATCCGGCCGCAGGGTTGCGAACTCTTTCACGAAAGGATGTATTTTTAACGCCTGAAATGCTCCTTAAAATCGTTCGAATATACCATAACGGTCGGTTCTGTTCCCGACGGCGGAATGGACCGTTAAAGACGCTGAAACGGCGGTTTATGGGCGGATTCGTCTTTTGTTTGGAACCGGTTCCCGAAAAAAGATGGATTTTCCCCGGCAATCGTATATTTCAATGTCCGTCATTCGACGGTCGTTCGTTCGCGGCCGGAGGCCGTGTCTGTAATGCCGACTCTCTCTTAAGTCCTTTCTTCGGAGGGGAATTCGGGTCGTTACGTTTCCAAAAAGAACGCTGTAATCGCGTTTTCCTTCGTTGGGACTGAAGCGGACGACTTCGCTTGCGGGACGTGTTTCGGAGGTTTCTGGCTGCGGTGGCTGCGGCAGCAGTTGTGGGGGCTGTCGATCGGGTCCGCCGTGCGGCGAATCGGTAGCCGGGAGAGGTGGACTGCGAAGATTCGGCTTTCGGAGGAGGCGTTTCCGCCGTGCGGGGACGGATCCGGCCGTTGGTTGTGTCCGCAACCCTTTAATCGTTTGTATTCTTCGGGAATGTGGCGGCAGGGATTGCCGGTTCCTTGCCGGAGAGAAGTTTATTTTTGCGGGAAAATGCTGACAAAGTTCGGGATTTTCCCGCGCGGGTCGCCGGAGTGTGCCGGAAGCGGGGAGAATCCGTTTTTGTTGGGGCAGCCCGTATTTGCTGATCTTTTCGGCGCTGCGGCGACGTTTTGCCGCGAGGTTGCCGTTTTCGATCCGACTTTCGCCGTCGGACGGCGGATAGCTGGGCGAAAGTTCCCGTTGCGTGCGGTTTCGGCTTTTTCGGATAAGCGACTTTGTTCGTATCTTTGCCGTGCGGCGGTCGGTCGTCGGATTGACGGCCGGCGGTGTTTTCCGCAATTCATGGAAAAGGAGATATGGTTTTACATTACGATATCATCGTGGTCGGCGGCGGTCATGCCGGCTGCGAGGCGGCTTCGGCGGCAGCGCGGCTCGGCTCCCGCACGCTGCTCGTGACGATGGACATGATCAAGTTGGCCGATATGTCTTGTAATCCGGCCGTAGGTGGTGTTGCTAAAGGACAGATAGTCAGAGAGATAGATGCTTTAGGAGGGCAGATGGGACGGATTACCGACCTTACGGCTGTCCAGTTCCGCATGCTCAACCGCTCGAAAGGGGCGGCGATGTGGAGTCCCCGGGCCCAGTGCGATAAGTCGCGTTTCTCGGCCGAATGGCGGCGTACGCTGGAGAATACCCCCAACCTCTATCTTTGGCAGGACACTGCGGTCGAACTGCTCTTCGGGCAGCGGCCTGCGGAGGAGGGTCGGCCGCAAGTGCGCGGGATTCGGACACAGATGGGGGTGGAGTTCTCGGCCGACTGTGTGATCCTGACTGCCGGGACGTTTCTGGCGGGGGTGATGTATTGCGGTCGTTCACACGCCGAGGGCGGCCGTGCGGGGGATTCGGCTTCGCACGGAGTGACCGAATCGCTCGTGGCGATGGGTTTCGAAGCCGGCCGGATGAAGACCGGGACCCCTGCACGACTCGATGCGCGGACGATCAATTTCGAAATTCTGGAACCGCAATACGGGGATGAAAATCCCTCGAAATTTTCCTTTTCCGCCGATACGCATCCGGTGCAGAATCAGCTTCCGTGCTTTTTGGTCTATACTTCGAAGAAGGTGCATGACATTCTGCGGAAGGGTTTCGGCGATTCGCCGCTTTTCAACGGTACGATCCGGGGGATCGGTCCCCGTTATTGCCCGAGTATCGAGGACAAGCTCAACACATTCGCCGATAAGGACCAGCACCAGCTTTTTCTCGAGCCGGAGGGTCGTTCGACCAACGAATATTATCTGAACGGGTTCTCCTCGTCGTTGCCCTGGGACATTCAGTGGGAGGCATTGCACGCCATCGAGGGGTTCGAAGATCTGCATATTTTCCGTCCGGGTTATGCGATCGAGTACGACTATTTCCTGCCGACGCAACTGCACCATTCGCTCGAAACCAAGCTGGTGGACGGACTCTATTTCGCCGGCCAGATCAACGGGACGACCGGCTATGAAGAGGCCGGGGCGCAGGGGGTGATGGCCGGTATCAATGCGCATCGCCGCAGGATGGGGGAGGAACCGCTGGTATTGGCACGCGACGAAGCCTACATCGGGGTATTGATCGACGACCTGGTGACCAAAGGGGTGGATGAGCCTTATCGTATGTTCACTTCGCGTGCCGAGTATCGGATTCTCTTGCGGCAGGATAATGCCGACATTCGATTGACTCCGATCGGATATAAAATCGGGCTGATTTCGCAAAAAAGGTACGATAGTTTCTGCAAAAAAAATCGACTCGTAGAATCGCTCGTAGCATTCGCTCGCGGACTGAGTGTCAAACCGGACGAAATTAACGACTGTTTGAAATCGCTCGGTTGCGACCCGATTTCGCAAGGTCGGAAACTGCACGACTTGTTGATGCGTAACAATGTGACCTTCGATCTGCTCTCGGGTGTTTTACCGAAGCTCGGCGATTTTCTGCGCGAGCAGGAGATGGATGCCGAGGTCGTCGAGGAAGCCGAGATCCAAATCAAGTACAAGGGGTATATCGAACGGGAGAAATTCATTGCCGACAAATTGCATCGCCTGGAGAATATCCGTATCCCGGCCGATTTCGATTTCCATTCGATGAATGCCCTGACGATCGAAGCCCGGCAGAAACTCACCCGAATCCGACCTGCGACGATAGGGCAGGCTTCCCGTATTCCCGGAGTTTCTCCGGCGGATGTGAATGTGTTGCTGGTGAAATTCGGTCGATAAAGTCTTTTATTGGGATTGAGCAATACGGTTTAACTGCTATTTTCCCGAATTTGACAATCGTTTTTGGATGTATTTGTCGTTTATCAATGCGGATTAAGATCGGTCGATAAATTGTGCGATTGTATTTTTCTATCTTTTATATCGGGAGTAGCTGCGGCTATTCCCGATTTTTTTACGGCTGTTTGTAAGTGGGGGCAAAGAAAACATGCAGTAAGAAAAAGGGATGTTCCACGTGGAACATCCCTTTTTCTTGGGTTTTGCGGGTGTCGATTACATGACGATCGTGCACCAGTTGTGTTTGTCTTCGGTGCGGCCGTACTGGATGTCCTGCAAAAGCGTATAGAGTTGCAGAGAAACCTTTCCTACTTCGTCGCCGTAGGTGTAGGTTTGCTTCGTGTCCATGTCGTAAATGCTGCCGATCGGCGAGATGACAGCTGCCGTACCGCAAGCGCCGCACTCCTCGAAAGTCGGGAGTTCGTCCACCGGAATATGACGCTCCTCGACCTTCAGGCCCAAGTCCTGAGCCAACTGACGGAGGCTCTTGTTGGTGATCGACGGAAGTACGGAGTTCGACTTCGGCGTGATATACGTGTTGTTCTTGATGCCGAAGAAGTTGGCTGCGCCGCACTCTTCGATGTATTTGTGCTCGGTTGCGTCGAGGTACATGATGCTCGCATAGCCGAGCTCGTGTCCGTGCTCGCCCGACATAAGGCTGGCTGCATAGTTACCGCCCACCTTCACGTCGCCTGTTCCACGTGGAGCAGCACGGTCCTGTTCGCGGTCGATTGCGACCTTCATCGGCTTGATGCCGCCTTTGAAGTAAGCGCCTACGGGCGAGCCGTAAACCACCAGCAAGGCATCCTTGGAGGGTTTTACACCCAGTCCTGCCGTCGTGCCGAACATAACGGGACGCAGGTAGAACGATGCGCCGGTGCCGTAGGGCGGGATGAAACGCTCGTTGCGCTTAACCACTTCTACGCAGGCTTTGACGATCATATCGATCGTCGGTACGGGCAGACAGAGGCGTTTTGCCGACGACTGCAAGCGTTTTGCATTCTCTTCGACGCGGAACAGACGTACTTTGCCGTCAGCGCCCCGAAAGGCTTTCAAGCCCTCGAAAAGAGCCGTGCCGTAGTGAAGGCAGGATGCCGACATGTGCATGTTGATGTACTCGTCGCTTGTAATTTCCATTTCGCTCCACTTGCCGTCCGTGCAAGTATAGCGGGCATTGAAATCGGTCTTCATGTAGTTGAAGCCGAGAGAGCCCCAATCGATGTTCTCCATTGTTTTTTAATATTAAAGGTTATCGTATCTTTTGTTCAAGAAATATCTTTATATTATCCGACTGTCGCGCCCGGATTTGTCTGATCGTCAGGTTGTAACAGCCTTAATTTGCCCGAAGCGTCCTGGGCCATCAGAATCATGCCACGGGAGAGGATGCCCTTCAGTTCGCGCGGTTCCAGATTCACCAGTACGAGTACCTGTTTCCCGACGAGTTCTTCGGGTGTGTAGTATTCGGCGATGCCCGAAACGATTTCGCGCTTGTCGATGCCCGTATCGACGGTCAGTTTCAACAGCTTTTTCGTCTTGGCGACTTTTTCAGCGGCGAGGATCGTCGAAATACGGATATCCATCTTTTGAAAATCGTCGAAAGTCGTTGTTTTCTTTTGATCTTCAACGTGTTGTGCTGCTTCGGCCGAAGCGTTCGCTGCTTTGGTCGCCGCCAACTTGTCGAGCTGGCGTTGGATTACGTCGTCCTCGATCTTTTCGAAGAGAAGCACGGCTTCGCCGATCCGATGTCCGGCAGCGAGCAGGTCGGTGCTGCCCAGTTTCTCCCAGCCGAAGGGTCCTGCCTGCAACATCCCGACGATCTTTTTCGCCGAGAAGGGCATGAACGGTTCGATGGCGATCGAGAGGTTTGCGGTGATCTGCAAAGCGATGTTCAGGATCGTCTTGACCCGTTCGGGATCGGTTTTGATGAGTTTCCACGGTTCGGTGTCGGCCAGGTATTTATTGCCCAGACGTGCGATGTTCATCGCCTCCTTCAAGGCTTCGCGGAACCGGTAGTTTTCGATGTTGTTTTCGAGGGCTTCCTTCGCGCCGGAGAGTTCCCGAAGCGTTTCGCGGTCGTAGTCCGTCGGTGCGCCGCAGGCGGGCACTGTGCCGTCGAAGTATTTGTGTGTCAGGACTAAAGCCCGGTTTACGAAGTTGCCCAGCACGGCTACCAGCTCGTTGTTGTTACGGGCTTGGAAGTCCTTCCAGGTGAAGTCGTTGTCCTTGGTTTCGGGGGCGTTCGCGCAGAGCACGTAGCGCAGCACGTCCTCCTTGCCGGGGAAGTCGGCCAGGTATTCGTGCAGCCAGACGGCCCAGTTGCGCGAGGTCGAGATCTTTTCGCCCTCGAGGTTCAGAAATTCGTTGGCAGGGACGTTTTCAGGCAGGATGTAGCCGCCGTGCGCCTTGAGCATGGCCGGGAAGACGATGCAGTGGAAGACGATGTTGTCCTTGCCGATGAAGTGCACCATTTTGGTCTCTTCGTCCTTCCAGTATTTCTCCCAGTCGGGCGTCAGGTCCTTGGTCGCCGAGATGTAGCCGATCGGCGCGTCGAACCAGACGTAGAGCACCTTGCCTTCGGCCCCTTCGACCGGTACGGGAATGCCCCAGTCCAGGTCACGGCTCACCGCACGCGGTTGCAGACCGCCGTCGAGCCAGCTCTTGCATTGCCCATAGACGTTGGTTTTCCACTCTTTGTGCCCTTCGAGGATCCATTCGCGCAGGAAACCCTCGTATTGGTCCAACGGCAGATACCAGTGCTTGGTGGCGCGTTTCACGGGTACGGAACCCGATACGGCGCTGTGCGGGCTGATCAGTTCGTCCGGCGAAAGGGTCGATCCGCATTTTTCGCATTGGTCGCCGTAGGCGCGGTCGTTGCCGCAGCGGGGGCAGGTGCCCACGATATAGCGGTCGGCGAGGAACGTCTGGGTTTCCTCGTCGTAGTATTGCTCCGAGGTCCGCTCGATGAATTTGCCTTCGTCGTAGAGCTTGCGGAAGAACTCCGACGCTGTCGCGGCGTGGGTCTTCGACGAGGTGCGCGAGTAGATGTCGAACGACATGCCGAGCCCTTCGAACGACGATTTAATCAACTGGTGATAGCGATCGACGATCTGCTGGGGCGTGACGCCCTCTTTGCGGGCCTTGATGGTGATGGGCACGCCGTGCTCGTCGCTGCCGCAGACCGAGATCACGTCGTATCCTTTCAGGCGCAGGTAGCGCGTGTAGATGTCCGACGGGATATAGACGCCCGCCAGGTGGCCGATGTGTACCGGGCCGTTGGCGTAGGGCAGTGCCGAGGTGACGAGATAACGCTTGAAGGGTTTACTCATATTGGGTAGAAAAGGTCTAACAATTACTATTTTGTGTCAAATGTAGTGATTTTTCTAATAATTAGAAACTAAAACCCGACTTTGTTGTATCGGATTTTTTCGTTTCGGGAGCGGGAAGGAGTGGTTCGGACGGAATGCCGCCGCCGGTGTCGTCGGGCGGGATCCGTAAAAAACCGGAGCCTGAAAGCTCCGGTTTTTACGGATGTTGCCGGCCGTATTATTGCTTGCTCCGCAGGGGTTTGATGTCCTTGATGCGGAGCTGTACCGAAACCGAGCCCCGGTAGTGGTTCTCTACGATCTGATAGCAGACGTCGATCGGATGTCCCGCGCGGATCCACTCGTAGTGGGTCGGCTGCTGGAAGGCGATCGTCTGAATCGTCGTGTTGGGTTTCTGGCGCTGCATCAGGTCCATGCGCAGGTGCTCGCAGTCGGCGCCGACGAGCTTCGTTTCGCCGTGGCTGACCACGCCCCGCGTGACGAATACCGGTGCGGGGTTGCCGGGGCCGAACGGCTGGAAACGGTTCAGGTCGCGGCGGAACGCCGGGGTGATGTTCGAGAAGAAGAGTTCGCTGTCGATCTCCACCTGGGGTTGCAGCGTTATCGGGTCGATGTTCTCTTCGACGTAGGCATTGAAGCGGCGGGTGAACTCCTCGACCCGTTCGGGACGCATCGTGAGTCCTGCTGCGTACATGTGCCCGCCGAAGTTCTCCAGCAGGTCCGAACAGGATTCGATTGCCTGATAGAGGTCGAAGCCGGGCACCGAGCGGGCCGAACCCGTGACGAACCCGTTGCTCATCGTGAGCACCACCGTCGGGCGGTAGTAGGTTTCGATCAGGCGGGAGGCCACGATGCCCACGATGCCCTTCATCCAGCGGGGGTTGTAGATCACCGTACTCTTGGCGGCCTTCAGCTCCGCGTGGGCCTCGATGAAGTCGTGGGCTTCCTGCGTGACGCTGCGGTCGATGCACTTGCGGTCCTGGTTGAAGCCGTCGATCACCGAGCCGAACTCTTCGGCCAGGCTTTCGTTGCCTTCGATCAGCAGATTGACCGCCGCATAGCCGCCCGAAGGAGCGGCGTTTTCGTCGTTTTCGTCCATCCGCATACGGCCTGCGGCGTTGATGCGGGGTCCGATTTTGAAGACGATGTCGTCGATGGTGATGTTGTGTCGATCCAGGCCGCAGATCTTGATGATCGAGAGCAGCCCCTTCGAGGGGGAGGCGTTGAGCCGCAGAAGCCCGTAGTGGGCTAAAATCCGGTTTTCATCCACCAGAGGAACGATGTCCGAGGCGATGCTGACGGCCAGCAGGTCGAGCAACGGCTCGATTTGCTGGAACGGAATTCCGTTTTTCTGGCAGTAGGCCTGCACTAGCTTGAATCCCACGCCGCACCCCGACAGTTCGTCGAACGGATAGGAACAATCGACCCGCTTGGGATCGAGGACAGCTACGGCACGGGGAATTTCCTCGGCCGGGAGGTGATGGTCGCAGATGATGAAATCCACGCCCTTGCGTTTGGCATAGTCCACTTTCTCTATGGCTTTGATGCCACAGTCCAGGGCGATGATCAGCGTCGCACCCTTGCGTGCGGCGTGGTCGATGCCCTTGGTCGAGATACCGTAACCTTCGGTATAACGATCCGGGATGTAGAACAACAGGTCCTTGTGACCTATCTGGCGCAGAAATTTATAAACCAGCGCGACGGCGGTCGTGCCATCGACGTCGTAGTCGCCGTACACCATGATCTTCTCACGGTTGCGGACGGCCCGCTCCACCCGTTCGACCGCCTTGTCCATATCCTTCATCAGGAACGGGTCGTGCAGGTCCGAAAGCTGGGGGTTGAAAAATTTCTTAGCCTTCTCTAACGTGTCTATGCCTCTCTGTACGAGTAGATTGGCCAGGACTGGGGAGATGCCTGTCGCGGCAGCCATCGCGGCAACCGCCTTCGGATTCCCCTGAGGCTTCACTACCCATCGTTTTTCTATGGGCATATTTGTTATTATTTATATATTTTAACATTCAAATTCTCGCATAAATCTTCGACGAGGCGTCGTTTGACCTCCTCCATCGGAACCGGGCGACCGATCTCCTTTTCGATCGACGTGGCACCCCGGTCCGTAAACCCGCAGGGGTTGATATGGGTGAAATAACGCAAATCGGTTGCCACATTGAGTGCGAAGCCGTGCATGGTCACGTAACGCGACGCCCGCACACCGATCGCGCAGACCTTACGCGCCGGCTGCGCTCCTTCGATCCAGACGCCCGAGGCGCCGGCGATGCGTCCGGCCCGGATGCCGTAACGGGCTACCGTCCGGATGACTGCGCCCTCGAGCGCGTCGATGTAGTCGCGCAGCGAAAGTCCGATGCGCTCCAGGTCGAGGATCGGGTAGCCCACGATCTGTCCCGGCCCGTGGAAGGTGATGTCGCCGCCCCGGTCGATGTGGTAAAATTCGGCGCCGATGCTGCGCAGATACTCTTCGCCGACCAGCAGGTTCTCCGCATGGCCGCTCTTGCCGAGGGTATAGACCGCCGGATGCTCCACCAGGAGCAAATAGCCCGCGCCCTCCGCCGGGGTTCCCTTGGCCCGCAGGAGGGTGTCGAAAAGCCTCTGCTGGTACTCCCAGCAGGCTTTGTAGTCCATTTGTCCGAGGTCCCGGTATTCGACAAACATCGTAAATTACGTTACGACACCTCTCCGTCCGGCTCCGTACGGATACCGTAAATCCGGAAAGCGTCGGTTCAACACTTTCTTTGTCGCAGACCTTTTCCCGCGCGGCGGGAAGACTCAGGCTTTCGCGGAAACCTGTCGCTTCAGACGCACCGAGCCGAGCGCTTCGTCCGCCAGGTACGACGAACGCACCATCGGACCGCTCGCGCAGTAGCTGAAGCCCATGTCGAGCGCCTGCTGCCGGTACCAGTCGAATTTTTCGGGAGTAATGTACGCCGCAACGGGGTGATGCTCCAGAGTGGGACGAAGGTACTGGCCGAGGGTAACGATCTCCACGCCGGCGGCGTGCAGGTCGCGCAAGGTCTGTAAAACTTCTTCATCGCTCTCACCGAGTCCGACCATCAGGCCGCTCTTGGCGACGGCGCCCTTTTCGCTTAAATAGCGCAGCACGTCGAGGCTCGTACGGTAACGGGCCCGCGAACGTACCAGGGGGGTCAGTCGTTCGGTGGTTTCGATGTTGTGCCCGATGATATCGGGCCCGGAGGCGATCACCGTGTCCAGCAGGTCGGGTTTCGCATCCAGATCGGGAATAAGGAGCTCAATTGTGACGTCGGGATTTTCCGCCCGGATCGCGCGGACGCATTCGGCCCAGTGGGCCGCGCCGCCGTCGGGCAGGTCATCGCGTGTAACGGAGGTTACCACCACATGCCGCAATCCCATCAAACGGACGCTTTCGGCGAGTTTGGCGGGTTCTGAAGGATCGGGCGGCAGAGGCCGGCCCGAAAGGGTGGCGCAGAATCGACAGTTGCGCGTACAGATTTCACCCAATATCATGAAGGTCGCTGTCCTGCGGCTCCAGCATTCGGCTTTGTTCGGGCATAGACCGCTGCTGCAGATCGTGTGCAGGGAGTGGTCCCTGACGATGCGTTGCACGTCCGCGTATTCTGCGGTGCGGTGAAGCCGGATTTTCAGCCATTCCGGTTTTTTCAGGACGTTTACCTTCTCTTCATGCAATTTCGGCATTTTAAGTTCATTATTTTCCCAATTGATGCAAAAATACAAAAAATATCAATCGCTTCTCCTTTCTGTTGCGAAAAAGATGAAAAAAGCCTTTGCAGGTGCAGGGGAGGCGGTCGGTCCGGTGCGAAGGACCAGTCGGGGCCGGATGTCGGAACGGGAGGGAGGAGTATGCGGAGAGCGCATCCGGAACGGCTCCGGATGCGCTCTCCGCAATATGTTCTGTCGGCGGGAAGGTTATCTCTGTCCGAGGTGCAGCTGCCATTGCCAGGCCGTGCGGAGCGTTTCTTCGAGCGGCCGCTCGGCACGCCAGCCCAGGAGGGTGTTCGCCAGCGTGGGATCGGCCCAGATCGCCGTGATGTCTCCGGCGCGGCGCGGCGCAAAGCGGTAGTTGAGTTTCAGTCCGTTGGCCCGTTCGAATCCGCGGACCAGCTCCAGCACCGAAACGCCCCGTCCGGTGCCGACGTTGAAGACCTCGTAAGGGGTGGCGCCGCGCTCTTCGATCAGGCGGTGCAGGGCAGCTACGTGGGCGCGGGCCAGATCGACGATGTCGATGTAGTCGCGGATGCAGGTGCCGTCGGGCGTCGGATAGTCGTTGCCGAAGATGCTCAGGCATTCGCGGATCCCGGCGGCGGTCTGCGTCACATAGGGGACCAGGTTCTGGGGGACGCCTCTCGGAAGCTCGCCGATCAGGGCCGAGGGATGCGAGCCGATCGGGTTGAAGTAGCGCAGGGCGATGCCCCGCAGACCGGGATGGGCGGCGACGGCGTCGCGCAGGATGTCTTCGGAGATCTGTTTGGTGTTGCCGTAAGGCGACGTGGCGGGCTTGCGGGGCGTCTGTTCGGTGACGGGCTGGGCGTCGGGTTCGCCATATACGGTGCAGGAGGAGGAAAAGAGGATGTTGGGCCGTCCGAAATCGCACATCA
>OIKY01000250.1_pt1 | contig 15729 bp, 16 predicted proteins | sample 1584281 | NCBI WGS metagenome assembly OIKY01 (sample SAMN02674697, study PRJEB24791) | human gut metagenome, SKBSTL033 | isolation source: stool | host: Homo sapiens | place: USA | reverse complement strand
CTCCCCGCGTGTAGAGATAGCTGAAACCAAGTGCCGTGAGCAGTATGAGGATAATTCTCCATATCCGTTTCTTCCTTTTTGATGCGGTCGTTGTCTTCATTGTATTCCTTATTTATGTGAAACATCCCGTCGTTTCCGATTCGGGGGCAAGACAGCGGAGCGCCCCCGCACGCAAGGTTTTCGGAAAAAATACCGGAGCGGAGCGAGGATGATTTTTGCCGAAACCTGAAAGGCCCCGACCTTGCGCTGCGGAAAAGGGCACGGAGCTACATTTGCCAAGAATCGGAACGGCGGGATGCCTTTCTCCGTCTTTCGTCTTCTACAAGAATAGCGTGTAACGGCTCCACGCTATATCTTACCGGTTGTATGGTCCGTCAATGTCCCGTGGACTTCCTGCCCGTGTTCTTCCGTCCCGACTGTTTCGGGGCGTTCCTTACCTGCGGTTTGGGGAACGAGAGCGTAACGTTATACTCCTTGTCGAATGCCAGGGCAGCGTCGAACGCCGTCCCTTTCTTGCCCTTGAAGCCCTTGATGAGCTTGGTGGTTCCCGAAGAAAAGAGCTGCGCGAGATGCTGGTCGGTCAGCTCCTTGTTCAGAAAGCGTCTGAAAACGAGCAGTCCGCACCCCTCGTTGTTGCATTTGGCAAGTTTCTGCCGGAGGATGATTTTCCCTTTTCCGCACTTGGGGCATACGATGCCGCCGCTTGCCGTTTCGGGGAAACGGATGGAAAGTACCTCTTCGGTGACCTGGCGGGCATAGACGCTGATGGAGCGCATGAAGGTTTCCGGGGAGAGCTTGTGCCGCTCGATCTGCATGAGCGTCTTTTCCCAACTGCCGGTCAGTTCCACGTCCGCCACGCGCATTTTTCTGACGGCTTCATAGACGGCCATTCCCTTGTCGGTCGGCACGAGTGCTTTCCCGGAACGTTCGACGTATTCCCGCTTGAAAAGGGTGGCGATGACGGCCGCACGGGTCGCCGGAGTTCCGATGCCCAGCTCCTTCATCGCCTCGCGCGCCTCCTCGTCTGCCAGCTCCTTGCCGCAACTCTCCATGGCCGCGAGCAGGGTGGCCTCCGTGTATAGCGGCTTGGGCATGGTCTTTTTCTTTGCAAGACTGCGCCCCGACACGGGGACGGTTTCCGATTCGTCGAATCGGGCCGTGCCTTTGTTTTCCGTCTCTTCGTCGTTCTCCTTGTCTTCCGAACGGTTGAATACGGCTCTCCAGCCCGGTTTGACCACGGAAACGGAGTGGGAACGGAACGTCAGCCCGTCCACCGCAGCCTCGATGACCAGTGTCTCTTTTTCGCATACGGGCGAGAATGCTTCGAGCATACGCCCGGCAATCATCCGGTAAACGGCCTGCTCCTGCTCAGTAAGCGTTTCCATGACCGGCTGTACACCGGTGACGATCAGCGCGTGGTGGTCGGTCACTTTCCCCGCGTTGACGCTACGGGTGGAAAGATTGTCCCAATCCAATGTGCCGCCGTATTCCCGGAACTCTTTCATGCCGATGACCCCGCGGAGCAAATCGGGAACCTGCCGCATCACGTCGTCCGGGATGTAGCGGCTTCCGGTACGGGGATACGAGATGAGTTTCTTCTCGTAGAGGGACTGGGCGACAGCAAGCGTCTTTTCCGCCGAAAGGTCGAGATGCACGTTGCAGTCCTTTTGGAGTGCCGTCAGGTCATACAGCAATGGAGGAGCCTGGAAACCCCGTTTGCGCTCCGTTTTCGTAATCGCCGCCATCGAATCGGTGGTGATCCGGTCGTAGAGCCTGTCGGCCTCCGTTTTCTCCGGGATATTCTCCACATGGCGGAACTGCCTGAAATCGTCCCCTTTTTTGAGGGTCACGGAGAGTTGCCAGTAATCGGTCGGCACGAACTCCCGGTTTTCCTTGAAACGGGCGCAAATCATGGCGAGTGTCGGGGTCTGCACCCGTCCGAGCGACTGGTTGAACGTGCCGGAGGCTATCGCAAGGGCCTGGCTCGCGTTGATGCCCACCAGCCAGTCCGCCTTTGCCCGGCAGTCGGCGGCATGGTAGAGGCTGTCGTATTCCGTTCCCTCTTTCAGTTCGGAGAGCCCTTTGCGGATGGCTTCGTCCGTGAGCGAGGAGATCCAGAGCCTGCGGAAAGGTTTCGTGTACCCCAGGTAGGAATAGATGTACCTGAATATAAGTTCGCCTTCGCGACCCGCATCCGTCGCCACAATAATGGCGCTGCACCTGCTGAACACGGAATCGATGGTGCGGAGCTGTTTGGCGGCCACCGGGTCGGTAGCCATACCGCGGTCGGTCTTGCGCTGCCGGATGACGAGCTGGAACGGGTCGGGCAAGAGGGGCAGGTTGTCGCCCGATGTACGCGTGTAACCGTATGTGCCCGGAAGGGCGAGCTGTACCAGATGTCCCAGCGCCCATGTGACCGAGTAGCCGTTACCTTCCATATACCCGTCTTTCGCTTCCGTCGCGCCCGCGATTCGTGCTATCTCCCGGCCTACACTCGGTTTTTCTGCTATAATTGCTATCATAAGTGAAAAAGATTAAGCCGTTCCCCGAAACGCTTAAGCTCAGGGAAACGGCAGGTTGAATACTATTGTCCGATGGGTCTGATACCGTTGATTTCCAGTAACGGGGTGTCGTTCTTCCGCACCAGCTGAAGGGTGGCGTCCATAACGACATCCACACCGAGCAATACCAGGCTGAGGGCTATCACGTTCGTTCTCTCGCCTCTGAGGAGGGTGTCAAGTTCCCCCGCCATTTCCAGTTCGTCCTTCAGGATGCCGATGGCGGCGAGCTCTTCCCAGTTCACGTCTTCCGCCTTGAAAGGCGTGTTGTTCTTGTTTTCTTTCATCTTCGTGAAAATTTTAATCGGTTTATACTGCTTTATCCGGCCTTATTGGCTTACGCTTCGTCTGGAAGAGCGTTTGTTGCCCTGGCTCTCTGCCTGTTTGTTCTTGTTGGCCTCGGCTACCACGTTGCGTTGCGTCGCGCTGCGGTCACGGTCGGGATTTCCGTTGTAGTAGTTCAGCTTACCGCTGTTGAAGTCGGCCTTGACATACTGCGAAAACTTCTTGCCGTCGTACCCCGTCATGCCCTCCACGAGCACGGCCTTGCCGTCCTGGAGCTGTCCCCGCTGTTTGGCCGTCAGGACAACGCCCCATATTTCCGCCGGGATCTTGAACTCCTCACGCTGGTCAAAACCGTCGGGAGTCTTGGAATACTGCGGGTTGCCCGTTTCCATGTTGAGCCTGACGAACGAGGAAAAGACCTCACCTCTGCGGCTGATCATATCCTTAATGAAGATAGCCTTGCCTTCGCTCAGTTCCTTTTTATCCTCCGGTGTCAGCTTGACCCCGTTGAGTTCCTTCGGGATATAGATTTCCCTTGCTCCCTCCGGGGAGTCGGGGTTATATCTCGTGTACGCGGGACGGCCGCTGGCCTCGTCGAGCTTGACGAAAGCGGAAAAAACCTCGCCGTCCCTGCGCTTCATGTCCTCCACGAAAATCGCCTTGCCGGCGTTCAGCGCCTCGACCTGTTTTGGGGAAAGTGCCACGCCGCCGAGTTCCTGACGGTTGAAAATCCTGTCGTTCGGGAAGATGTATTCGAGTCCCTTGCGGTCGGCGTTGAACTGGAGGTAGGCATCGAACGAATTACCGGCTTTCGATGTCATGCCCTCCACGTAGATGGCCTTGCCTTCACGAAGCTCGGCCTTTTCCTGGTCGGTCAGCGTCACGCCGCTGATTTTCTCGGGGATATAGGCATTTTCCGCCTTCATGGCCACGATCTCGTTGGTCAGCCTGTCGATGCTGAGGAACGAGGGCACCTCCTCATTACGTACCCTGAGGTTCACCACACGTCCCATGTTGCCGCTTTCACGCAGGTTTTTCTTGTCCTCTTCGGAGAAGATATGCCCGAAGAACGGCCTTTCGAGGTCGGGCTGCTGGCGTATGCCGTGTATGCCCAGCACCACGGGGCCTTGCGGGGATTGCTGGAAAGAGAGACGGGCATCCGTGCGGAGTACGGCGGAGCCGAAGTTCATGGTAATGGGCACGACCTGGTTGGTCTTGTAGCCTTTGAGCATCGAGTCCAAAAGCCCGCGCTCCTGAAGGTATTCACGGGACAGCCCGAAGTGCTTGAGCTGTTCCCAGTCGATCATCGATTCGTTGAACCGGTACTTGGGCTGGCCGTCCTGTGCGGTCTGCGCCCGGGTGGTTTGTTCTTGCTTTGCCATTTCTTTGTCATTTTGATTGTTGATACTCTGTTCTTTGCCTTTCGGCGTGATGTCGTACTTCGCGAGGAACTCCTCCACCGCGTCGGTCTTCTTTCCTGCGGCGAGGTCTTCGATGGCCTGTCTGACTTTCGGGTCATCGAGCGCCTGCTCCTTGACGGAGAGGATGCCGAACCGGGTCGGGTCTTTCAGCTGGCTCCAGAGGTTCTTGACGAAACTCTCGAACATGTTCGCGTAACGGTCGAGTTTGAGGAACGAGTTGCGGTTTTCCTCTTTGGCGGGTACGGATTCATACCTGCCGTTCTTGTCGAGTTTGGTGACTGCTTGCAGGAGCAGTTCCATTTTGTCAAGAATGAGGATGATGTCGCTGAACTGCTCGTTCTCAACGACCGGAGGGCTTTGCTTCGGGGTGTCGCCCCTGATGTTTTCTGCTGCCATAAACGGATGTTTTAAGCGTTAATAAAATCGTTTGTCGATGCAAATATATAGGCTTAATCTATTCAAAATATTGATATACAAATAGTTGTCGATTTGTTTCATCGGATGACATCACGTTACACCGCAAAAGGGGAAACCGTAGTGGAGAAAAAGCCGGAAAGGCACGAAAAAAGAGCGGCGGACACAAAAGGGGTGCAAAGGGAACGCAAGGGGCAGGACGCCCGCAAGCAAAGAAACAGTATTATGCAGAAGAGTGAGGCGAGCCGCTTTTGTCCCCGCCTTCTTCGGGAGGATGAAAACAGGAAACAGACTTTTGTGGGAGCGTGATAATATCGGGAAAGACCCGGGATTTTTCGGGGAGCGGACGGAATACGGCTTTCCCGTCCTTGTCCGTATTATGCGTCATCGTTCGGCTTCGCCTGCTAAGTCCCAGGCCTTTCCCCAACTCGGAAAGGCTGAACCTGCGCGTTTTTTAGGCGGAAAAATTACCGCAGGGAATTTTTTGCCTAAAACCCGCAGGGCTTGAACGCAACACGGTTCGGACTTCCGAGTTACCTTCAAAAAGGACTTGGCCGGCGGAGCGTACCATGATGCCTGTGGCGCAAGGATGGATGAAGTCTGCAAATTATCGGCACTATTCCGGTTTAGTGCCGAAATTTTGTGAATAATGGGATTTCGATTGGACTGATTGTTGAGACGTGGTATTGGAAATACAAATTATTGGCACTATTTTGAATTAGTGCCGAAATTTTGCTAACTTTGCAGAGAAAACAGATTCAAGATGAGTAACGAAACGACAACAGCCATACTCGATTATGCCGAAATGCACCATGATTTCAGCATAGAGGACTTGTTTGCCTATCTTCACGAGAGAACCGGCATCAACAGGTCTTCCTTGTCATGGTATCTGTTCAAACTTGTAGATGATAACGCACTCGTCAGAATCGGACGCGGCATGTATGGCAAAGTGGTGAAGCAATCCTTTTCTCCGAAACCGACAGATGAAGTGAAAAAGGTATATGAACTGCTGCAAGCCAATTTCCCGTTTGCCAGGTTTTGTGTCTATCAAGGTGAAATCATCGCACCGTTACAACATCATCTTTCTTCCAACAGTGTAATCTACGTGGAAACGGAAAGGGATTCGGCGGAAACCGTTTTCAATTTTCTGAAAAACGAAGGCCGGGAGGCTTACCTTCGACCGGACAAGGAAATGATATACCGTTACGTGGATATGGACCGCAGGGCGTTCTTTGTCAAAAATCTGGTTTCGGAAGCACCCTTGCAGAAAGTGTCCGATGTACCGATGCCTACATTGGAAAAATTGCTGGTCGATATATTGAGGGACTCCGACTTTTTCTATCTGCAAGGCAGTGAAAGCGAACATATCATAGAAAATGCCTTTAACCTTTATGCCGTTAACCGAAGCCGGCTTTTCAGGTATGCCGGCAGACGGAAGGTGAAGGAAGAATTATCGTCCATCCTGAATAATTTGAATATACAATGATAAAGAAAGAATGTTTCACGACAGAATGGATCGGGCAGGTCTCATCCGCATTGCATTACAATGACAAGAACCTGATAGAAAAAGTAATCCGCGCATTGTCGCTGCTTGAAATGTTGGTCGGGGCCGGCTGTCCTTTGGTTTTCAAGGGCGGAACGGCACTGATGCTCATACTCGGAAAGTCGGCCCATCGTCTGTCCATCGACATTGATGTGATTTGTCCTCCGGGGACAAATATCGAGGATTACCTGAAAGCGTTTGCCGATTTCGGTTTTACCGATCTGGAACTTGTAGAGCGCAAGCAAAGGAATGACGCCAACATCCCTAAAAGCCATTCCAAGTTTTTCTACCAGATAGCCTACCGGAATGATACGGACGCGCAATCCTACATCTTGCTGGACGTATTGTACGAAGATGTTCATTATTTACGGACCCGGCAGATAGCCATAGACAGCCCGTTCATCCGTTTGGAGGGAGAGCCGCTAATGGTAACGGTTCCTTCCGCGGAAGATATTCTCGGGGACAAGCTGACGGCTTTCGCTCCCAACACGACCGGAATACCTTATTATAAAAACGGCAAGTCCTGCTCGATGGAGATTGCCAAACAGCTCTATGACGTGGGCAGGCTGTTCGAGAATGTATCGGATTTGCAGATCACCTCACAGGCGTTCCGTAAGATTGCAGCGGTGGAACTTTCATACCGTTCTTTAGGGACTGATGCAGGACTGGTGTTCAACGATATTCGCCAGACGGCTCTTTGCATATCCACACGGGGCAAAGCAGGAGAAGGAGATTTCAATCTGATGCAGGACGGTATCATCCGTGTCAAGTCGTTCATGTACAAACAACGTTATCTGATAGACAACGCCATTATTGATGCAGCACGGGCGGCTTACCTGGCCACGCTGATTGAAAAAGGCGTTACACAAGTGGAACCGTACCCGGAAAATCCGAACGATATAAAAGATTTGGTTATCCGGACTTCATTGACAAACAAGTTGAACAAGCTGAAATCCAATTTGCCGGAAGCCTACTACTATTGGGCTAAAACGAGTGAGTTGCTGGAATCTTGAAAAGGAATACCCAAACTTGCGGTGGCGGATTAACACAATACAAGAGAAGCCGGTTCAAATTGCATACGGACTTGAACCGGCTTTTTCTATAAACAGGTATTTTAATGAGTATCAGGTGTGGATGCTCCATCCATGAAACGGTTCCAACAGAACGGAATACGACCGGTCGGGATTGCCGTGATAGATTAATCCCCCGACGATACCTGTCTTTCCGTCCGGATAGCATTCCCTGAACCCGAACGAGTGGGGAGCGAAATCCCGGTAAAGTTCTATTTCACACGGGCAGTTGGGATTGTTCTCCCACTGTTCCAACCTTTTCAGGCAATTATCCAGCGATGTGTCGCCGATTTCCTTTGCATATTTCACTACCTTGTCGTAGTGTTCCTGACATAGAATTTTCATATTGCAATATTGTTTAATGGGTTTGACGATTGTGTGGGATTTAGCCGTTACAGCATTTATCTAAGTCATGGATTTCCGTTACGATGAAGTCCTCGCCGCCAAATTCGCACAATGATTTGAGACCGGAGAGGCCGTCGCAGTAGAAGAAAATATCATCCTCTTCATCGGGATTGCAGTCTGAAGAGAGCCGGATTTTTACATGTTCGCTGTTATTGTCGTCTTTCCACACGACAACGCAAACGGCGTATTCGGGTTCCTCTTTCTTTTCTTCCACGTACCGTTGATATATCCGGTCGATATCCTCCTTTACCTCGTCCGTGTCGGTCAACACGGTTCCGTGACCGCACTTCCCGCACCAGCCGTATTGGAATGACTCGTCGGTATAATTGTGGAACTCCTTTGTGTTGGGGTCAATCATGGCTTCACAACTTACTTTCGTGCCGCCGCATTTTGTACAGATTACATTCATGTCATTTCATTTTCAGATCATAAAATCCGGCTTGCAGACCGGGAGGAGCATTTACGTCCGCAAGTCGCAAGCCGGGAGATTGATTCATTCATACGATGCCTACGCTTCCGTTTCTTCAAGCAGTTCTTTAATGAAGTCGATGTTCCGGCGGTTCATGTACGACTGCCAGCAACTGTTGTGACGCGACCAGCGGAACCCGTGCTGTTTGAGAGAATCCCGGATCTCCTTGGCGGGGATATCATCGAAAAATACCTGAAGGCGGTTTTCCGGATAATTTTCCACCACCCGCACACCGTTAATCGTGTATTCCTTTTCCGGTGTGCCTTTCATCCGTTTCGCCAGTTCCAGCCTCTTCTTGATACGGTTGATGTTGGCGTTGTTGTTGGAAAGTGAGAATGACGGAAAACCGATGTGCCCGTAACACGGGGTGAGCAGTTCGACGGCACTTTTTTCCGAGTATCCCAATTCCATCAGCCGGACCTTTTTCTCCTCTTCGGTCAGTTTCTTGTTCTTGACCACTTTGTTTGCCGCTTTCATGTCTTCTTGCGCCTTGACCAGTTCGGCCAGCTTCTGCTCCAGCTTTTCCACGGCATTGTCGTCATCCAGATAGATGGCGTTGTTGTTCTCCGCCGCTTCCGCTTTCCGCTCATAATAATCCGCTTTCTCGGAAGCCTTCACGCTTTGCCCCATCTTGTTCCAGATTTTCTCCCGATAGTTCCTGTCCGCTTTCCCATGCACGGGCTGTCCCATCGGGATTACGCTTGCCATGGATTCGGACTGCCTGAAACATTGTTCGGATTGCTTTCTCGCATTGTCTGCAAGCTCACGGTATCTGTCCGTTCTTGCCTGTTGTCTTTCTTCTCTGTTCATCGCTTTTTGTTTTAAGTTGTCAATAAAGTAATTCCTTGATTCTTTTGATGGTAAATATTCCTTTCAAGGGCTTCTCCAATTCCTTGTGCCGGAGGATACACTTGTACAAACCGGCATCTGTCCGTTCATACAATCTCACGGAAATGAACTCGTCATTTTCAAAGAGATACTCCATTTCCTTCTGTGATGCTTTGATTTTTACATGACTTTCCATCGTCTTTTAATTTATGGGTTAAACTTGGGTTTTGCCCGTCTCAGGATATGCAGGTTATCATACCCGACCGATGTCAGTTCAGCCAGCAGTTCCCTGTATTCTTCCGCGGTGGCGGGTCTTGTTACGGCAATCACGCCGGCATAATCCGCCGCGGCATGCTGTCCCGTGTGCATATAGGATGTGACGGCATTTCCATGCGCATTCCACGGCATATATGGAAAGAGGGCGATTATCTCTCCCTCTTTGAACCTTCTGAATACCACTCTCGTCAGCTGTCTTTTCTCTGCCATACCGTTTCATTTTCTGTTATGGTTCCATTACAAAAGTGACCTTGTAGGTCTTGCAGGGCTTGCCGAATGCCGGATAGCGGTCGAACTCGCTGTACGATTCCCAATCCACCGACATGACATAACCTTTGGGGAAATTTTCGGTGATGAACCCGGTTACCATTTCCCGGTCTTCGTCGGTGATGAAAAGGTCTTCATCCATACCGTATTCCAGCGCGTAGAGCGCCCATTCGGGAATGTTGTCCCATACGATTGTTTCTCTGCGGTCCTCACTCATGGCATCTGTTTTTATATCATTGAACCATCAGTTCACGGATAATGCCGTCCAGTTCCGTTTCCCATTTTCCTGTTCCGTCTGTCATCGACGGGTAGGTCAGTTGCTGCCACTGACGGTAATCGAAAACTTTCATTCGGAGCGGATAATAGTCGAACAGTTTCCGGTTTCCGAAGAATACTCTCAGGTGATTGGTTCCGACTTCCATCAGTTTCAGACCGTAACGGTTGAGAATCTCGTGGAATCTTTTCATCGGTGTGAAGTTGCTTCTGCTCATAACTGCATTCTTTTTGAGTTAAACATCTGAGGCTCCGGGGAGCCACTATTTCCTTTTCTTACCTGCCTGACCGTCCTGTGCCCGGATAGTGCAAGGCTTTGCGAAAAAATACCGGAGCCGGAACGGCGAGGATGATTTTTTCAGCAAACCCCAACGGGGCCCCGGCCTTGCACTATCCGTCGGGGCGCAGGACTACCTTTGCAGGTAGAAAAGAAATAGTGCATTTGTTTTTTAGAAGTGCTTGTGATGAAAGCATAAAAAAAGAAAAGCGGAACATGCCGTCCGACACATTCCGCCACGATGATATAATATATAGGTATGACAGTTACTGCTTCTCTTGCTTTCCGTCCTCCTGCGGAAGCAGGTGCCTGAGGTTCGGATCATTGGCTATACGCTCCATCTCATCCTCGATAATCTGCACCACGTCCGCCTTGATACGCGTGTAGTTCCGTTCTATCTGTTGCTGCATGATGTCGTTGCCCTCGCTGTCCTTGAACTCGTTGATGACGGGTATCTTTTTGTAAGCCTTGGTTTCTGCCGCCACTTTCTCGGTATCCACGATAATGCGGGCATGGAAAATCTTCTGTTCGATTTCCTCCCCGAAATTATCCGCCACGCTGCCCACGAACGTACCTTGCGAGAGATTGGCGATTTTGGATGCAGGAATAAGCGAATCCATCTGCGTGTTGATGGAAGTCGAGGTATCTTGCCGGTTGATGGAGAGCGACTGCCGTTGTTGCAGGATTTTACCGAAACGTTCCGAGAGATTCTTGGCCGTTTCTCCCACGACCTGCCCGCTGAAAATATTGCCCACCGTATTTTGGATCACTTTCGCCTCCTTGTCCCCGTAATCCCTTGCTAACTGACTGAAATCCTGAAAACCGAGACAGACGGCCACCTTGTTGCTTCGGGCAGTGGCGATCAGATTGTCGATACCCCGAAAATATATGGTAGGAAGTTCGTCAATGATGATAGAGGATTTAAGCTGTCCTTTCTTGTTTACCAGTTTCACGATTCTGCTGTTGTACAGTCCGAGCGCGGCGGAATAAATGTTCTGCCTGTCCGGATTATTCCCCACGCAAAGGATTTTCGGGTGTTCGGGATTGTTCAGGTCAAGCGTGAAATCATCGCCCGTCATCACCCAGTACAGTTGCGGGGAAATCATCCTCGAAAGGGGGATTTTCGCGCTCGCGATCTGGCCTTGGAGCTGGTCCTGCGCGCCCCCTTGCCAGGCATCCATAAACGGGCTCAGATAATTTTCCAAAGCGGGATAAGAGGTCAGAATCGTGAAGATATCCGCGTAGGGCTTGTTCAGAAATTCGATGGCGTGCGGGAACGTGCAGTATTTCCCGCCCCTGTAAATCCGCAAATACCAGATAATTGCCGCAAGCAGGATAATCGGCGACTCCACGAAGAAATCACCCTGTTTCTGTATCCAGGTCTTGTTCAAATTGAGCATGATGGTATAGGCACTTTCATAGGCGTCCGAGATGTCCGCCATGAATTTCGGGTTGATGGGATTGCAACGGTGCGAGCGGCGCGGGTCATCGAAATTGATGACGTAAAATTCGGGCTTCACCTTGTATTTGTCGAGATTCTTGAGCAGTTCGTTGTAGGCGATAATGGAGAGGTCATCGAATTTGTAGTCATAGATATATACAGCGAACCCTTTGGATATCTGCTGTTTGATATAGCTGTTTACCACCGCGAAACTCTTTCCCGATCCGGGAGTGCCCAACACGATAGTGGCCCTGAAAGGATTGACGATATTGATCCAGCCGTCCCATTCTTTCTTCTGGTACACGAACTTGGTGGGCAGATTTACCGAGTATTCGTTTTCCATCAGGACGGTGTTCTGCATGAATGATTCATTCTCCATGTTGAACACGTCATCCATCAGGTCGTTTTTCAGCATACGGCTTACCCACACGCCGGCCATCAGCATCAGGATATATCCGGTCGTGAGCGTTGCCGTGTACAGTCCGGCCTTGGCTATGGAAGATACCGGCAGTTCCAGCATCCACCAGTTCATGAAGAACAGCACCAGCCCGCCGAGAAAGAAGGCATAAATTTTATTCCAGGTCATATCCCGGTTCTTGACCCCTTTCGTGCCCAGACAGGAAAGGGCGAGAAATATGAGCGCGAATACCTTTGTCAATAGAAGGCTCCTGAACAGTCCCGCAGTCCGTTGGAAGTTCAGCAGGATCTTATCCACAATTCCGATGGAGATACCCATGTCGGAAAATGCCTGATAACAGTACCAGTACACATGAATCACTAAAAACAGGATGGATACGGCCCGCATGAACTCCATTGTCTTGGCCAATCCGCGAATGTCGTCTTCTTGTTGCATAATCGTAGATTTTAATTGAATGAATAATCGGGTTTCAAAGGCCGCGTGAACGGCGTTTTTTCTTTTTCTTCTTTTGCAGCATTCGCGCGAGGGCTTCCTCTTGCGCGTCAGCACCGTTGGCATCGAAAGAAAACATGCCGAAGACCTGCTCGATGGAACTCTCCATGTCACCGGAGCGGAGCGACTGCATATCCTCGCCGAACAAGGGGGCTTGCGGCAGGACGGCATCTTCCGGAGAGCGGAATAGTTTCTCGAACACGTTGGCGGAAAATTCTTTTCCCAACCGGGAACCGTTGTACACCTCCTTGTTGTTATGGTCGATAAACGTGACCCCGTAGATGCGGCCTTCATCGTTGGTTCTAAAAACCGTGTCGATGCCCCGTTCACGCAACAGCTCCGTGAACGCTTCCTTACTGCCCATGCAGCCGTGCATGGCAAGTGCCACATCGTTCCGGATTTTCGGTTGCCATTTCTTCGCCTTGAACTCCCCGGTGTTGTATCGGAGCCGTTTCTCCACCCCCTGATACCCGAAACGTTTGTCGATAAGCGAGGACTTGATGGGTGCGCTGACCGCCTTGCCGTTGTCGTCCGTAACGGCATAGACAATGCCCGTGTAGGGAACGCCCCCGTGTTCCCCCTTGACCTGTTTGGCTTCGATGTTGAAACAGGAAAGCAGGGCGCTGTACTCGCCGAATGTCTGGAAACAGTAGGCCGTGAAGACGCTTTTGAGGATATTGGATACCTGCCGTTTCAGGTCGCCTTGCGTGTAGTCAGCTTTTTTCAGGTAAATGCCGAGCTGTTCATCCTTCTTGTCCGCGTGTTGCTTTAACCCGAACTCCCGTTCCAGTTCCCGGCAGGCTTTCATCGAACGGTTCCACTCGTAGGCATCATCTATCTTTTCGCCTTTCTCGTTCACGCAGGTGGAAACGATGTGGATATGCCGACGGCCGATGTCCTCGTGCATATATACAATGTACGGCTGGTCGCCGTACCCCATTTTATCCATGTACTCCTTTGCCAGATTGGCAAATTGCGCGTCCGTCAGCTTGTCTTCGGGAGACGGGTTGAGCGAGATGTGCAGGATGGGTTTCTCCGTGTTCCTGTTGGCGAGCAGGTAACTCTCGAACGCCCACATCGTCCGTTGCATCAGACGCTCGGGACTGTCCGTGATGTCGGCAATCATCCGGTTGCCGGAAATGATGCGGGCATGGGAATCGCCGACCTTCTGCTGGTTGTAGGCTATCGCCCCGTAGAGCGATGCGCCGCGGTTGATTTTCGCTACCATAACTTATAGGGATTGACGGTTACGGTTCAGGTATTTCTCCTCGTATTCCCGGGTCAGCGCGATGATCTGCCTGCTGAGAACCACTAATTCCATCGTGGTTTTCTCCAATTTATACAGTAAGGCAAGCGCACGCTTGTCGCTGAAATTGCTCTTGACAGCCTTTACCGTCTGGTTGTAATTGTTGCCTATCGCCTGGAACTGGTGGTAGAAATTGGTCAGCCGGATGTAGTAATCCATCGTTGCCTTGTCGATTTTTACCACCTTGATTTCACGTCCGAAAAGCATGGACTTGATGAATTTCGACCGTTGGGAAAATCCCGACTGCTCGAAAAGAAGCTCGAATTTCCCGTTCTCTTCCGAGTTCAGTTTGATGCCGTAGCGGAAAACGGCGGGATCACTCTTGGGCTTTCTGCCTGCCGTCCTTCTCTTTTTAGGGTTGTTTTCTGTTGCCATATCACTTGTTTTTTTGTTGTTCCTGTCTGTCCGTCAGGATTTCCGACTTTGGAGGAAATCCCTCCCGAGCCGTCAGGCGAGCGGCAAGTTGTTTTGGGATGCCCGAATTATTTCGGGCGGCCCAAAACACAACTTGCTATGTTCGCTTGAACATGAATTTGCCTTTCGTCAAATTATCGGGGCCGGTGAAACTTTCGGGTTTCGCGGGGTACATCCGATGCCTCTGCAAACCATGACGGGACCGGTTGCAAAGTTACCGGTAAGAATCTGTGTAATAAATAGTTAAGTCGGTGTAACAGAATGTCATACGGTGTCATATATCGGCATCAGGCTCCGATTCCGCACGGGATAGACGATAAAGGCGTTTATTTGCAGCATGAACGGTTGCAGCACACCGGACAACAACGGTTTGGGGCATGATTGCACGGACGGTTGCATGAAGGCAACCATACAACCGGGCATTATTGGTTGCAACCATATAACCGTGCCACCATGCCACCATGCAATCAACCATGTAACCGTGCAATCATTCAAGGGTGTAACCACCCGGACATGCAACCGGCCAGTGATGCACGCAACCGTTCATGCAGCCGGTAAACCATATAAGCAAACAGTGATGCAAACAACCAGTAATAACTTAAAACAATAATGATTATGGACAAGGAAACATTATTTGTTGCACTCAGCAACCAGAAAGGCGGCGTCGGAAAATCGGCTTTCACGATTCTGCTCGCCAGTTATTTTCATTACGTGGAAAATCTGAATGTGGCGGTCATCGACTGCGACTCTCCGCAGCACAGCCTCGTACGTATGCGGGAGAGGGACAAAAAGGCCATTGACCGGAGCGACCATTATAAGCAGCAGATGATGGCGCAGTGGGAACGCATCAAAAAGAAAGCCTATCCGATTATCGGTGTCAGGGCGGAGAAAGCGAGGGAAGCCGCCGATGAGCTGGTGAAAAACAGCGAACATCCCATCGACCTGGTTCTGGTCGATCTGCCGGGTACGGTGGACGCGCAGGGCGTGTTCCGTACCATTGTCAATATGGATTACGTGATTACCCCGATTACGGCGGACAAGATGGTCATGCAGAGCAGCCTGTCTTTCGTGGCGACGCTCCGGGATTTCATCCGGCAATATCCTGAAGCACCGTTAAAAGAGATCCTACTATTCTGGAACAAGATTGACGGACGTGTCTCCAGGGAGGTTTACCGTCACTATAACGAGATTTTTGAGAAGATCGGTCTGAAGACGCTCTCGACGGTCATGCCGGACATGCAACGTTATAACAAAGAGACCTCCTCCGGCGGGCAGACATTTTTCAGAAGCACCTACTTTCCACCTTCGGAAAAGTTGTTGAAAGGGAGCAATATGGATGTGCTGGCCGGGGAGATCGAACGGATTATCCATCTTAAATCCGACAAGACATGAAAAAAAGGGGCGTATTCAATGTCAATGAGGAACGGTTGAAAGAGTTCATGGCCAACGGTACGGATGCCGAGGGCACTCCTAAGACTCCTTTTGCGGAAGAAAAGACCACAAGGGAAACCGATATTTTCCCGTCCGTACGGGAAGATGCGGACAAACCGCTTCCTGTTTCCCGCGAGCCGG
>OIKY01000247.1_pt1 | contig 15804 bp, 12 predicted proteins | sample 1584281 | NCBI WGS metagenome assembly OIKY01 (sample SAMN02674697, study PRJEB24791) | human gut metagenome, SKBSTL033 | isolation source: stool | host: Homo sapiens | place: USA | reverse complement strand
TCGGCCTGATGAACTTCCTGATGTGGTTCGGCAACACCACCATCATGCTGATGGCGGCCATCATGGGCGTGGATCCCACCCTGTACGAAGCGGCTGAACTGGACGGCTGCACCCCGAACCAGATGTTCTGGAAGATCACCATTCCGCTGATCCGTCCCATCCTTGTTTACGTGATGATCACCTCCATGATCGGCGGCCTGCAGATGTTCGATGTGCCGCAGATTTTGACCAACGGCAAGGGCGGCCCGGACCGCACCTCCACCACCATGATCATGTACCTGAACAACCACCTGTTCAGCAAGAACTACGGCATGGCCGGTGCAGTCTCGGTGGTGCTGTTCCTCGTGTGCGCAGTGCTGTGCGTTGTGGTCTACTTCTCCCTTACCAAGGAGGATGACGGCCTGACCCGCGCCCAGCGCAAAGAACTGAACGCCGCCAAAAAGGCAGCAAAAGGAGGGAAATGATTATGGCACACACTCCTAGAAATCAATCGGAAAAAGCAACACTGGCTGCACGCCGCGCATGGTGTTATCTGGTGCTGGTGCTCATCAGCTTTTTGTGCCTGTTCTTCTTCTATGTGCTGGTGATCAACTCCACCCGCACCCACTTCGAGATCCAGAAAGGCTTCTCGATGCTGCCGGGCAAATCGCTCATTACCAACTTCCAGAACGTGCTGGCCGATGCTAACATCCCTGTCATCACCGGCATCCGCAACAGCCTGATCGTCTCCGCCTGCTCGGCGGCGTTCAGCGTGTATTTCTCGGCCTTGACGGCCTACGGCATCTACGCCTATAACTTCAAATTCAAAAAGGCCGCGTTCGCCATTATCCTGCTGATCATGACCATGCCCACGCAGGTGTCCGCTCTGGGCTTTTTGCAGCTCATCACCAAGATGGGCCTGAAGAACAGCTTTATCCCGCTGATCCTGCCCAGCATTGCAGCGCCCACCGTGTTCTTCTTCATGAAGCAGTATCTGGACGCTTCCCTTCCCATGGAGATCGTAGAGGCTGCCCGCATCGACGGTGCAGGCGAGTTCTACACCTTCAACAAGATCGTGCTGCCCATTATGAAGCCCGCTTTGGCAGTGCAGGCCATTTTCTCCTTCGTGGCCAGCTGGAACAACTACTTCATTCCCGCTCTGGTGCTGGACAGCGCCGACAAAAAGACCCTGCCCATCCTGATTGCACAGCTGCGCAGTGCAGACTTCCTCAAGTTTGATATGGGCAAGGTTTACATGATGGTGGCTATCGCCATTCTGCCCGTCATCATCGTGTACCTGCTGCTTTCCAAGTTCATCGTCCGCGGTGTTGCTTTGGGCGGCGTGAAAGGCTGACGGCATTTTGCCGCAAACAGCAAAAGGGTCCCGGAGAAAATTCCGGGACCCTTTTGCTGTGTTTAGGATATAAGGAATTTTAGGAAGAGATCAGGAGAAAAAACAAGGCATACACATTCTGTCGGAGGTTTTAAGGGGATAAGATTTACTCGCCGCGGACGGCTGCGAAACCTGCTTCCAGATCAGCAATGATATCGTCGATGTGCTCAGTGCCGATGGACAGGCGGATGGTGTTCTGATAGATCTGCTGCTCGGCCAGCTCTTCGTCATTCAGCTGGCTGTGGGTGGTGGAAGCCGGGTGGATGACCAGACTCTTCACATCAGCAACGTTTGCCAGCAGGGAGAAGATCTTCAGGTTATCGATGAACTTGAATGCTTCCTCGCGGCCGCCCTTGATGTTGAAGGTAAAGATGGAAGCACCGCCGTTGGGGAAGTACTTCTCGTACAGGGCGTGATCCGGGTGATCCGGCAGGGAGGGGTGGTTGACCTTCTCCACCTGCGGGTGGTTTGCCAGAAACTCGACCACCTTCTTGGTGTTCTCCACATGGCGCTCGATGCGCAGGCTCAGGGTCTCGGTGCCCTGCAGCAGCAGGAAGGCGTTGAACGGCGAAATGGTGGCACCGGTATCACGCAGCAGGATCGCACGGATGTAGGTGACAAAAGCTGCGGGGCCTGCTGCATCGGCAAAGGAAACGCCGTGGTAGCTGGGGTTGGGGTCAGCAATGTTGCCGAACTTACCGCTTGCCTTCCAGTCGAACTTGCCGCTGTCCACGATGATGCCGCCCAGCGTGGTGCCGTGGCCGCCGATGAACTTGGTGGCGGAATGGACGACGATATCTGCGCCGTGCTCAATGGGACGGATCAGGTACGGGGTGCCGAAGGTATTATCGATGACCAGCGGCAGGCCGTGCTTGTGCGCGATGGCTGCAATGGCATCGATATCGGGGATATCGCTGTTGGGGTTGCCCAGAGTTTCCAGATAGACGGCCTTGGTGTTGAGCTGGATGGCATTCTCCACCTCAGCCAGATCGTGTGCATTGACAAAGGTAGTGGTGACACCGAACTGGGTCAGGGTGTGCTCCAGCAGGTTGTAGCTGCCGCCGTAGATGGTCTTCTGAGCCACGATGTGGTCACCGGCCTGTGCCAGTGCTTCGATGGTGTAGGTGATGGCAGCGGCACCGGAGGCGGTTGCCAGAGCAGCCACGCCGCCCTCCAGAGCAGCGATGCGCTTCTCGAACACGTCCTGCGTGGAGTTGGTCAGACGGCCGTAGATGTTGCCGGCATCTGCCAGACCAAAGCGGTCTGCTGCGTGCTGGCTGTTGCGGAACACATAGGAAGTGGTCTGATAGATAGGCACTGCACGGGAATCGGTTGCGGGATCGGCCTGCTCCTGGCCAACGTGAAGCTGCAGGGTCTCAAATTTATAGTTAGACATAGTATTTTACCTCTCTATTTGTACTTATAGTATAATTTTCTGATACAAAAAATCCCGATGCGTGATACATAAGCGCACCGGGCAAACACAATTCAAAGCGATTCTGTCAACGTCACATTCGGGTACACATTCGTGCACAGCAAGAGGGCATCGTACAGTTCACAGCCAGATGTTCTGCCCGGTCACCGCACATTCGCCCACAGCGGAAGTTTGCATGCAGCAGGTCGTTCCAAATCAGCTTCATATCCGTGCCCTCCTTTCCCATAAAACTCTTTCCCACTCATCTACAAACCGGCACCTCTATCTGCTCTGTACCGGGAAGCAAAACCTTTGCTTTCTTTTTCCCACTAGGTTTGTGGATTTGTTGTTTGCATTATATTCTCTCTTACCCTTTTTGTCAATAGGTTAATTCCAGTTTTTTTCAAATTGAGTTTTCTGCACGATGGGCAGCCCGCATTTGCAGCATCCCGTTGTGCAGTTCCAACAGGAGTAACACTTCTGCTTCTTCGAAAATTTTTATTTTTCCATTGATAAAACCTTAAAATTTTATTGTTATACTAAAGCTGTTCCTTGCAAACGCCCTGCAAATCGTTTATTATGGTAGCGTTCTTTTTTGTCATCAAAGGAGTTTTTTCGATGCTGCATCGTTTCTTTCATTTTTTAAAGCAGAGCCTGCTCGTTGTTCTTTGCATCCTGCTGCTTGGCGGGCTGCTGGCAGGCGGCTGGTTCTTTTATCAGGGCAGGCAGCTGTACCGCAGTGCCGCCAGCAGTTACCCAGTGGCTTCCATGTACGACACCATCTGTGCCCGCGGGAGCTATACTTCCTACGATGCGCTGCCGCAGATCTATATTAACGCAGTCATCTGCACCGAGGACGAGCATTTTATGACCCACAAGGGCATCGACCCGGGGGCCATTGCACGCGCCCTGCTGGCCGACCTGCGCACCCACTCGCTGGCCGAGGGCGGCAGCACCTTGACCCAGCAGCTTGCCAAGAACGAGCTGTTCACGCAGGACAAGCATCTGGCCCGCAAGGCTGCCGAGATGCTTGCTGCTTTTGATCTTGAAAAGACCTACTCCAAGCAGCAGATCTTTGAGATGTACGCCAACACCATCTATTTTGGCAGCGGGTATTATGGCATTGCAGAAGCTGCCGAGGGCTACTTTGGCAAGGAACCGGCCCAGCTGACCGATGCCGAAGCGATCTATCTGGCGGGTATGCCCAACGCGCCTTCCACCTACGCCAGCAGCCCGGAGCTTGCCTTCAAGCGGATGCAGGTGGTGCTCAAGCGGATGGTCAAATGCCGCGTGCTCACCAAGCAGCAGGCCGATGCCATTGCCGCAGATGCTGAAAACTTAACGGTTTAAACAAAACACCGCGCCCTGTCTGCTGCGGATCAGACAAGGCGCGGTGTTTTGTTTTGCGGTATTTGATTTGGTAAAGGAGGAATCATGTTACCCGTTCAGGCGGTTGCGGCCCCGCCTGTCGGTAGTATTATCATACCAAAGAATTTCTGCGAAACCATGTTCTTTTTATGAAGATTTTGTAAACTCACTCCGGCGCTTTCATGCTTTCCACCATGCTGATATGCCGCACATGCCGCCGCATGGCAAAGCACACCACAAAGGTGAACAGCATCGTCAATGCCACTGCCAGCAGATAGCTGCGGGGTGCAATGGTGCGAATAAACATCAGCTGATCCATTTCCACGGTCAGGACGATGAACCGGTGCAGCGGCACGCCCAGCAGCAGGCCCACGCCGGAGCCGATGAGGGACAAAAGCTCGATCTCGCGGAAGATGTAGCGGTACACTTCTTTGTCATAGAAGCCCAGAACCTTGATAGTGGCAAGCTCCTTTTTTCGCTCGGCAAGGTTGACGCTGATCAGGTTGTACAGCACCACCGCCGCCAGCGCCGCCGCGCACACGATGATCAGCACCACCACGTAGTTCAGGCTGCCGATCAGGCTGCCGAACATGGAGGTGGTGTCCTCGGTGAAGCTGACGCTGCTCACATAGTTGCAGTCCAGCAGCTTTGTGCGCAGGGCGTTGTACTCCGCCTCGGTGGTACAGCCGGTCAGGCCGTAGACGGTGTTCCACTCCGGCGTTCCGCCCAGCAGGGCCTGCAGCTGCGCATTGGAGAGATACAGCCGGGTGAACATGTAGTTCTCGGTAATGCCGGTCAGCACCAGCGGCACGCGGCTTCCGTCTGCAGCCTCCACATAGAACGTATCGCCCACGCTCAGCTCCAGATTCAGGGCCGTTTTTTCGGTCAGGATCACGCTGTCCTCTTCAAAGGGAATGGGGTCGTGGCCCACCCGGGTGCGGAAGGTGAAGTATTCGGTCATCCGGGCATCGTCCTCCGCGCCTACGATGCTGACATCGGCGCTCCCGCCCTCTTCATTATAAAGGGTGGTGGACTTTGTGTAGAACGCGCCCCAGCTGCGGACCGCACTGCTGCTATCCAGCGTGTCGGCAAGGCCTTGCTCCATGGTCAGCGCCTTTTCATCGCTGAGCGAGATGGTGAGATCGTTGTGGGTCAGCTGCCTGGACTGCTTGTCCACGATGGGCAGGATGGAATCCTGAATGCCAAAACCGATCAGCAGCAGCGCCGTGCAGCCTGCCACGCCCAGCACTGTCATGAAGAAGCGCTTTTTGTAGCGGAACAGGTTGCGGGCTGTGGTCTTTTGGGAGAAGCTCATGTGCTGCCACAGTGGGGTGATGTACTCCAAAAAGATGCGCTTGCCTGCCACCGGGGCCCGGGGCAGCAGCAAAGCTGCAGTCTTTTCCTTCAGGCTGGCACGGCAGGCGTTCCATGTAGCAAAACCGATGACGGCCGCGCTGATGGCTACGCTGGCTGCCGCCATGCCGGGGTAAAAGTGCAGCGTAAAGGTGGACATGCTGAAGATCATCTGGTAAGCATACCAGATGATGAGCGGGAACACCACAAAACCGATGACCATGCCCACGATGCTGCCCAGCACGCTGGCGCTGAGGGCATAGAACAGATACTTTCCTGCGATCTTTGCGTTGGAGTAACCCAGAGCTTTCAGAGTACCCAGCTGCAGGCGGTTCTCGTCCACCATGCGGGTCATAGTAGTAGTGGCCACCAACGCCGCCACCAGGAAGAAGAACACCGGGAACACCCGTGCAATGGCATCCATGCGGTCGGCATACTGCTCAAAGGTGACAAAGCTCACGGTGGAGCTGCGGTCCAGCACATACCACTCGCCGCTCTTGATCTGGCTCACCTGCTCCTCGGCATCGTTCAGCTGGGCAAGGCCGTCGGCCAGCTGCTGTTCGGCATCGGCCTTCCGGCTCTCGTACTCCGCGCGGGAATCGGCCAGCTGCTGCACGCCGTCGTTGTACTGCTGCCAGCCTTCGTCCAGCCGGGTGCGTGCCGCATCAAACTGGGTGTAGGCTGTGGCCGTGCCGGTGGTGAGCTGCAGCTGACCCTGCAGAAGCTTTACCTTCATCTGGCGCAGTGCTGCCTTTGCCTCAGTCACCAGCTGCTCGTTGGAAAGGCTGGACGAAGAGATCAGCCCCTGTGCATACATCTGGCGCTTGCCCGCGTCCAGCTGGGCCTGATAGCCGTTCAGCTGGCCGCTGATGTTGTCGTAAGCATCCTGCGCCTTCTGCAGGGCATCCCGCAGCTCGGTGTACTCTTCATCGGCAGGTTCCGCTTCGTCCAGCGCTTTCTGTGCGTTGTGCAGAGCCGTTTCGGCATAGCCCAGCAGCGGGTCGGCCACCTTTTTCAGGTTCACCAGCATCTCGATCTGTTGCAGCTGATCCTCAAATTCCAGCAGTTGTTCCTCGCCGCTCACCAGCTCGTCCGCACCGCCCTGCATGGTATCCGGCAGGGCCTTTTTGTTGGCGGCAAGCTCCGCTTCGCCCGCGTCCAGCTGGGCTTTGGCGCTGTCCAGCTGTGCCTGTGCATCGGCCAGCTGCTGCTCTGCCTCCGCAAACTGACGGTCTGCTTCGGCTTTTTTGTCGTTGTACTCGGCCCGGGCGTCGGCCAGCTCTGCACTGGCGTCCTCGATCAGCTCCGCCCGCCGGGCCGTGCACTGTGCGCCGCTGATGGCCTTTACCCTTGCGGCTGTGTCATCCACTGCTGCCTGATACGCGTCCGAGTAATTATCATACAGGCCGGCATTTTTCACTTTGAGATAGCACGCCGTATAATAATCCGTGGTCAGGCTGCCCTCCGGCAGGAACACAATATCATCCAGCTGGCCGTCACCGGCGGTGCTGCTCTCCTTGTCCGTGGAAAAATGCTGCGGGTCCTGCACGGTGCCCACTACCGTGAACTGCTTCCGGCTCACATGTTCGGTGTCCTCCGGCAGGGTGAGCACCGTGCCCGGTTCCACCGGGTCGCCGTAGCCCATCACATGCACCACGCACTCGTCCGGGGCCTCAGGCATCCGGCCCGACAGCAGCACCAGACGGTTCATATTTTCTGCCGTGTCGGCCCCGGGGTCGGCGGGCAGCTGCTGCAGGCGCACCACCGCCGTCTCGCTCTGGCCCTGCCACTGGGCCTCCACGTCCTGATATTTCACCGGCTGCACAGCCTCCACGCCGTCCACGGCGGCAATGGCGGCAATGTCCTCCTCCGAAAGGCCCAGCGTGGACAGCACCCGCAGGTCGAACACGTTCTGCTGCACGTAGTATTTCTGCCCGGCGATGCGCATGCTGGGCGCAAAACTCATCAGGCCGGTCAGCATCATCACGCCCAGCGCTACGATGCCGAACAGCGAGACCATGCGGCTCAGGTTGTCCTTCATTTCCCGCAGGATGTTTTTACGATAACTTTTCAGCACAGCTCTCACCACTCAATCTCCTGCACCGGCACAGGGTGCTCGTTGACCTGATTGGAGACGATCTTGCCGCTGCGCACCTGAATGATGCGGTCTGCCATCGCCGTCAGGGCGGTGTTGTGGGTAATAACGATCACCGTGCGGCCGGTGCGGCGGCAGGTATCCTGCAAAAGGGCCAGCACCTGCTTGCCGGTCTTGTAATCCAGTGCACCGGTGGGCTCGTCGCAGAGCAGAAGCTTGGGATTTTTGGCCAGTGCGCGGGCAATGGACACCCGCTGCTGCTCGCCGCCGGAAAGCTGGGCCGGGAAGTTGTTCAGCCGCTCTCCCAGACCCACACCGCGCAGGGTCTCTTTGGGGTCCAGCGGGTCGCGGCAGATCTCGCTGGCCAGCTCCACATTCTCCAGTGCGGTCAGGTTCTGCACAAGGTTGTAGAACTGGAACACAAAGCCCACATCGTACCGGCGGTAAGTCGTCAGCTCTCTGGCGGTAAAGTGGCTCACATTCTGGCCGTCCAGCCAGACGTTTCCCTCGTCGCAGCTGTCCATGCCGCCAAGGATGTTCAGCAGGGTGGTCTTGCCTGCGCCGGAGGGCCCCACGATGATGCAGAACTCGCCCTTATCCACATAGAAATTCAGGTGGTCTGCGGCGGCGATCTTCACACTGCCGGTCTGGTAGTATTTGCAAACGTCCTCAAACTCCACAAAATGCTCCATGGCGTTTTTTCCTTTCTATCGGGAATGCATACTGTTTCAATTTAACTATAACATCTCCCGGCAGACTTTGCAAAGACATCTGCGCAAATTTTCAAAAACTTAACAGAAAAGCGCAAAAAGGGCCGCTGCACATCTCTGCGTGCAGCAGCCCTTTCATCATTTGATCTCAGCGGTCAGCGCCCCACGATCAAATCGCGGCGGCAGCGCAGGCCCACGGTGAGGAAGGTGTTTTCGCCCAGTCGGCGCAGCACCACGCGGTCGGTGCCCTTCTGGCCCTCCACCAGCAGAGACAGGTTCAGGGTGGTGGAGCCCTTCTCAGTCTGGACCACCAGCGTGCTCACGCCCTCGTTCAGCAGGGTCTGCATGTCCTGCACGGTGGTGCGGAAAGTAGCAGAACCGGCGGGCACATCCAGCGTCAGCACACTGTCCTTCTGGCGGGCAGTGTACAGCACTTCTCTGCCGAACAGGCCCTTGACGGTGTAACGGGCCTCGCTCTTTTTCGCCGCTGCATCTGCGGACGGGGCGGCCAGCTCATCGCCGGAGATCAGCATGATATTGCCCTGAATGGGGTTTCCCTCCGGTGCACCGTAGCCGCCGTAGTTGGGGTCCTTTTCGCCGATCGCCACATCGGCGCTGTGCAGGGCGATATCCCCCTGCACCATCTGCTCCTGCGGGGGCAGATAGCCTGCGGCAGCAGGGTCGTTGATGTCTGCCTCTGCGGCAAATGCGCCCACGCTCAGCATGGCGGCAGCACCCAGCACTGCAGCGGTGGTGGTGACGGTACGGACAAATTTATGGTTCAGTTTCATTTGGAATACCTCCGTTGACGGCGGTTTTGCACCGCACATTTTTGTTTTGTGGAAAACCATGGTCTGCCATGCGGTGTAATACAAAACCGCCGCATCTGTCTTATAAACGGATGCGGCGGCGGGATTATTGCAGCAGGCTAAAAAAAATTTTTGGCAGCTCTGCCGCCGGGGTCACTGGGCCTGTGCCGGTTCCCGGTTCAGGATCTCCATGAACTCCTCGCCGGTGATAGTCTCTTTCTGGTACAAATACTGTGCCAGCTCATCCAGCTTGGCGCGGTTGTCGGTCAGGATGCGGACAGCCTTTTCGTGCTGGGCCCGGACCAGCTCCACCACCTTCTGGTCGATCTCGCGCTGGGTCTGCGCCGAGCAGGCCAGCGAGGTGTCACCGCCCAGATACTGGTTGTTCACGGTCTCCAGCGCCACCATGTCAAAGTCCTTGCTCATGCCGTAGCGGGTAAGCATGGCGCGGGCAAGCTTGGTGGCCTGCTCGATATCGTTGGAGGCACCGGTGGTGATGGATCGGAACACCACTTCCTCGGCGGCGCGTCCGCCGGTAAGGGTGGCGATCTTGTTTTCCAGCTCTTCCTTGCTCATCAGGTAGTGGTTGCCCTCGTCCACCTGCATGGTGTAACCCAGTGCGCCGGAGGTGCGGGGGATAATGGTGATCTTCTGCACAGGGGCAGAGTTGGATTGCTTGGCCGCCACCAGTGCATGGCCGATCTCGTGGTAGGCCACGATGCACTTTTCCTTGTCGGTGAGGATGGAGTTCTTCTTCTGGTAGCCTGCAATGACCACCTCGATGCTCTCCTCCAGATCGGCCTGCGTCACGCTCTTACGGCCTGCACGCACAGCGCGCAGAGCTGCTTCGTTGACAATGTTGGCAAGTTCCGCACCGGATGCACCGGAAGCCATGCGGGCCACAGTGTTGAAGTCGATGCCCGGGGCCAGCGCCACCTTTTTGGCGTGCACTTTCAAAATCTCTTCGCGGCCCTTAAGGTCGGGCAGCTCCACCGGCACACGGCGGTCAAAACGTCCGGGACGGGTCAGCGCCGGGTCCAGCGAATCCGGGCGGTTGGTAGCCGCCAGAATGATGACGCCGGTGTTGCTCTCAAAGCCGTCCATCTCGGTGAGCAGCTGGTTCAAAGTCTGCTCACGCTCGTCGTTGCCGCCGAGATTGCCGCTGTTGCGCTTCTGACCGATGGCATCGATCTCATCGATGAACACGATGCAGGGGGCCTTTTCCTTGGCCTGCCGGAACAGGTCGCGCACCTTGGATGCGCCCATGCCCACGAACATCTCCACGAATTCAGAACCGGAAATGGAGAAGAACGGCACGTTGGATTCGCCTGCCACGGCCTTGGCCAGCATGGTCTTGCCGGTGCCCGGAGGGCCCACCAGCAGGATGCCCTTGGGCATGGATGCGCCAATGCTCTCGTACTTGCCGGGGTCGTGCAGGTAATCCACGATCTCCTGCAGGTTTTCCTTGGCTTCATCCTCACCGGCCACATCCGCAAAGCGGATGCCGTGGGTGGACTGCACATAGACCTTGGCGTTGGACTTGCCCACGCCGCCGAACATCATGGACCCCGGGCCGCCGCCGGCCTTTTCCATCAGCTTTTTGTTCATCTGGTTGCCGATGAAGCTGAACAACAGGATGGGCAGCAGGAACCAGATCAGGAAATTGAGCATCGGCGACCCCTGCTCCACGATCTCGCTGGAAAACTGTGCTCCGGCATCATACAGGCGCTGGGTAAGCTCCGGGTCGTTCATCAGGCCGGTCTTGTAGACCTGCTTTTCCTCTTTATCGGTAAAAATGATCTGGTTGGATTCGATATCCACACGGCCGATGTTCTTTTCCTCGGTCATGGTCATAAAGGTACCGTAGTCCACTTCCTCCACCTGACGCTCGCTCATCCACGGCAGCAGCACAAGGTTGAGCAGCAGCAGGACCGCCAGCACGATGGCGTAGTAAATCGCCAGCGGCTTTTTGGAAGGTTTGACTTCTTTCATGTGGCAATTCCTCCTTTGGTTCCTGATGCAAGTAGTATAGCACAGTAAAACCGGGCGCAACAGCAATTCGAGCACAACTTTCCAAAAACTTAGCAAATTGTTAACATTAACGCCTCGTGCATAATTTTGGAAAATTCTGCCCCTTATTTTGTGAAATTGTTTCATTTTTAGAATGAGTCAGATTGCTTGACACTGCCCGCGAATCATGCTAAACTTAGTCCACTTTGAAAAAAGCACAAATGCGTTGACGGGGAAAAAACGATTTTCTTCTGCGTACAGAGAGCCGCCGGGTGGTGCAAGGCGGGTGCAGAGGGTTTCGGTTACTGGCCCCTGAGCGGCAGGGCTGAACACACAAGTAGGCTCTGACGGATGTCCACCGTTACAAGGACAGCGATTCGCCGCAAAAAGCCGATCGTGCAAAGCGGCTGTGCCCAAAGGCGCAGCAAAGAGAGTGGTACCACGGGTGCCCTGTAGTTTGAATTTTACAGGCTCTCGTCTCTCAAGGTTTTCGCCTTGAAAGACGAGAGCCTTTTCGTATATCTGCCTTTTGGAAGCAGGCTTGCCCTCTCCGTCACGGCTTACGCCGTGCCACCTCTCCCAAAGTGAGAGGCCTTGGCAGTACGGCAAAGTTTTTGGTTTTGCCAAGGGCTCCCCCTTTGGGAGAGCTGTCGAACGAATGTGAGACTGAGAGGGCAAGGACGCTCACAAAGAGCATGGAGCAAGAAGTGTAAATTGTTTGGGAGGACGCGCAAATGATGGACGCAACCAAGTACGCTCCGGGTTACTACCCGGTACCCGCAGGCTATGACAGCTGGGTAAAGAAGGATCACATTGAAAAAGCCCCCGCATGGTGCAGTGTGGACCTGCGCGACGGCAATCAGGCCCTGATCGTGCCCATGAGCCTTGAGGAAAAGCTGGAGTTCTTCCAGATGCTGGTAAAGATCGGCTTCAAGGAGATCGAGGTGGGCTTCCCTGCCGCCAGCGATACCGAGTACGAGTTCCTGCGCACCCTGATCGAGAAGAACATGATCCCCGAGGATGTCACCGTGCAGGTGCTGACCCAGTGCCGTGACCACATCATCCGCAAGACCTTCGAGGCCGTCAAGGGCGCACCCCGCGCGGTAATCCACTTCTACAATTCCACCTCTGTGGCCCAGCGCGAGCAGGTGTTCCACAAGAGCAAGGAAGAGATCAAGCAGATCGCCACCGACGGCGCAAAGCTGGTCAAGCAGCTGAGCGAAGAGTATGAGGGCAACTTCCTGTTCGAGTACAGCCCTGAGAGCTTTACCGGCACCGAGGTGGACTATGCCGTGGATGTGTGCAACGCCGTGCTGGACATCATGCAGCCCACCCCGGACCGTCCCATGATCATCAACCTGCCCGTTACCGTGGAAATGAGCATGCCGCACGTCTACGCAAACCAGATCGAGTACTGCGACAAGCACCTGAAATACCGTGACAGCGTGATCATCTCCACCCATCCCCACAACGACCGCGGCACCGGCGTGGCCTGCGCAGAGCTGGCCGTGCTGGCGGGTGCACAGCGGGTGGAGTGCTGCCTGTTCGGCAACGGCGAGCGCACCGGCAACGTGGACGCGGTGACGCTGGCCATGAACATGTACAGCCACGGCGTGGACCCCAGGCTGGACTTCTCCGATATGCCGGACATCTGCGCCACCTACGAGCGGGTGACCCGGATGCACATTTACGAGCGCACCCCCTACGCCGGTCAGCTGGTGTTTGCCGCCTTCTCCGGCAGCCATCAGGATGCCATTGCAAAGGGCATGGCCTACCGCAAGGAGCATGGCGAACACCGCTGGACCTGCCCCTACATCCCCGTTGACCCCCACGACATCGGCCGCACCTACGATGCCGATGTTATCCGCATCAACAGCCAGAGCGGCAAGGGCGGCATCGGCTTTGTGCTGGAACAGAACTTCGGCTACAACCTGCCGCCCAAAATGCGCGAGGCTCTGGGCTACAAGGTCAAGAGCGTTTCCGACCACAGCCACAAGGAGCTGAGCGCAAACGAGGTGCTGCACATCTTCGAGGATGCCTTCCTCAACCGCTGCAAGCCGCTCAACGTTCTGGAAGCCCACTTTGCACAGGTGGGCGGCATCACCGCCACCGTCACGCTGGAGCTGAACGGTCAGCGCAAGGTGGTCACCTCGGTGGGCAATGGCCGTCTGGACGCTGTGGCAAACGCCATCCAGAGCGCCACCGGCATGGAGTTCCACCTCGAGACCTACTCCGAGCACAGTCTGGACGAAGGCTCCACCTCCCGCGCTGCCTCCTATGTCGGCCTTGTCTGGGGCGATAACACCGTCACATGGGGTGCCGGCACCGACACCGATATCATCGTGGCTGGCATCAAGGCACTGGTGAGCGCGATCAATAATAAATAATTAAAAAGAGGGCAGCGTCCTCGCCCTCTCCGTCACGGCTTACGCCGTGCCACCTCTCCCAAAGGGAGAGGCCTTGGCAAAGAGATGAAGTTTACGTGGACTGCCAAAGGCTCTCCCTTTGGGAGAGCTGCTGAGCGAAGCGAAGCTGAGAGGGCAAGCCGCCTACCCAATAGAGAGTATCAAAAGGAGAGTACCATCATGGGAATGACCCTGACGCAGAAAATTCTTGCCGCACATGCCGGTCTTGCCGAGGTCAAGGCAGGCCAGCTCATCAATGCAAAGCTGGACATCGTACTGGGCAACGACATCACCACCCCGGTTGCCATCAACGAGTTTGAAAAGGCCGGTTTTGACGGTGTGTTCGACAAAGAGCACATTGCCATCGTGCTGGACCACTTTGTGCCCAACAAGGACATCAAGAGCGCCACCCAGTCCAAGCAGTGCCGCGAGTTCGCCAACAAATACGACATCCTTAACTTCTACGATGTGGGCCAGATGGGCATTGAGCACGCTCTGCTGCCGGAAAAAGGCATCGTGACCGCAGGCGACTGCGTCATCGGCGCGGACAGTCACACCTGCACCTATGGTGCACTGGGTGCCTTCTCCACCGGTGTCGGCTCCACTGATATGGCTGCCGGCATGGCCACCGGCATGGCATGGTTCAAGGTGCCCTCTGCCATCAAGTTCGTGCTCAAGGGCAAGTTCGGCCCCCGCGTCTCCGGCAAGGACCTGATCCTGCACATCATCGGCATGATCGGTGTGGACGGTGCCCTGTACAAATCCATGGAGTTCACCGGCCCGGGCGTTGCCAGCCTGACGATGGACGACCGCCTGTGCATCTGCAACATGGCCATCGAAGCCGGTGCCAAGAACGGCATCTTCCCTGTGGACGATGTGACCCGCAGCTACCTCAAGGGCCGCAGCCAGCGTGAGCCGGTGTTCTTTGAGGCCGACCCGGATGCCGAGTACGAAAAGACCATTGAGATCGATCTGGACAAGCTGGAACCCACCGTCAGCTACCCCCACCTGCCCGAGAACACCCACCTTGCCAGCGAGGGCAAGGACATCAAGATCGATCAGGTTGTGATCGGCAGCTGCACCAACGGCCGTCTGGAGGACATGGAAGCCGCCTACAACGTGCTCAAGGGCAAGCACATTGCCAAGGGCGTGCGCGGCATCATCATCCCCGCCACCATGGCCGTTTACAAGGAATGCATCCTGCGCGGCTGGACCACTGCCTTTATTGATGCAGGCTGCATCGTGTCCACCCCCACCTGCGGCCCCTGTCTGGGCGGCTACATGGGCATTCTGGCCGAGGGCGAGCGCTGCGTTTCCACCACAAACCGCAACTTTGTGGGCCGCATGGGCCATGTGAAGAGCGAGGTCTACCTTGCTTCTCCCGCCACCGCCGCCGCCAGCGCACTGACCGGCCACATCACTGACCCCAGGGAGGTAGAAGCATGAACGCAAAAGGACCTGTTTTTAAGTACGGTGACAACATTGACACCGATGTGATCATTCCCGCCCGTTACCTGAACACGCAGAGCCCCGCCGAGCTGGCCGCCCACTGCATGGAGGACATTGACAAGACCTTTGTGACCCGCGTAAAGGCCGGTGACATTATGGTTGGCGGCGAAAACTTCGGCTGCGGTTCTTCCAGAGAACAGGCACCGGAAATTATCAAAGCACTGGGAATTCAGTGTGTAATTGCCAAATCTTTTGCGAGAATTTTCTTCAGAAATTCTATTAATAATGGTCTGTTACTGATCGAGCAGCCAGATCTTCATGATGATATCAAAGAAGGTGATGAAATCACTGTGGTAATGAATGAACATGTAGATTACAATGGAAAACAGTACCCGATTGCTTCTCTTCCGGAAAATCTGATGAGCATTATTCAGGCTGGCGGACTTGTAAAAGCCATGCGCAAACTGAATGGGCTGGATTGATTTGGAAAGGAGAGGAAAATGGGCGAGACAGTTATTGAGAAAATTATAAGAAACAATGTTGGAAAAACAGTAAAGCCTGGAGACATTGTAACGGTCAATGTAGACAGGGTTATGATTCATGATATATTTATTCCATTTGTAGCAGAAAAGTTTGAAGAAATGGGCTTTACGAAGCTCTGGGATCCAGATAAAGCAGTACTCATATATGACCATCTGGTTCCTGCAAGTCAGTTAGATGATACCAGACATTTCCATGTGGGAGATGCTTTTGCAGCTAAATATGGCATGAAAAACGTACACAGAAGTGACGGTATCTGTCATCAGCTTATGACTGAGG
>OIKY01000220.1_pt1 | contig 17305 bp, 18 predicted proteins | sample 1584281 | NCBI WGS metagenome assembly OIKY01 (sample SAMN02674697, study PRJEB24791) | human gut metagenome, SKBSTL033 | isolation source: stool | host: Homo sapiens | place: USA | reverse complement strand
TTATCTTCAATGTCCGCAGATATTCCTTCTGCTCGGGCGTGATTCTGTAGCTCTCTTTTGAGTCCAAAATTATTTCAACTCATAAAACTCCATAATATCCAGCATCTTGAACAATGTACCATCAATAGAAGAATGCCAGCTTTGATGAAAATGTCCGTAACACCAATGAGTGACATGCTGCTGATGTTCTTTTAGAGTTTCATACAGACTATTCATAACTTCACGTTCCTGCTGTATGTCTGATATCAGAGTTTTGTCGTTGCAAGTCCATTTGGCTATCCCCTCCTTGCTTAATAATTCGCAGAAGGATGGAGACGTATGTGTTATTACAATGTCAACCTTCTGCTCAGACAAAATCGACATTAGTGCTTCTTTATTATAAGTCGGCGATTCGCTCTGCCAATAGTATGATGGCGAAAAATCGTCAACGACTTCCGTGTTACTAAAACGTAGCCGCTTTTGTTGTTCCTTACTCCATGCTTCAAGCCTATACGTACGATCAATCGATATGGCTCCTCCTACACAGAGAATAGAATGGTTGCAAGCGTTGATTACTGAATAATCTGGAATGGCAATGAAACGTTTGTGCTTAAAGCTTTTCCCATCAAAATACGCTGGGTTGTCATGATTGCCTCTAATGAATACAATCCAATTATTGGCATCATTCATACGTCTGGAGTTCCTTTTCACCATGTTGTCATAATAGCCTCTCTTGTCAAAACCAAATCCACAATCTCCAGCTACAATAACTAACGTGTTCTGCATTTGATATTGCACACAAATTTTGTTCACGAGGAGGTTGAAGTCACCGTGAATATCTCCAGAAACTACTATGTCCTTACATTCTGGAAACTGATATATATTGTATTTTCTGCTATTCATCTTTCATGTTCTCCCAAAACGGAAGAAGTCTTTGCTGTAAGAACGCTATCACTTCGGTAAAGGACAATATGTCTGTGGACGTTATTTTACGCATGAAAGCTGTCCATCTGACTTGCATTTGCTGATTGCTACCAAACTCCTTTCGGAAGAACATAGTGTTCTCATTATAAGGAGTGTGGCGATTTTCAAATGTATGTATGATAGCTTCCTGTAGTGTTTTAGGATTATATTTTTCATTCTGCAAGATTTGGTAGAGATCATAATAATCCTTCATTCTACTGCTTTGGTCTGCAAGATCCACAATTGCGTGCATCTTTTCGGCAATAACCGTTTCAAGCGAGTAGGCCAGAATATTGGCGCTCGGCAGATGTTCAAGCAATACAGGATAATCAAGATCTATTGGGGAAGGTGTTACCACATCACCAAAACCAATATCCATAGTTAAAACCTGGGCAATGGTGTCCATCTTGACTGGAACGCTGAGTCTAATCCCATGATAGTCTTTGAACTCTGTTATATTTTGTGCAGTAATGTGCTCCGTGTCAAATATTACGCCATCTTCCTCGTATGGCACAGAACAAATTTCTCTGAACGCTGCAATTATAGAAGAGCCTTCGTTGCTGATATTATTGCCAAGGAAATCTATATCCAATGTAGGACGAGCCGCAAATTTTTCGTATGCATACATGAGTGCACCTCCCTTCAGATAAAAATTTCCTCTATAATGAGTCTGCGATATTCTGTAAAGAAGCCGCTCTTGAAAATACCGAGTCAGAATAGTCTGATTAAAGACGTTTTCCTTTCTTGCAACGTTCAGCAATTTGGTACGTATAGACTTTCCGAAGTTTTTATTTTGTTCTTTACTCATAATTTCACTTGTAGATAATTTTCGAGGATGTTGCCAACACGCAATTGTCGGGCATAATCCATTAGTTTACTGATATTTCTTCCTGGTCTTGAAAGATAATTATCGATGATTTCAGAACAGACATCAATGCCCACCTTGTTACGGAACTTTACTGCATCGCATACGCATCGTTCTACATCATATACCTTTACCTTAAATCCATCTATGACTTTCTCCATAACGCCGATTTCAAGAATGTTGGAAGTATAGTGATGGAGCTCTATCTTTGGGAATGAAAGTACCTTAACCTTTCTATCCCTTTTGATGGCGACATGATAAGCTTGCGGCATGGATGTCGTTAGCTGATGGATATTCCAGGCAGACCAAAGGCAGAGGATTCCGTTGGGAACAATTGACTCAATATCAACCATACATGCTGACAATTGGTCTATGTTAGCATATACGCCACGGCAAACCTGAATCAGTTCACCTTGGCGAACGGCTTCCAGCATCTTGTAGTAAGCTGTTCGTCCTTGCACTTTGACGCTTGCAGATGATATGAATGAATTCTTTGTTTCCATAATTGTTCTCTTGATTTTGGTACAAAAGTACCACAAATATTTTTAATTGTGGTACTTTTGTACGGGAAGCTTTTAAAATCCTCTCTTTTTTAATACATTTCAACAGTTTTATAGCTATTTTAGTATAAAACTACCACAAATATTGCTAAGTGTGGTAGTTTTGTACGAAATACAGGAAAGGAAAATGTAAGGTTATTCGTTTTCCATATTTTCCCTTTTATTTTATCTTCAATGTCCGCATATATTCCTTCTGCTCGGGAGTGATTCTGTAGCTCTCGATGGCCTTCTGGATGGTCTTGTTGTGCGTCCAGGGAGCAAGGCGTTGTTGCTCGATGTAGGGAATCGCCTGGTCCCATTGCTTGGCAAGGGCGGTGGCGAAGAACCAGGCTACCATCATCTTTACGTAATACTCTTCGCTCCTTACTGATGCAGGAATTTCAAGATACTTTGCCTTGAAGTCTTTATCCAGGTAATGAGACATAAGTGTCTCTATTCCAAAGCGACAAGTATAAACGTGTGATGATTTACTCCAAGTCTTGATCTTCGCCAATAGTTCCTTCTTGTGTTTGGCAAACACCTTCGGAGACATAATGTCGCAAACTGCCCAGTTGTCCACGAATGGCAGGAATTTATCTGTAAGACGGATGCATTCCTCGTAGTCTTTCACCTCGGAAATGAGGAGTCCGTGAAGCATGTTCTCATCGTAGTACTGATGAGGAAGCTGATGCAGAAATTCCTCGCATTCTTTCTCCTTTGTAAACTCTTTTGCGAACTTGCGGAGCACAGGCACACGAATGCCTATGAAACTCTCCATAGGCACTCCCGGTGTCAGTTTCGCATGGAAAGCAGCATACTGCTTATCCTGCATGGTGAACAGTCTTTCTTGAAGTGAAGTCATAAATCTTATTGTTATTTTATCTTGTTATATTCCTCATCGCTTACAGCCTCCTGCCACTCGTTGGATGTGTTCTCGCCAGGTATTTCAAAGGCGAGGTGGGCAAACCAGCTGTCTTTTGCGGCACCATGCCAATGCTTCACGTTGGCAGGAATGTGGATGACTGTGCCGGGGAGGATTTCCTGCGCAGGCTTTCCTTTCTCCTGATACCAGCCACGTCCGGCTACACCTACCAGCATTTGTCCGCCGCCATTTGTGGCGTGGTGCGTATGCCAGTTGTTACGGCAACCAGGCTCAAAGGTAACATTGAAGAAAGATATCTGACTATCAGATATTTGTGCCAGATAACTGTTACCTTTGAAGTATTTGGCGTAAGCGGTGTTGGGTTCGCCAATAGGGAATATCATCTCGCGCTGGAATGCAGACTTAGCGTCTTCTCCTTTCACATCTTCGTTCCATACCTCCTTTGCCAGATTGAAGGCAGCCCAGGCCTTTGGCCAACCTGCGTAGAAGGCGATGTGAGTAATAATCTCTGCCGCTTCAGTGCGGGTAATTCCGTTATTCTTTGCCGACTGCAAGTGATATTTCAGCGAGCTGTCGGTGATTCCTTGGCTGATGAGCGAAGTGATTGTTACCAAACTGCGGTCGCGCAATGAAAGCAGGTCATTGCGGCTCCATACTTCTCCGAAGAGGATGTCGTCGTTGAGGTGGGCGAACTCCGGGGCAAACTCACCCAGCTGGGTGCGCCCTGCTGTCTGTACTATTTTCTTCATTGTATCATTTTTTTTAATTCTTCTCCATATTTTCAAATTCTTCTCCAGAAAACATCTTCGATGTAAAAAATACAGTTATTCTATATATGCTTCATTATATTTAAGCAGTCTTGCGGTACTCGCTTGGAGTCTTTCCCGTCTGTGCCTTGAAAAAGCGGACGAAGTGCTGAGAATATTCAAAGCCGAGGCGCTGGCTGACTTGCGTAATGGTTAAGGTTTCATCTACAAGTAGTTGGCGGGCTGCAGAAAGCAGTCGGTCGCTGATCAGACTCTTTGCGGTTCTGCCAGTCTCTGTCTTGACTAATTCACCGAAATATTTGGTAGAATAGCAGCATTTGTCGGCAAAGTAGGCTACGGTAGGCAGCCCCTCACGCTCTGCTTTCCGAGCAATGTATTCATCGAGCAGAGAGATGAATTTCTTTACCACCGAATGATTTATCTCCTCGCGTGTGATAAACTGACGGTCGTAGAAGCGCAGGCAGTAGTTCAGCAGCAACTCGATGTTTGAAACGATGAGTTCACGCGAATGTCTATCTATAGGATGCTGAAGTTCCTGCTTAATCATTGAGAGTACATCACGGAAGATGTTTACCTCGGCAGCGGATAGATGTAGAGCTTCGTTGCTTGTATAGTCGAAGAACTCATAGCGGGAGATGTTCTTGCCAAGCTGGGTGCGGTTGAGCAACTCGGGATGGAAAGCCAATACCGTATATTTGGCAAGCGGTATTCCTGGAATGGGTTCAACCTTAATCGACTGACCTGGAGCAAAAGAGGTGACGGTCATCTCGTCAAAATCATATTCTGTTCTGCCGTATGACAATTTGCAGCCCTTGTTTTCCTTCAGGAAGAGGGCATAAAGTCCGTAATGGTGCACAGCCTCCTCTATCGGAGAGGTGTTCTCTACACGTGCAATGCTTACCAGAGGATGAAGTGTTTTCATCCCAATGTAGTCGTTGAACTCCTGTATCGTATTAAAGAATATTTCCTTCATAATCCTAAGCCTTTTAAATTTCTTGGGTGCAAAGATACGCACATTCTCCTAAAGAGCTTATACCTGGTTTTCGGAAGATTTTACCATTATCGGAGATTTATTCCATTCTTCCATATTTCATCTCCACGCCTTCACATTACTCTTTATTCCTTTCTCATTTTTATCCAATTAATTTAATGATCTGTTTATCCGAAGCGTCAGGCAGGATTTCTTTCAGATGCTCGAAAATCCTCTGATAAGATTCCTGGGGAGTGCGATTGCATTGGCAAGCCTCCCTGCCATAGAGATCTTCGGGAGTATTGAGCAGCGACCAACCCCAGCCATATTCGTGATTGTGCTTGTCACGAGGATAGATGAAATCCTCGGTCACGATGTAAGTCGCCATTTCCAGTCGGGTGAGATAACCGTCAAACTTGCTTCTCATTCCCTTGCCGGTGAAACCGCAGGCTGCCCGAAGTTCTCTTGTGATGAGACTACCGGTAGATTGAAGCGTGCTGAGAATGGCTCCTTCTATTGATTCATCATCAGGGCGAGAGTATTTGCTTCTTCTGTAGTTACAGAAGTCCGGCCACCATTCCTGGCTGATGAATCCAGCCTTCTTGTTAAAGAACTTTCCGTACATACACGGCATTTCCTGAACGATTGCGCCCTTCCATTTCCATAGCGGCCAGTCCCAACCGCCTTCAGGAAGTCTTACGTAACCGCAGTCTTCCGCCACGATGTCTTCGGCTGAGAATCCTTCAATGCCACTATCAAGGAGAGGGAGGAAGCCGATCTTCTGGATCAGTTCTATCATGCCTGACGCTGAATATATTTCTGGAAAGTTCATAAGCTTCGTTCTTTATCTTATTATCAATTCATTCAGTTTATCCTCTCTGATAATCTTCGGCTGAGCCTTGCCAGCGAGAATGAGAATCTTTTTACCATTACGATAGATATGAAGCTGTCGTGAGCGAACTACGGCTGTCAACTCCTCATCATTCTGCATGGCTTGCCAGATAGGATAATATACTCCCTCAGGTTCAAACAACTTCTTTTGAAGATGCGAGCAGAGGTTTGTTGTATCAATAGTCATTTATTTTTTCTTTATCGTTCCATTAAATATTTTCCATTGCTTCTCAAATGACAAATCTTTTTCTGCCGAATCAAAGTAACTGATGTTGAGATTTTTCTCCCAAGGAATCCAGTTGCCGCAAATTCTGCCATCATGGGCGATAACAGGAAAGAAAATGCCATTATTAGTGTATGCAGACGGCATTTGATGTGGATGGATTACTAATTCCCGGCTTTTATAACCAATCAGATATTCATCAAAGGGAGCTATCAGATGAGTCTTTCCTCTTCTGAATCCACGTGTTCGACATGATTCATGCAGGTAGAACTGATAGTCTTTCCATTTTTCAACCCTCAGTTCTGAACCAAGCAACTCAATGCCTCGTTGGCAATCAGAAGTGCTCAGTCCTGACCACCAGACATAATCTTCGAATGTGGCTGGCGAATGGCTCTGAAAATATTTTCTTGCCAGAAGCATCAGCATTTCATCACGTTCCAGCCTGGCTGTTCTTGGAACCTTCTTTTCTGTGAGACTGTATGTCGCCTTTGTAGGAAGAAGATTGCCGCTGCAGAAAGTACCGTTCAATTCGTTAAAGCGAATGTGGTAGGATAGGCGATGTTTGTCCATGATGATGCCCTTTTCGAGCAAAGCCTCGTTCAGGTCTTTGCTTGTTACAGACTGCATCTCATCGGTTTTTTGAACAAATATCTCGTGAATCAGATTGAGCTCAGAATCATCGATGCTGATTTTATTACTCTTCATCCATCCTTTTACAACAGAAGTTGCCTTAGGTGAAATCAGGTCCAGCATCCACCAATAGTCTTCATTTGAAACCAGTTGCCAAGTGCCACGCAGCAGGTGAAGACGGACTATCTTACCCTCATCGTATGCATTCTTGAATGCGAAGGAAGAAGGTTTGCGAGTACGCATCATCACAGCCCATCTTACCATCCGGTAATCCTGGGCTTGTATGGCTCCAAAATGAGACACCACCTTTTGGGGAGTATCAAATTGAGGGCAGATGAGCTGCTGCGAAAGCAGGCGTATTGCTATTGGATTCATTGTTTCTGAGTCGTTAAAATTACGTTGATTATTTCAAAGCCTTGCCGTCGGAGAAAGCGTTGCCGACTTTCTCGCCCAGCTGGATATAGCCGTGATGAATAGGGTCGAAGACAATCAGTTCCATCTTCTCCATGTCTGGATTTCCGTCTTCTGCCAGATACTTTTCATCCACAAGAATATTGACGATTTCGGCAACGAGATAATAGCCGGTTTCGCTTTCGTCATACTTCTCCTTGATGCGGCACTCCAGGGTCATCGGGAAATCGGTGAACACAGGAGCGTTGACCATAGTCGCCTTCTCGATGTTCCATCCCGTCTTCTCCATCTTCTTCGGGGCGTTCTTGGCAGAAACAATGCCCACGAAATCAGAAGCCACCATGGTTTTCTTGGTAGCGAAGGCAACGGTAAACTCACCGCCAAGTTTCAGGTTGTCTGTGGTGACGTGATTTCCCATCGAGATCATAATCTCCTTCATGTCCCACTGTCCTGCCCAGGCAGCGTTCATTGCGTTGGCAACTCCTTCCTTATTATATGTGCCGATAATCAGCACAGGCTGTGGTACTACCCACGGCTTTGGTGCAAAACTTTTCATATACTTCGTTATTTATTTTGTTTTTTAATTCATGTGTAAATACGCCATCAGCGCAATCTGTATCAGCAGAATGGCAGGAATGCCGTATTTGAATTTCTTGTGCATCGTCTTATGGTGCCAGACTTTCATTCCAATCCATGCCCCGATGCTTCCTCCAAGAACAGCCAGCAACAAAAGCGTGGCTTCGGAAATGCGCCACTTGGCTTTCTTCGCCTTGTATTTGTCAATGCCGTACACGATGAATGTAACTGCATTGATAGCAAGGAGATAGTAGGCGAGATAACTATGTAAAGTGTTCATACTCATTTTCCTATTGTTACTCCTTTATTCTTTTATGTCAAGAAAGGATCAAGCGTAGCCAGAAGTTCGGCTTTATCTACCACACCGCTTGTGCGCCACAATACTTCTCCGTTTCGGAAGAGCATCAGCGTAGGCACGGATTGGATGCGGTATTGGCTTGCAGTTACGCCGTACTTATCTACATCCACCTTGATGATTCGGATGCGGTCGCCCAATACACTCTTTACCTGCTCCAGAATGGGGTGCATCGCCTTGCAAGGTTGGCACCATGTAGCAAAGAAATCGACCAGAACAAGCTGGCCACTGTTTATTACGTTATTAAATGTCTCCATAATTATTTATCTATTTCCGTGAAACGATTAAAAGTTTTGCCGTCCCTCGTAACTTTCCCGAAGAACATATCTTCCGGTCTTACCCAATAGGCTTGGTCTCCATAGAGAGCCTGATAAACCACCATGCGCTCCTGAGTCTCGGAGTCGAAGGCAGAATGGATGAACTTATATTTGCCGCCCTTAAAGTGCTGGAAATATCTTTCTTCCTTTGTCGAAAACTCCATCAGCATTTTCTGGGCAAGGGGAGCATACCAGGTCTTTACCTCCTGTTCTGTAGGCGTATGACCGCCAGGGAAATGGAAGGCTTGGTTGTAGTGCTGCAGGAAGAGAGGGGAGAAGTGAGCCAGGGTGTCCTGTTCACCAAAAAGTCCCCACACACGATTCTTATAATAGGGGTTGCAATGGTCAAACTGCACGGCTTCCAACTCCGCAAACTCCTCTATCAGCGCCTCGTCAATCACCAGCCGCTGATTTCCGTCCCTTCTCGGAGCCTTGTATTCATGCTCGCCGATTCGCTCCTTCAGTGCCTCCTTTGGGTGCAATGGGAGATCGGGAGTCAGCACCACCGCCGTCCCCTCAAACGCCTCTTTCAAGGCTCTTGCCATCGGACAGCTGCCCGTGGCGAAGAATCCGTGTAGGAATAATATCTTCTTCATGCTTATATTGTATTGTCTGTATCTTTATGTAGTAGATTGGATGGATGCTGGCTTAAACTCTTGTTTCATTCCTTTTTCCTTACTTCCCAATGACCACTATAGCCACTGCCAACATACACAATATGAGGCATTTTTGCAATACGACGCTTGATGGTTATAATGCTTTTCCCTGATAGTTGAGCCAGTTCACCTGTTGTTATTTTAGGATAAACAGCTACTTGATATTCTATCCATTTATCTAAGTCTTTTCCTTGAGTGCCACCTTGAGGGACATCTTGAGTATCACCTTGAGTATCACCTTGAGTATCACCTTGAGTATCACCTTGAGTATCACCTTCATTTTCCACAAAGTTTACCTCAATATTTGGATGAGATTCCTGCCATGCTAAAATCATATTGGTAAATGTGACAGTAAACTGGGCACGGTCGGAGAAGAAGCTTGGAAGCATCCTTTCCTCAAAGTAGGGAAGTGCTTTGATTGGATTGATGATTTTGCCCATACCCGAACCTTTACGCTCCATATAACCCAACTGAGCAAAGATATCTGCGATAACCGGATTGCGTCTGACAGAAGGAATATCTTCTAAGTTCATCGTCTGGATAAGTCTCCCTTCTGGCATGGAACCTGGAGAGTAAATCACCATACGGTCATCGTACATATCCACATGCACCTCGCTACCTTGAATCAGATAGTCGCGATGAGCCAGGGCATTCACTACAACTTCCATCACGCAACGTTCCATATATTGAGGAATCTCGATGCGCTGCATCGGTTCTTTATACCAAAGTGTACGATTGTTGCGACGAATGAAGGACATGGTGTCTTCGAGAAGAGTTACAAGTCCGCCTGTAATCTCTGCGCTGTCGAGTGCATCAATGCTTCCTCCAGCTTTTGTCTTGCCGTTCCATCTTGTGCAGAATACACGGCTTTGGCGCAGTGGACATTCGTCTGCCATCAACAGACCTGCATAGGTAAGTATTCCCTTATTGTCAACCAAGCCAAACGAGCGGTAAAGTTTTTTATCGAAGCTCAGACCATTCCAGGCATAGTAGCGGCTGCGAAGCTTAGAAAATGCATAATCTTCAAACATTTCATCGCTTGGGCGGGCGTCGAATGAAGAGTTGCGACCTCTTAATACAAGACGCTTATGTTCGGTACTATCAGCCACAACCGATTCGTTGCCAATGCGCACAAAGGTTTCAAGAACGCTGTCGCCTATATAATAATAGGGTGTATCTTCGCCTCCATGCACATGAAGAATGAGCAATTCCTTGTCTTCTACACGCTCTATCTTCAAGTCGATTTGCGGCATAGGATCAATGCGCTCCTTTATTTTCTGACTGATAAATTCGGCATCAGTCTTGGCATCGGTCAACCCTATGATAGTATCGTCATCGGCAATACCAAACAATAGGCAGCCGCCACCGCCATTGGCAAAGGCACTGACGCTCTTCAGCCAACTTTTCATTTTACGGCGTTCCACTTCCTGCTTCTTATCGTATTCAGTAGTCTCACCTATATATTTTGCCATGTCCATATTTACTTAATTTATGATTATTCATTATGCGCCTGTAATCTAGGAGGATAAGCCATGCTCAATTCCCATATTAGCGCAATATATCTGCAAAAATACAAAAAATATTCAGAAAAGTGATTTTATGGATGGATTTTGTTGGCAGGGCGAACTTGATTTAACCTTATTTTATAAGATAGAGGGATATTTTGATAATCTGAAATCCTTAATGACCTTAATGACCTTGACCTTAATGACCGGAAACGACCGCTCTCCTCATGATTTCTGAGGTGAGCGGTCGTTTTCCTTTCCGTTGCCAATTCCTTCCCTTACGCAATAATCACCCGGTGCATCTGCTTGATGAAATCCTTGAGATTAACAAACGTGTCGCCGAAAGTTTCGCGCCATTTCAGATCTTTCAGCGGATACTCCAGGAAGTTGCGGGTTTCTATGTCGCCGTTCATGCTGATGTAATCCAGGATGTTCTTCAGATAAAGCTCCTGCTCTGAGGTGAGGTTGTAACCCTCTATGAACTGCTGATAGATCTGAAGCGCCTTCTTGCGGTCTATGCCGTTGATTACACGGATAAACGCAGCCACATTGTTCTTGTACGGATGACCCTCGGTAAGCTCGTTATACTCATCCTTGGTGCCCAGCTCCTCAAAGAAGATGCGCTCCAACTCCTCTATGTCGGCAGAGGTCAGCTGCTCGAAATGCTGAATCTTGCGCAGTGTATCGTTGTTGCTGTTCTCTGCCAGATAGTCGATTACACGCTGCTTGTAGCTGGTCTTGATTACCTCATCCTCGACACCTTCCACTTTGGTGTAGGTGTCTTCTATGTCGATGATAAACTTCTTGCCGCCACGCTGCTCCTTCAGCAGATGAACCAGTCCTCTCAGTTTCCTGCGCACATGCTCCAGCGCATCCAGCGATTCATTTTCCCAGAACACAGGCTTCTGAACCTTGCGGATGATGTCGATGCGCTCCATCACAGCCGGGATGGAGGCCTTCTTCTCCAGGATGGCGGCGATGTTTACTACCACCTTGCGGAATTGACCCACACGCCTGGTTGTGTCGATGAGCGAAAGCATGATGTGGAGCATCACGATGTCGAAACGCTTGGCTTCCTCGTCGTCCTTATCCACTTTGATAAGATGTCCAATCTTCTTAAGCCGCGATACATCCAATTCCGACAGGCAGGTCCATTTCTCCTGATTCCTGTAAGGCTCTATGATGTTCAGCCATGGGCGAGCCTCCTTGCGCTCCTTGCCGATGGCTGCCACCTGCTGATGGAGCAGGGTCTTCAGCTCATCATGCAGCTGCTTGTCAAATTCCTTCTCCTGATGCTCGGCGCTCTGCAGCTCCTTGGCAATATCCAGGCGCAGGCAGAAGAGCCGGTCGGTGAGCGATTTGCTGTCGGATGGATGAATGTCGTCGCCCTGCTTCGAGAAGAAATCGAAATTGCCGCACCAGTCGAAGATGTAGAATTCCTGCTTGTCTTCGCCCGGACCGAAAAGGTCCTTGCAGAGACGGGTTCCTCTGCCTATCATCTGCTCAAACTTAATCTTCGACTTGATAATCTTGAAGAATACAAGGTTCAGAATCTCAGGCACATCGATACCTGTGTCGAGCATGTCCACCGATACAGCTATCTGCGGCATCTTGGCTTCCATCTTGAAGTCGGCGATGATGGCAGAATGGTTCTTCACCTGGTTGTCTATCAGCTGGCAGTAGTCAGCACCACGCTCGGGATAGAGCTGGTTAAAGCGCTCCACGATGCGCTCGGCATGCTTGTGGTTGTAGGCAAAGATGATGGTCTTGCCTACGTCCTCACCACTATGCACCTTCAGTCCGTTTGTCATTAATTCTGACAATACATTATCGATGGTATCATCGTTAATCAGATAGTTGAAAATCTCGTTGCCCTGTATGTCTCTATGATATTCCTTTTCCTTCGGAATGCCCTTCATAGCCTTCTCATACTCCCATACCTTTTCCAGCTGCTCACGCTGCTCCGCACTCAAATCGTCGTATTTTATGCCCCGGTTGATCATCTTCGAGTTGCATTTCTTCAGGCGGTAGGGGCGCAGATATTCATCACGTATAGCCTCCTCATAGGTGTATTCAAAGTTAGGCTCGTTCTCCAGTTCCAGCAGCTGGAAGGTGTTCTTGTCTATCTCGGCTCTTGGGGTGGCGGTGAGACCGATGAGCAGCGAATCGAAATACTGGAAGATGGCGCCGTATTTGCCGAACACGCTGCGGTGGGCCTCGTCGATGATGATGAGGTCGAAATGGCCGATGGAGAATTCCAGGGGTTCGGTGTTGATATAGTTGATCATCGTCTGATAGGTTGAGAACACGATGCGGGCGTTCGTGTCTGGCTTATCATCTTCCGAGAGGCAGGACATCGACTGGCTAGGCAGGAACTCTTCGAATCTTTCGTGCGCCTGCTTCACCAGTTCCTTGCGGTCGGCAAGAAACAGAACATTCTTGAGCCATTTGCTGTTGTTGTAGAGCAGCTTGCAGAGCGAGATGCTTACGCGCGTCTTGCCCGTACCGGTGGCCAGCACGAGCAGACCGCGGCGATGCTTCCTGTTGAGCCATTCCACCAGACTCTTGATGGCGGTTTTCTGATAGGGGCGGTTGGTGATTTCATCGTCTATCGCCAGGTTGGTAATAGGGGAGCGACTCCGTTTCTGAATCAGATATTCCAGGTCGTTGTAACTGTGGAAGGAAATGACGTTTCTAGGCGGATAGTCGAGTCCGTCTATCACCTTTGTTGTGTATCCGTTGGTGTAATAAATTACCGGGCGCACGCCATACTTCTTCTCCAGGCAATCTGCATACTCGATGGCCTGTTTGCGTCCCGTTTCCGGGCTGTGGATGGTGCTTTTGGCTTCTATCACCGCCAGCGGTTTGCTGTCCTTGCTAAAGAGCACATAGTCGGCGTAGCCGATGCCTGAAGAGTGGAATTTCCTGTCCATCCCTTCTATCTTGATTTCAATGCCAGCCTTGCCGCCCTGTATGTCGCCCTTTGCGTGGAGTATTTCCCAGCCGGCTTCGTTCAGCATATAGTCGATGAGGCATTGGCGGGTAATGGTTTCGCTTTCAAGTGATTCTGCTGGCTGCTGGGTCGGTGGCTTAGGGTGCTCGATGGCTTCGTGAGGAACATGGTGCTTCAGATCAGGTGAAACTGCTGGTTCTGAATTGTCAGCCGCATGAACCAAGGTGAAGTCTTGCGGAATGAGCGTAGCATCGAAGGCTGCTATTTCGCGGATTGCCTGCCAGCGGTAGAGGAAACCGCAGGCTACATGATAGAGGGCACGCAGGCAGATGAAAGCATCGTTCTTTCTTATCTTCTGTGTTCCGGTATGAGCGGCATAGTTGCCTATTTTCTTTACCGTGCGCATATCCTGTATCAGTTCCCAGTCTTCGTTGACGAACGCATCTATTTCCGGGCGTTTGAGCATCTGGCTGAGTGTTTCGTGGGGTTCCAGCGTCACCTTCGCCATAGCCAGATGGTTCTTGACGAGCCATTCCAGAGCCTTGCGGGCATTGGTGGCACTATCTTCGGGGAATGCCTTCTGAAAGATTTCTGCCTTATCGCAGTATGCGTGTAGCTGGTGGAAGGCAGGAATCACCTCTTCCAGCTTTTTGATAAAGTCAAAATTCTTCATTGTCGTTTTATCTTTTAATTGTGATTGTTATATTTTTTTTGTGGGCAAAAGCCTTCAAATACCGGGCAATAAACAAAGCTTTTGCCCTTACAGGGCGCATTGCTAATTGCCATGATACCCAGGGCGTTGCCCTGGGCTAGGAGGGGTTGCCCCTTCAGGGCGCAGGGCGACCAAATGGGTGTGGAAACCACCTTCAACTTCTATTCGAACCAGTATTGCATGCGGGAAGCCAGCAGGGTTTCAAGATCCTGGATGGACTTCTGAACCTCCGATTTCTCTCGCTCGATTTGCTCTATGCGCTGGGCAAAGAGACGCTGGAGAGGGAGGGGTGGGAGAGGACAACGGAAGTTTCTCATAGATTTCAAAGAAACATTTCGTATGGTTGTTCCTGTGCATTCGCTCTCGGCGTATCTCTTAAAATAATCACTTTTGAGCAACTCAAAAATGTATTTTTTATCATTATATGCTTCTAGTTTGATGTAGCATGCACTTTTACCCAATATAACGTTCTCCCCATTATAAAAAGCAACCTTACCTAAAGTACCATTAATCGAAACAAGAATTGTGAAATCATCCATCTCAATATAATGTTTAGCTTTAGTCTTTTCTGAAACCATTTTCGTATTTTCTTTAATTACGATAGTTCCATTTTCAAGATTATTGCCATTTATAAAATAGCAGCCAGTATCTACTTCTGAATATTCTGGAGTACCATGAAGACCATCACCAATTTCACGAGAAATATCTTTTAGCTTCTTCACATCCCATCCCTTTTCATTCTCCACTGGGTCTCCAAACATCTCATAGAAGAGGCTTTGAGCGAGATTGTCGAAATCTTTAAGTTGCTCCTTCTTCAAACGAATCAACTCGTTTATCTTGTCAAGTTCGGAAACTATTGCAAGTTGAGTGGATAGGGGTGGAATTGAAAGTGTTGTATTTGATACTATCTTTGAGGAAATGGCCTTAAATGTTGAGCCAGTCGCATTTTTTTCAAAATATGATTGTTTTCCTAATAATGAATAATAGAGAAATGAATTGTCAATTTCCCGTTTTGCGTATAATGCACAAAGTCCTCTACCAATACATATTTTTCTATCTGTTATATTAGGATAACCAACTGGTGCTCTTACACACAATAGCACACTATGGGCTTCGGCAAGTTTTGTTGGAGCATTACTATATAAAGGCGAAATGCCGAGAAAACGTTCGCCAAAACATGTTTTGCCTTGATGAAATTCAATTCCGTTAACCTCATTAATACTATTTCCGTCAGGAGATTGTCCCATTGTTAAGGCGCACACTTCCCCCAGCTTCTTATATTCCCATCCCTTTCTCATACCATTTCCTCCTTCTTTTCATCTTCTTCCAGCATCTTGCACAATTCTCTGTAACCCTTCAGAAACTCCCCTTCATTCTCTTCCAGTCTTACGAGAATATCCTTTACGGGTTCGTATTCCACCTTTTCACGTTCAATCTCCTTATACTTATTAATAGAGAGGTCGTAATCGTTCTGGCGGATTTCCTCTACGGGTACGAAGAAGCTCTGGTCCTTGCGGGTGCGGGAATCCTCAGACTCAGGATGCAGGAAGCGGTTTACCACATCCGGAATATCATTGTCGGCTATCGGCGTACGCTTGTCATCGAGCGAATATCCATCCGCCTTCATGTCGTAAAACCATACCTTGTCCGTTCCACCACAGTTGGTCTTGCTGAACACAAGAACGGCGGTAGAAACTCCGGCGTATGGCTTGAACACGCCACTCGGCATGGAAATGACGGCACGCAACTGCTGGTTGTCAACAATCTCCTTGCGGATAGCCACATGAGCCCTGGAAGTTCCGAAAAGTACTCCATCGGGAACGATGCTGGCGCAGCGGCCGCCCAACTCCAGGGAGCGGACAAACTGAGCCAGGAACAGCAGCTCGGTCTTGCTGGTGTTGGCGTAGGCAAGAATATTCTTGTTCACATTATCCTTGTCGAGACTGCCCGCAAAGGGTGGGTTCGCCATGATGAGCGAATAGCAACTCTGGTCTTCGTTCTGAGCCGAGAGCGAATCGCGCCAAGCCAGTTGAGGAGCTGTTACGTCGTGAAGCAGCAGGTTCATGGCTCCGATGCGCAGCATGGTCTGGTCGGTATCGTAGCCATTAATCATCGAAGTCTTCATGTGGTGAACGTCCTCTTTTACATAGGCAGCCATCTCATGGTTCTCCTTGATATATTTCACCGCCTCAACGAGGAAGCCGGCAGAACCCATGGCTGGGTCGCAGATGTAATCTTTCGGAGTAGGCTGCATCATCTCCACAATCATTCGGATGATGTGTCGGGGCGTGCGGAACTGTCCGTTGGTGCCGCTTGCCGCCATCTTGCCGAGTATGTATTCATACACATCGCCCATGGCGTCACGATTATTCATATCAAGATCATTAACGTCATCTATCACCCTGGCTAGGGTTCGGGCGTTGGGAATCAGGAAAATAGCCGATTTCATGTAGCGGCTGTAGGCGCTTTCTTCGCCCGTGCCGATGTGCTTGATGAATTCGAACACATACTGGCGCACCACCCTGAACATTTCATCGGCATCCAGGTTCTTGAACACGTGCCAGCGCAGGCTCTCGTAAGGAATGCCTGCCTTCTCCTCATCGCCTACGGCATCAGGATTCACCCATATCTTTCCTTCCGGGAAGGTAGGGTTCTGAACTACGCTATCCCAGTCGCGGGCGTTTTCTTCTTCCTGTAGCTGCTTGTCATCGAGCATTTTCATAAAGAAGATGTAGGTCATCTGTTCCAACACGGTGATAGGGTTTGTAATGCCAGCCACAAAGAATGTGTCCCATATCTGGTCTATCTTGTTTTTGATTTCTCCTGTTATCATATTATTATATATTATTTTTATGGCAAAGGTAATAAAAAAAAGGGAAACGAGCAAAAATCTGATGATTTTTTACTCATTTCCCTTTTAACTTTCTTTGGAAATCCTTAATGACCTTAATGACCATGACCTTAATGACCGGATTCCTTGGGCTATTCAAGGCCGTCGCCAGTATCGTCCTTGCCGGTAGTACCGCCGGTTGATTCAGAGCCTTGGCCATCGCTACCGGTCTGACCGGTGTTTGAACCACCTGGGGTAGAACCGCCTGGCGTATTATCCG
>OIKY01000209.1_pt1 | contig 17981 bp, 13 predicted proteins | sample 1584281 | NCBI WGS metagenome assembly OIKY01 (sample SAMN02674697, study PRJEB24791) | human gut metagenome, SKBSTL033 | isolation source: stool | host: Homo sapiens | place: USA | reverse complement strand
CAAGGATATTGCCTGCCTTTACGTCAGGAACGAAGACGGATGCTGAGTCGCGGGCGTCCTTTACGTCAACTTTCAGACTCTGCGCCATGATGCCTTCTGAAATCTGATGGAAGACCTTACCGCACATCGTACCGCCCGAAGCAGGCAAACCGGATTTCTGTATGCAGACGATACAGCTGTAGCGTGGCGCATCGGCAGGGAAGTAGCCTGCGAAACTGATGAGATAGCTGGTTCCGCCACTCTTATATCCACCGGCACCTTTTGAAATCTGGGCTGTACCGGTCTTTCCTGCCACTTTGAAGTTAGGCGAACCGGCTTTCTTTCCCAGTCCCACGCTTACCACCTGTTCCAGGATGGTTTGCAGCTCCTTGATGCTCTTCTCCTTGGCTATCTGCTGGCGCATCACTTCAGGAGGAAATTCCATGATGGTTTCTCCGTTCTTCATTACCTTGCTCACGAATCTTGGTCGCATCATCTTGCCGTTGTTGGCGATGGTGTTGTAGAAGGTGAGGGTAGAGATAGGCGGTACCTGGGTCTCATATCCGATACTCATCCATGGCAAACTGGTCTTTGCCCAGTTGTCATATTGTCCGTTCTTGTTTCTGTGCGGCATGCGGATTCTGGCTGGTGTTGCTCCCACCAGTGGAATCTTCAGGTCGTCGTGCAGACCGGTACGGTAGATACCCTTTACGAATTTCTCCGGGTTGTTGCGGTAATGGTCGTCTATGATGCGGCTCACACCGATGTTCGAACTGTACCACAGGGTCTGTGCGAGGGTCAGCATTCCGTATCCGCCTTTTCGCCAGTTGTGGTCTTTCATTTCTCTGCCGTACATCGGCCATATACCGCCACCGGTTTCTACGTGATAGGTCGTGTCTACCACTCCGTCGTCCAGCGCTACGAGGATAGAGGCTGGCTTGAACACCGAACCTGGCTCCAGAAGGTCGCTCACGGCATGGTTGTGGATTTCTCTGTATTCGCCGTCGAAACATTTCTCCATGTTTACGATGGCCTTGATGTCGCCCGTAGGTACATCCATCACGATGGCTACACCCACATTGGCGTTGATTTCCTTCAGCTCGTCGATGAGTGAGCGTTCGGCAAGGTCTTGTATGCTCACATCGATGGTGGTCACGATATCGGCTCCGTCAATAGGAGGGGTATCGGTAATGTCGAGGAACTTGTTGCGAACCTTGCGGCGATGCACGATACCGTTGGTGCCTCGCAGGATGGAGTCGTAACTCAGCTCCAGACCGAAGCGGGCGGTATCCTTGGCGCCATACATGGCTCCGATGGTACGGCCTGCCAGCGAACCGTAAGTTCTGGTTCGGGCATTATATTCTTCCCAGTGGAAACCGCTCTGGTAGGGTTTCAGGCGGAATACAGGGATGTTCTTTATCTCGGTGAAGGTGTTATAGTCTACACGCTTCGGATAAACCGGCCAGTGGCGGCTCATCTTGGCGCGACCTTCGGTGAGGTGCTTCTTGAAATCAGACTCGCTCAGGTTCGGGAATATCTGGTGCAGGCAAAGACAGATGGAGTCTTGCTTGGCATCCCACAGCGAGTCGTTTTCTGCATCTTTCAGCGCCTTGAAGTCCATGAAAACCTTAAACTCCGGCAGCGAACTTGCCATCAGCTGTCCTGTGCAGCTCAAGATGTTGCCTCGGTTTGGCTTTACGGTCACGGAATCCTTCTTCTGCCGTTCTGCCACCTTCATCCAGTAATCATGCTTGGCGGTCATGATGTAGAGCGCTTTACCCACTACGGCTATGGCGAAAATCGTCATGATGATGGCGATGGCGCTGTAGCGGGGCATTACTTTCTTGTGATCAAATTTGCTGCTCATTCTTCGGGTACGTTTATGATGTATGGAGGTTGGGTGGCGATGTGCAGCACGCTGTCTTTGTTGTTCTTCAGCATGTCGAGCACATTACTTTCACGACTCTTCTCTGTTATCTGGCTGCTTGTAGACAGTGCTTTGTATTTGGTGTCTTGCAGTTCTTTCTGCAGTTTGTCCAACTCGATGATATCGTTCTGGATATTGTATCGGTTGGATATGTAGATAATGACAAAAAACACGATGAGGATAACGAGCCATATCTGCCGGCGTATGATTTGTGCGGTAAGAATGTCTCCACCCAGAATCTTTCGCAGCGTAAAGCTCGATGATCCTGACGCCTCTTCCTCAATGGCTTGCTTGGCAATCACTTCCTTGAGCGAAGCCTGTGGAGCCTCCTGCTGCTGTGGCTCCTGCTGCGGAGTTTCCTGCTTTGGCGGTTCCTGTGATGCCTGTGCCTTTTCTTCGGCTATAGGCTTCTCACTGATGTTTATGTCTTTATCGTTTATCATTTCTTTTCTGCTATTCTTAGTTTGGCGCTTCTGCTCCTAGGATTCCTTTCCTGCTCGTCGGCATCGGGAACGATTACCTTGTTGTTCACGAGTTTGAAAGGGGTTTCTATTCTTCCGAAGAAGTCCTGCTCTATCTTGCCTTCTGCATTGCCCGCTTTCATCATGTTCTTTACGATTCTGTCTTCCAGCGAGTGATAGGTGATGACGCTGAGTCGGCCTCCCGGTTTCAGAAGTTCCGTGGCTGAGCGGAGCATCTCTTTCAGGGCGTCCATCTCGTGGTTCACTTCTATGCGCAGCGCCTGGAAGAGTTTTGCCATGTCTTTCTTCTCGCGTTCCCGCTTGAAGAGGGGCTCTACGGCTGCCATGAAGTCTTTGGTGGTAAGGATGGGCTTCTCGGTTCTTGCCTTGACGAGTGCCGAGGCGATGCGGCGCGAGTTCTTCAGCTCACCGTATAGGTAGAAGATGTCGGCAAGGGCACCTTCGTCATATTCGTTTACGATGTCGGCAGCAGTCTTGCCTGCACGCTTGTTCATGCGCATGTCGAGTGGGGAGTCGAAACGGAAGGAGAAACCGCGGGTCTCGTCATCGAAGTGGTGGCTCGATACGCCCAGGTCGGCTAACAGTCCGTCGAGTCCGTCTACCCCGTAGTAGCGCATCCAGTTTTTCAGGAATCTGAAGTTGGAGCATACGAAGGTGAAGTTCTCGTTTGCCACCACGTTGCGCTCTGCATCGGCATCCTGGTCGAAACTGTACAGGTGCGCTCCCTCAGTCAGGCGCGACAGAATCTCTCTGGAATGTCCGCCACCACCGAAGGTTACGTCTACATAGATGCCTCCTGGCTGTATGTTCAACCCGTCAACGCTCTCCTTGAGGAGCACCGGTACGTGATATGTTTCTGCTGTCTTTATCATATATCTTTTTGCTGTCTTATCGCGTTATAATATTGCGTGCGTACTTATTAATGTATAAATTTGGGTTCAAAGGTACATAAAAATCTCCATATAGCCTTACATTTTCCCACAAAATTTATAAAACTTAATGAAAAAGTTGTTTTTGGTCAACTTCACCTTCCAGTTTCGGGCATCGCCTTTTTGGTCTCATCAAGTGTGAAGTTTTTGTAAAAATACGTACAAAATGGGCTCGATTTGTCGTGATAGTTTTAAAAAACTAATAAATTTTCGCTTTTTTGCTATTTTTTTGGAAAAAATGGCACGTATTTGAAAAAGTTGAGTTACTTTTGCACTAACTTATATAAGTTTTAGCAAACATGAGTGAATCAATAGAGAAAACGATAGACATAGATAAGATTCTTAAGAGCAAGATGGGAAGCAAGGTGAAATTCGTACCGCGCTTCCTGGTTTCCTGGCTCAAGAAGATTATTCACGAGGACGAGGTGAACAGGTTCTTGTGGGAGAGCCGTGGCCTTTCGGGTACTGAATGGCTCACCGAATGTGTGCGCTATCTGAAGATGGATGTTGAAATCGTAGGCTTGGAAAACCTGCCTGACAAGAACGACGGCAAACTCTATACCTTTGTTTCCAATCATCCTCTGGGCGGACAGGACGGTGTATGTCTCGGTTCCATCATCGGCAAGCACTATGATGGCAAGTTCCGCTATCTGGTGAATGATCTTCTGCTCAACTTGCCGGGTTTGAAACCTGTAAGTATCGGCATCAACAAGACGGGTCGCCAGAGTCGCGATTTCCCACGGATGGTGGAGGCGGGCTTCAAGAGTGACAACCACATGCTGATGTTTCCGGCAGGCTTGAACAGCCGCAAGCGCAAGGATGGAACCATCCACGACCTGCCTTGGAAGAAGACGTTTATCTCTAAGAGTATAGAATATCAGCGCGATGTGGTGCCTATCCATTTCGGAGGGTGCAACTCTGAACGTTTCTACCGCATCGCCCGATTTAGCGACAAGTATCTGCCGTTCAATCTCGCCATGCTGTTTCTGGTTGACGAGATGTACAGGAATGTGGGCAAGCATTTCCGCATCTCCATCGGCAAACCGATTCCTTGGCAGACTTTTGATAAGAGCAAGTCGGCTACCGAGTGGGCGCAGTATGTTGAAGACAGGGTTTATGAACTTTAATGGTTTGCAAAACCCGGGAACATTGTTTTATATTAACGAAATCGTAGAATCATAGCATAGAAGAAGAGTAATATGGAAGAAGAAATCATCCAACCGATTGACCGTGAGCTCCTGAAGAGCGAGCTTACACCCGACAAGCAACTGAGAATGACCAATAAGAGCCATAACGAGATTTACATCGTTACGGCAAATGATTCGCCTAATGTGCTGAAAGAGATTGGTCGACTTCGTGAAATCGCTTTCCGCGAAGCGGGAGGCGGAACGGGCAAATCTATGGATCTTGATGAGTTCGACTTTGGTGACAACTGTTACAAGCAGCTGATAGTCTGGAATCCTGAAGCCGATGAGATTATCGGCGGTTACCGTTATCTCCTGGGTAGGGACTGGCAGCTCGATGAGAAGGGACAGCCTAAGCTGGCAACCAGCCACATGTTCCATTTCTCCGACAAGTTCCTCAAGGAGTATATGCCTTATACCGTAGAGTTGGGCCGTTCCTTCGTTTCGCTCGAATATCAGAATGTGCGTACCAACACCAAGAGCATCTTTGCTCTCGACAATCTCTGGGATGGTTTGGGCGCTTTGACGGTTCTCTATCCGGAAGTAAAATATTTCTTCGGCAAGATGACGATGTATCCGTCTTACATCCGTCGTGGCCGCGACATGATTCTCTATTTCCTCAAGAAGCATTTCGATGACAAGGAGAACCTCGTACTCCCGATGAAACCGCTGAAATTGGATACTCCAGAGAGTGATTTGGCTGCCATCTTTACAGAAGATGACTTCAAGGCAGACTATCGTATCCTGAACCGTGAAGTTCGCAAGTTGGGTTATAATATTCCTCCTCTTGTTAATGCCTACATGAGTCTGAGTCCTACGATGAAGCTTTTCGGTACCGCCATCAACTATGGTTTTGGTGATGTGGAGGAGACCGGTATCCTCATCGCCATCGATGAGATTCTCGAAGAGAAGCGAGTTCGCCACATCAACAGTTTTATTGAGGAACATCCTGAGGCTCTGAAGATTACGAGCGGAGCCAATAATTTGATTTATAAGGAAAAAGGTATTTAATTCAAGTTTCGCATGTAAGCTTCACACGCCCCAGGCATCAGAACACCATCATGTCCCCACACGCCCTGAAAGGGCTGAAGCTCCTAGCCCAGGGCGTATGGGGCAAAACAACTTGGGTTAAATAGTCTTAATGAATCTCGGAAAAGGCAGCGGAATTTTGGTTTTATGTGTCGAAAAGTGTATCTTTGCGCAGGTTTTATGTGTCAGAAAGTGTAATGATAGCATGGTTTCATGTGTCGAAAAGTGTATCGTTCTGGCATTTTTATGTGTCTAAAAGTGTAAAGATATGAAGAGAAAGGTATATGAACAGCTTCTGGAATGGAAGAGTCAGGAGCACCACAAGCCATTGATTCTTAATGGTGTACGACAATGTGGAAAGACTTATGTCCTTAAGGAATTCGGTAGGCAGGAATTTGATAGTCTGGCTTACGTAAGTTGCGATAGGAATGTAAACCTGCAAGCTATCTATTCGGGTGATTTTGATGTCGCCAGAATCATTCAGGGCTTAAGTGCTTTGACTGGGGTAGATATTATTCCAGGCAAAACTCTTATTTTTCTGGATGAAGTGCAGGCATTCCCGCAGGCTTTAGAGGCTTTGAAATATTTCTGTGAAGATGCCCCGGAATATCATATTGTAGTAGCTGGTTCTCTGCTGGGAGTCGCTTTACATGCAGGAGTTTCCTTTCCTGTAGGCAAGGTGCAGACTTTGCGTCTCTTTCCGATGGATTTCGAGGAATTCCTCATGGCGATGGGCGAGGAGCAGTTGCTGAAGCTGATGCACAGCCATGATTATGAACTGATGAATGCTTTTCACGAAAAACTGAAGGACTTGCTGCGACAATATTATTATGTAGGTGGCATGCCCGAAGTGGTAAAGGCTTTTGCTGAAAATAAGTTACTCAATCAGGTGCGCAGCTTGCAGAACGAGATTCTTTCCAACTATGCCAGTGATTTCTCCAAGCATGCTCCATCACAGGAAGTGCCCCGAATTGATATGGTTTGGCAATCCATTCTGGGGCAGTTGTCGAAGGAGAACAAAAAGTTTGTCTATGGCGTATTGAAGAAGGGCGGTAGGGCCAAGGAATTTGAACTTGCCATCCAGTGGCTGGTGGATGCTGGACTGGTGTATAAGATAACAAAGGTATCGAAGCCAGAGTTGCCTCTGAAGTTTTATGAAGATTTATCAGCGTTTAAGCTCTATTTATGCGATTGCGGGTTGATGGGCGCCATGGCTGATACGTCTGCCAAGGAGGTTCTTTTGGGTGATGCGGTATTTACTGAATATAAAGGAGCTTTTACGGAACAGTATGTGTTGCAGCAGTTGCTTGCATCCGGATTGCAGCATATTTATTATTACAGTTCCGATACTTCTCGTATGGAAATGGATTTTCTGATTCAGCGTGATGGTGTCTTATTGCCTATTGAGGTAAAAGGGGGTACAAGCGTCAAGGCAACCTCCCTTCATCATTATCTGCTGGAGCATCCGGATATTTCAGCCATCCGTTATTCTATGTTGCCTTATCGTCAGCAGGCTAATATCACCAACATGCCGTTATACGGGGTGTTTTTAAAATAAGAAGAAAAAAATAACACGGACAAATCAAATTGTCCGTGTTATTTTTTTAGTTTAAGATCTGTTTTATCCCTTACATTTTCCCTTATACAATAGGCAGACTGATTCCGTTGATCTTCTGATAGATGTCGAGCGCATAGATGTCGGTCATGCCGCTGATATAATCAATTACCGCCATGATGCGCTCCTCCAGATTCTCGTTCTCTATATCATACTGGCTGCTTACCCGGCGCAAGAGCTGCTTGGAGTAGAAACGCGATGGGTTTACGGCTGCTTCGATGAAAACCTCCATCAGAGTTGCCATGATTTGATAACCCGACAGTTCTATGTCGAGTACCGGCTTGCTTTGGTAAATCTTAGAGTAGGAGATCTTCTCACATTCCTTGTATGCCTTTTTCTGGCGCTCGGAAATATGGTCGATGAGACTGCCCTCGAAAGTTCCGGCAAGGATTTCTTCCTCGTGCGCCAGAAAGGCTGCCACACATTCGTTCTCCAGTTTGCCGATGACGCTGGCTCTCATGTAAACCACTTTCTCGTTTTCGTCAGTCATTTCTTCGTCGATGATGCGCTGGCGTATCTTCTGCTGGATATCTTCATCGAAGAAACTCAGCAGTAAGTGCTCCGTCTCGGCAAAGGAAAGAATCTTGAGCTTATGGGAGTCTTCAATGTCCATGATTTCGTAGCAGATATCGTCGGCAGCTTCTACCATATATACAAGTGGATGGCGGGCATATTTGAGAGGCTCACCCGGTGCAGATTTGCAAAAAATGCCCAATTCATCGGCAATTTTCCTGTAAGACTCCGCTTCGGAAGCAAAGAAACCGAATTTGCCGTGGTTGCCGGCAAGACTGCTTGCAAACGGGTATTTTACGATGGAAGCAAGCATGGAATAGGTCATCACGAAGCCTCCCTGACGGCGCCCCTTGAACCGGTGGGTCAGGATTCTGAAGGCATTTGCGTTGCCTTCGAAATGCGTAATATCATCCCAAAACTCCGATGAAACCATTGATTTTATTTTCTGACCCGGTCCTTCAGAGAAGAAAGTCTGGATGGCTTTCTCGCCGGAATGACCGAAAGGCGGATTGCCCAAATCATGTGCCAGACAGGCTGCACTTACGATGGTACCTATCTCCTCGACGAGCGTATCCTTCAGTTCAGGCCGCTTTTGGATGACACGTCGGGAAATGTCGTTACCTATCGACATGCCCACACTCGCCACCTCCAGACTGTGGGTGAGGCGGTTGTGAACGAAGATGCTGCCCGGCAAAGGGAAAACCTGCGTCTTGTTCTGCAGGCGGCGGAATGCCGATGAAAAGATAAGACGGTCGTAATCGCGCTTGAATTCAGAGCGATCATCATGGCGCTCGGCATGCTTATGCTCCTGTCCGAAACGCTTGTTGGATATCAGTTGTTTCCATTCCATATTATTGTATTACTTGATTCTGTAGCGCAAAAATACACTAAAGTAAGCACAAATCAAAATAAAATATGATAAATTACATGTTTTTATCCTCAAAAATTCATTTATTCCATCAAAATTGCTTATTTTTGCAGATTATTAAACTCAGACACAGATAAAAAAGAAAAAGTCATGATAAAAGTACAGATTATCAACAAGGGGCATCAGCCTCTACCTGCGTTTGCCACACCTCAGAGTGCCGGCATGGATTTGCGTGCAAACATCGATGAGGCAATCGTGCTTCATCCTATGGAGCGGCGACTGGTGCCAACCGGTCTTTATATGGCTTTGCCTGCAGGTTATGAAGCGCAGATCCGTCCTCGCAGCGGTCTGGCTTTGAAGCATGGCATTACTGTACTGAATACGCCGGGAACCATCGATGCCGATTATCGCGGTGAAATCATGGTTCTGCTCATCAATTTCTCTACAGAGGATTTCGTTATCAACGATGGTGAACGTATAGCCCAGATGGTGCTGGCCAAGCACGAACAATGCGATTTCATCGAGGTTAATGAGCTCGATGAAACCGAACGTGGAGCCGGCGGATACGGTCATACGGGTGTAAAATAACAGATTATTAAAGATAGAATAGAAAGGATTAGAATCGTGAAGATGAATCTTAGAAATATCAGTTGGGCAATGGGGCTGGTCTTGCTGGGTTCGGTAGCCATGCCGTCGCTTGCCCGTAAGAAGAAGGTGCAGCCGGTTCAGAAGCCGGCGGTTCAGGAGGATCATCTCTCTCCAAACGACCGCCAGCGCTACAACTATTTCTTCCTGGAGGGAGCGCGCCAGCAGGCTGCCGGCAATTATTCGGCAGCTTTCGACCTCTTTGAGCATGCCCGGAAGATTGACCCGAAGGCGGCTGAAACCTATTTCTATGAGTCGCTTTTCTATTCTCAGCTCAAGCAGGATTCCCTGGCACTTGCCTATATGCAGAAGGCAATAGAACTGAATCCGGAAAATCAGACCTATGCAGAGCAGTTGGGCAGATATTATATAGGTAGCCAGAAATACGATCTTGCCATCAATGCCTATGAGAATCTGTATGCCAAAAACCACGATAATACCGATGCCCTCCGCATCCTGGTTCAGCTTTATTCCCAGAATAAGGATTATAAATCAGTACTCAAAACCATTTCGCGTCTTGAGGTGGAAGAAGGTGAAAGCGAACAGTTCACCCTCTCTAAAATGAGAGTTTATGAACTGATGAACGACAAGAAGGCTGCCTATCAGGAACTGAAGTCGCTGGTAGACCAGCATCCGCTGGATATGCAGTACAAGACAATGCTGGGCAACTGGCTCGTACAGCACGACCGCCAGAAGGAAGCTTACAAGTGCTTTACCGATGTGCTGAAGGAAGAGCCTGACAATTCCTATGCCCAGATGTCGCTTTACGACTATTATAATGCCACCCATCAGGAGCAGCTTGCCGAGCAGATGCTCGATAAGATATTGATGAGTCCGAAATCGGATCTGGAGACCAAGGTGATGATGTACCGCTCTTTCATTCAGAAGAACGAGAGCGAAGGGGGCGATTCTACCAAGGTGATTGCGCTGTTTGACAAGGCGCTCAACGTGGCTCATCCGTCAGCCGAAGTGGCAGAGATGAGAGCTGCTTATATGAGTTTGAAGAAGATGCCGGCCGACTCTGTTTGCCGTGCCTTCGAAAAGGTGCTTACCATAGCTCCGGATAACGTGAATGCCAGAATGCAACTCGTACAGATGCTCTGGAACGAGAAGAAATATGACCTGGTTTCCCAGCAATGTAAGGCGGCTCAGGAGTATAATCCCGAAGAAATGGTGTTCTATTACTTCGGTGGAATGGCGTATTATCAGAAAGATAAGGAAGACGAGGCGCTCCGTGAGTTCCGTCTCGGATTGGCGCAGGTGAATGCACAGTCGCCGGCTAACCTGGTTTCTGACCTCTATGCCGTAACCGGCGATATCCTTCATAAGAAAGGTGAAGAGCAGGAAGCCTTTGCGGCTTACGACTCCTGCCTGCAATGGAAAGATGACAACGTGATGGCGCTGAACAACTATGCCTACTATCTGAGCGAGAAGGGCGTTGACCTGCATAAGGCTGAGTCGATGAGCTACAAGACCATCAAGGCAGAGCCGAACAACGGTACTTATCTGGATACCTATGCTTGGATTCTCTTTATGGAAGAACGCTATGCTGATGCCAAGACCTATATAGATCAGGCACTCAAAAACCGCGATTCCACCGCGGATAACAGTACGGTTCTGGAACATGCCGGCGATATCTATTATATGAATGGTATGGCCGATGAATCCGTAGATTTCTGGAAGAAAGCCTATACCGGCGAGAACCAGACTGAGGTGCTGGCATGGAAGATTAAGAACAGACAATATATTACCGAAGAAGAACTGAAGAAGCGTAATGCGCCAAAGCAGAAACCTGCCGCTACGAAAAAGTCAGTTAGAAAAGGTAAGAAGAAATAAACGGAAAGTAGAAAAATCAGGAAAGATGAAATATATAATGAAGAAGAATAAGATGATGCTGCTTGCCGCAGCCTGCAGCATCCTGCTCCTCGGTTCTTGCGGAACCAGCAAGAATGTACAGGGCTCTGGCTCCACATCAGCCAGTCATCAGAAAGAGAATGCCACCAAGGGTTCTGACTCTCGTCAGAGTGAGACGCTCAAGAAGTTGGCTTTCGTACAGAAGGTTTCAGACAATCAGGTGTATACCAAGAATATTGTAGGCAACATGTCGTTTACTCTCCAGGCTGGTGATAAGGATATTACCGTGCCGGGCAAACTGAGCATGCGTAAGGATGAAATCATCCGCATCCAGCTCTTTATTCCTATCTTAGGTACAGAGGTGGGCCGTCTGGAGTTTACTCCCGACCATGTACTTATCATCGACCGTCTGCACAAGGAATATATCAAGGCAGATTATACCCAGGTAGACTTCCTCAAGAAGCAGGGCATCTCCTTCTATTCTCTGCAGGCTCTCTTCTGGAACCAGCTGCTCCTGCCGGGCGAAAGGACCGTGAAGGAATCAGACCTGAAGAAGTTTGATGCCAGACTGGATGTGGCAGGAGATGCTGTGCCGGTAAGTTACAGGAACGGCAATATGACCTATGCCTGGACAGCCAACCGCACTACCGGCCGTATCACAGCAGCAGATGTTGTCTATAAGAGTACGCAGAACGGCACCTCCAATCTCCACGTCGACTACGGCAACTTCAAGAGTGTAGGCGTCAAGATGTTCCCTGCCTCCCTGAATCTGTCGATGACCACTACTGCTACCAGGAAAAAGCAGGAGGCTAAGATCAATCTGGAATTGAATCAGGTGAAGACCGACAGCAAATGGAGCACTCAGACCGAGATTTCGGGCAAATACAAGCAGATTTCTCCAACTGATGTGCTCAGGAAGATATTGAGTATGTAAATACTCATCAAGAGTTTGAAATTATAGAACATGGGTTTTTAATATAAGAAATGAAGCGAATCTTATTATTCATCATGGCAATCACCTTCTCGCTCGCACCTTTTGCGCAGAACCATACTGCCCAGAAGAAGCCGGTGAGGAAGACTGCCGTAACTGCGAAAAAGAAGGCTGCTACTCCTGCCAGAAAGAAGAACAGCAGAAGGCATGTGTCCAGAAAAACATCCAAATCAGCTGCGTCAACCAGAGCAGAACGCAAGGCGGCAACCTATAGTAATGCCTCTATCCGAGGTTTGCAGGGACAGCGCGCTTCTATCCGGAAGAAGATCAGAGAACAGGAGCAGGCTTTGCAGAGAAATAAGGCGGATGTGAAGAAACGTCTTGAAGACCTGATGGCGCTGAACGGAGAAATAGACCAGCGTCAGAAGAAGATTGACGGTATCCAGAAGGATATCCATCATATTGACGGCAATATCGGCATTCTGCAGGCACAGTTGAAAACGCTTCAGCAACAGTTGCAGGACCGTAAGAACAAGTATATCCGTTCCATGCGCTATATGAGCCGTCATCATACGGTTCAGGACAAGCTGATGTTCATCTTCAGTGCCAAGAATCTGACACAGATGTATCGCCGCCTTTCCTTCATCCGCCAGTATTCTTCCTATCAGAAGGTGCAGGGCGAGGCTGTAAAGGCTAAGCAGAAGCAGGTGAACGAGAAGCACCAGCAGTTGCAGCATGTAAAGGGACATAAGAACACCTTATTATATAAGGGTAAGCAGGAGAAGACGGCATTGGAAGGTAAGCAGACCCAGCAGCAGGAAATGGTGCAGGGACTGCAGAAACAGCAGAAGACCATTCAGGCTGTGATTGCCGACCAGCGTCAGAAAGATGCGGCAATCAATGCACAGATTGACCGTCTGATTGCTCGGGAAGTTGCCAAGGCGAGAGCCCGTGCTGCTGCCGAGGCTAAGCGAAAGGCTGCTGCCGCTGCTGCCGCCAAGAAGCGTGCCGAGGAACTGGCTCGCAAGAAAGCTGCTGCCGAGGCTGCTGCCAGGGAGAATGCCCGTCGTATAGCCGAAGCCAAGGCGCGTGAGGCTGCTGCCGAAGCTGCCCGCAGAAAGGCTGCCGAAGAAGCAAGACTGGCTGCCGAGGCTGCAAGAAAGGCTCAGGAGGAGGCTGCTGCCCAGGCTGAGGCTAAGGCGAAGGCAAAAGCGCAGGCTAGGGCGCGTGCTGCTGCCGAGGCTGCCAAGCGTGCCGCCGCAGAACAGGCTGCCCGTGAGGCTGCTGCCGAACAGGCTGCAAGAAAGGCGGAGGCTGAAAGACGGGCTGCCGAGTTGAAGGCGAAGATGGATGCGGAACGCAGTACCCGTGAGATTGCCGCTGCCAGGAAGGAGGCACAGGAGGCTTCTACCTTGAGTTCGGTAGACCGCATGCTGAGCGGTGGATTCGAGGCTAACCGTGGCCGATTGCCGATGCCTATCAGCGGCAGTTACCGTGTGGTGAGTCATTTCGGTCAGTATCATGTAGAAGGTTTGAAGGGTGTAACGCTCGACAATAAGGGTATCAATATCCAGGGCAAGCCGGGTTGTGTGGCTCGCAGCATCTACGATGGTGAGGTGAGTGCCGTCTTCGGTTATGGTGGCATGTGGAACGTGCTGGTCCGTCATGGTGCCTACATCTCTGTTTACTGTAATCTGAAATCGGTCAGCGTTCATAAAGGCCAGAAGGTAAGTACCCGTCAGGCTTTGGGTAGTGTTGGCTCTGATAACATCCTCCAGTTCCAGCTTCGCAAGGAGACTGCCAAACTCAATCCGGAGGCTTGGCTGAGCAGATAATGTATGAATAGTTGCAGCCGGTAGTGTTTTTACTGCCTGGTTGCTGTAAATGATAGAAATGAAACCTCCAATCGACTGGTTCGATTGGAGGTTTTTAATTGTTTGCTAAAGAGGTGACTACTGACATTTTTTTTGTGATGTAACAAAAATGTTATCTTATGTATCATTTAACTTTTATTAAATATTGCTTAAGACCTAATTCAATTTTATATTGTACTTTTGCACCAGGAATTTTGAAATGAATATAATAACTAGAAAAGAAGATTTATAAAATATGAAGCGTTCATGAAAAGATGTAAAAGATGTATAGAACTATTCTTGTACTGTTGGCTCCTTATCATTTCGCTTACTTCTTGCATTTATGATGACTATTCCAGTTGTCCGCCAAAGGATGGCCGTAGATTGGTGCGGATTAATGTAGATTGGCGTTTGTTTGATAAAGAGGTGCCTACAGGTATGACGGTCATGGTGTTTCCCTGGTCAGGTGGTGCTCCGCATATTGCCTTGACTAATGACATAACCCATGCCGACTTTTCCTTAGAACCTGGCAAATATCATGTATTGGTATTCAACCAGAGTACGACCGAGTTTGGTACACTCGAATTTCAGGGAATGGACTCTTATGAGACGGCGCGAGCTGTGGTACTGCATACAACATCGCGCTGGTACTCGCGTGGAGATGGTGAACAGATAGGGGTTGAGCCCGAGTGGCTTGCCTCTGATAAACTCGATGAATTCGATGTTTCTGGAGACTATTCTGAGGCTACTTTAACGCCAAGGAATGTGCTTTCACATATCCAGGTCAACGTGAAAGTTCCAGGTATAGGAAACCTGTATTCTGCGAGAGGATCCTTAACTGGTATTTCAGATGGATTTCTGCTGGGACAGGGGAAGCCGCTTCAGAGTAAGGTGACTTATCTTCTGGAGTCCTGGACGAAAACGATAGATAAGAATGACGCAACACTAGGAACGTTGACGACATCGTTTAAATGTTTTGGCCTACCAGAAACTGCCCATCTTGATGCAGAAAACAATAAGCTGTCTTTTTCAGCTTTGTTGATAGACAAAAAGAAGCAGGTAGATTATCAGTTTGCGGTAGGAGATAAGTTTAAGGAAGATGAAAATTCATCGGAGTTAGGTTATTTTGCTTCTCTCCATGTTGATGTTGAGTTGCCGAAACCTTTACCTGATGTGAAGCCTTCGGAAGGAAGTTCTGGCGGTTTTGACGTCACGATCAAGGATTGGGGTAAACCTGAGGATATTGATATAGAACTGTAGAAATAGTAAAAGAGTAATAATAGATTAGTTTAATTTAAAAATTAAAACCGATATGAATAAGAAATTTTTTATGGGTATTGCTGCAATGGCAGCGTTAACATTGGTAAGTTGTTCAAGCGATGACTTGGATAGTCTTTCAGACAATTCTTCTAAGAATGAGGCTATCAGCTTTGATGGCTATTTGGGAAGAAGTGCAGTTGCTGTAAATGGTACACGTGGTAGCGTGGAGACGAAGGAGACGCTTAAGACTAAAGGTTTTGGTGTGTTTAGTAAGTATACTGGTACGGCTTCTTTTCCTGATTTCGTCAATCAGAAGGTAACTTGTCCAGATACAAAGTGGACATATTCTCCTCTTAAGTTTTGGCCAACACAAGGTAAAATTGATTTCTTGGCGTATGCTCCTTATGTAGACAACAAAACGTTAAATAATACATCTTTTGAATTTACTGTTGATCCTGATGTTGCTAAGCAGACAGATTTGTTGTGGGCTAATGCTAAGGAACAGGCAAAGACTGACAAAGAACCTGTTAAATTTTCTTTCAATCATGCTTTGTCTAGACTTGGTTATACTGTAAAGTTATATGGAGATTATTCTTCTACTGATGCAACTAATAAGGCAACTTTTAAATTGAATCAGATTACATTGGCAGGATCTGCTGATGGAAAAACGCCAGCTTTCTATAAAAAGGCTACCATAGATTTGTCTAAGGCTCCTTCTGAAGGTCCTTGGTCAAATCAATCTTCTGATAAGCAGAAGATTGATTGGGTCTCTACCCCTTATGATTTAACTAGTACAAAAGCATATAATCCTGATACAAATAATAATTATTTGTTTGTAATTCCACAGGATTTCTCTAAAACAGAAGGTGCGGATAAACTTTATGTTATCGTAGAGTACACTATAACCTATAATGATGGTAAAACGCAAACAAATAAGGTTTATAGGCAACTAAAACAGAACTTCTTGCAGGGTAAGGCATATATGCTTAACATGACCATTGGTCTTCCAATCGAATTCGATGTTACAGTTGTTGAAGGTTGGGGAGATGACAATGTTGTCGGTGAAGATTCTTGGGTTGATATCAATCATTAATGATGAATTTAAATTATCATAAGATGAAGTTTCTTCGTTTAGCCTTTTATGTTTTGATAGCACAGCTGGTATTATCTGGCTGTGCCGGCGAAGGTGTGGAAGAAACTTCATCTTCTTCATCTTCAGAAATCAACTTTGATGCTTATGTAGGTCGGAATGCTTCAACCCGTTCTAGTGAAACCAATATTACTTTTCTCCAAGACACGCTTTTAAACTCTGGATTTGGTGTTTTTGCAAGATACAACTATAATGGGAAAATCTTATCTCTGCTGGATACTGAACACGTAACCTGGAATAAAGATCAAAATCATTGGGAATATACAAATACCCGATTTTGGCCAAGTGAAGGATCTGTGGATTTCTATGCCTTTGCGCCTTATAGTGACCAACCAAAAATGGAGAATTTCACAATAGATTTTCCTGCTAATTGGGCTCCTGTAGATTTGGTGTATGCTAATGCCGAGGGTAAGACAAAGGCTGACAACCCTGTTAAATTTACTTTCAGGCATGCTTTGGCTCGTTTGAGCTTTGAAATCACAGCCAATCCGAAAATAGAGGAAAAGGATGTAGTTATAAAAGTTAAAGAGGTGAAACTATATGGCGCCGATGAAACTTCAGGCATCTTTCTTATGGGGGGCCATCTGAATCTTCAAACGGGAGGTTGGACGCCCTACGATAATGGTACTAGATGGTTTTATACTTGGACACCAGATGGCAAAGTAGAAGGCAGAGATGACACACTAGAAGAACAACAAAAAAAAGGTCCCATATATAAGTTAAGTGCACCTCCTCAGTTAGACCATGAACATGATAAAGTAACAAATCATGACGATTCTTATATCTTTATAATCCCTCAGAAGAAGCCCGCAAACTTTAATCTAAAGATAACTTATACGGTACAGCAGGGAGGTTTTGAGGAAACGGTGAAGGTATATAAAAATCTGCTAGATGTTCTTCCAGGAGATAGTGATCCGTATTTTCAAGGAGGAAAAGCGTATGTCTTTCATTTTAAACTTTCACTTGATCCTGTCAATTTCGACGTACAGGCTAATGTCGAGGCTTGGAAATAGGTGATAGATAAAACAATGTCTTTATTATAAGGATAATCTGGAATATGAAGCGGAATATTTATAGTTATAGTAAGTTATGGATGATTTTCTTTGTCTTGATGGGTGCAGCCTGTACCAATCAAGTGGAGGATGCTATTCCTGTATCTGGTCAGCCTATTGGGTTTTCTGTGCAATCAGATTGGAAGGAAATTCCCAATACTCGCTCGAATGATGGTAAAACGGAATTTTCCGATGGTGACGAGATTCAGATTTTCGGCTTCCATACGTCTTCTGGCGTTAAGAAGAAGTTTATGTATCGTGTAGGTGAGGAGGGTAGAGGTCAGATAGTAAAATATGATGGCGGAAACTGGATTTATTCACCCAAGCGTTTCTGGCCTAAAGAGGGAACGCTAGATTTTTATGCCAGCTATCCACAGTACTCTGTTCTCAATGACGAAGAAAATCATTGGATGATTTATAAGCAGGAGGTCAATCCTTTGCAACTTGATCTGTTGTGGGGCGTATCTACCGGTCATAATTGTAAAACAACAGATCGTAGCAGCAACGTAGTAATCACGATGAAGCATGCCTTGGCTAAGGTGATTATCAAATTTGACTCCTCTTTGGGTATAATCAAGCAAGCTAAAGTTTCGGCTTACAAAGCTGGCTATTTCTCAGAAACCATTCAGGGAATCCCCCAGTGGATAGTTGAACCAAAGTCTGATGAGAATATCCAGGAAGCTACCATTAAGACTTATTATCAAGACCAG
>OIKY01000161.1_pt1 | contig 21414 bp, 14 predicted proteins | sample 1584281 | NCBI WGS metagenome assembly OIKY01 (sample SAMN02674697, study PRJEB24791) | human gut metagenome, SKBSTL033 | isolation source: stool | host: Homo sapiens | place: USA | reverse complement strand
AGCCGGTAATGAGCCTGCCGTTATCTGTTTTCTTTGGATTGGCCACATAGTCGATGATGTCACTGATCGCCCGACTCTCTGTGCGGCCTTTGCCGACATGAAGCGGCATGATTCTTGTAGTTGCCATAATAGAAGGACCTCCTCTCATAAATATTTTTGTTTTCGCTGAACTCTTTGTTTCTATCGTTGCAATAACTTTCTCCGCTGGGTATAATAAAAAAGAACTTTCTACAACCTCAAAGGAGGGATTTTTATGATAGAACAGCTCATTGCTGAAGCAACAGAATGTGATTTCAAAGTTGCTCTCGAAATAAAAAAGCCAAAAAGCTGGTTAAAAAGTGTCAGTGCCTTTTCCAATGGAATCGGCGGCACTCTGTTTTTCGGGGTCTCTGATGACCGGAAGCCTATCGGCTTGTCTGATGTTCAAAAGGATGCTGAGGCGATCAGCCGCTTAATCAAAGAACGAATCACACCATTACCTCAGTTTATCTTAAAGCCATTGCAGGAAGATGGTAAAAACCTATTGGCTCTGGAGGTTTCTCCCGGCCGCAGCACCCCATATTATTACAAGGCAGACGGAGTGATGGAAGCATATATCCGTGTTGGAAATGAAAGCGTAATTGCCCCGGATTACATTGTGAATGAACTGATCTTAAAGGGAACCAATCAGTCCTTTGATACCCTAACAACAGATGCGGTAAAAAAGGATTACAGCTTTACACTTCTGGAAGCAACCTATCTGGAACGGACTGGTCTCCGCTTTGAGCCATCCGATTATGTCTCCTTCGGTTTGGCTGACAAAAATGGGGTCTTGACCAATGCCGGAAAGCTCATGACCGATCAGCACACAGTCTATAACTCCCGTATGTTCTGTACCCGGTGGAATGGCTTGGAAAAAGGCTCTATCTTTGATGATGCATTGGACGATAAAGAATACGAAGGGAATCTGATTTATCTACTGAAAAGTGGCAGTGAATTTATTCGCAATAATTCCAAAGTCCGTTTTGTCAAAGAGGCACAGTATCGTGTAGACAAGCCGGATTATGCTGAACGAGCTGTGACAGAGGCTCTTGTCAATGCGCTTATCCATCGTGATTATATTGTGCTTGGCAGCGAAATCCATATTGATATGTTTGATGATCGGGTGGAAATCACATCTCCGGGCGGTATGTTTGGCGGCGGCTCAATTCAGGAATACGATATTTACAGTATTCGTTCGATGCGACGAAACCCTGTGATTGCTGACCTGTTCCACCGCATGAAGTACATGGAACGCCGTGGAAGTGGTCTACGCAAAATCGTCAGTGAAACCGAAAAGCTGCCTGGATACACAGAGGCATATAAGCCCGAATTTTCCTCAACAGCGACAGATTTCAGAGTTATTTTGAAAAATGTGAATTACCATCTTAGTCAGAAAGACTTAGTCAGTGACCAAGATTGTGACCAAGTTAGTGATCAAGATAAATCACAGGACATCCTACACGCAGTCTTGGATTTTTGTATAACAGAAAAAAGCAAACAAGAAATTTGCTCGTTTATTGGTTATCGAAATCTCACTTATTTTACAAGAAAATATTTGAATCCTCTACTGGCAAGTGGCCAGCTTAAAATGACTATTCCAGATAAGCCAAACAGTCGAAAACAAAAATATATTACAGTTCGTTCCGAATAAACAGAGAAGCAGGGCATTGGGTCTCATCTCCCATTGTCCTGCTTCTTTTTCATTCCAAATTATATTCACATCATTTACCCATACACCCAATCCTGTATCGCAAATTTCAAACTCTGCACCTTTCCCAGTAGCCGGATCGCAGCCAGCGGCAGCCCCATCGGGCTAATCAAAAATGCCATAACCAGCAAAATCACACCATTCTGCGGGGAATAGGTAATCAGCACAGCCACGCCAAGCAGAGCAATTACTGTGCTTAGTAGACCAAGCACCAGACCGGATATGTAGATCAGCCCCGTGCAGAGCCAGACAAAAAGCGTCAACACCAAAACGACCGGTGCAGTTACGATCATCAGCAGACATTTCAAAATCTTCATTCCTGTTCCTCCTTCCAACGCTCCAGATGCCGTTTGCACAGGGCATCCGCTTCTCTCTCATCATCTTCCGTCACTTCCCGTTTTCCTTTGGTCAGTTCAATCTCCAGATAAGTCCGGTAATCATCGGCTAAGAGGTCGAACAGTTCCTTGGGAGTATGGCACACCTCGCCAGAGCAATAGTGAAAATCTTGGTCAAATTCAACTCTTACACATCCATGGCGGCTGATATAAACTTCTATGGTCTCGTCTGCGGTCAGGTAATCCGCAAAAATCTCCAGCACCTTTTCAAAGGTCAGCATCTGTTTTCACTCCTTTGCTACGCTTCTTATTCTACTCATATTATCCGGTACGGACAGGCAAAAGACAAGGATACAGACAAAAAGAAAAAGCGGAGGAAGGTGCGGCGAAGAAACGCCGTTCCTCCCTCCGCAAATGGAGTACCTATCCCTGTTATGAAAGTTTGGAGAGTTGGGTAAGGATTTCCTTCACACCCTCCCACAGTTGTTCCTGCCGCTGGGATATATCCTCCAAGTCAGCATTATAAACCCGCCCGGTCTCATGCACTTTGCGGGTCAGCTGGTTCAAGTTGTTGCTGCTTCGGCGCAGCAGGGATACCAGTTCTTTCAGTTCCGGCAAATCCAGCTGCACCACATAGCCGTCCACAGCCATTTTCCGCAGATAGGCGCTCAGGTTTTTTGTCCCAAACTGTGCCATTTTCTGCTGAATCAACTCCATTTCATCAGCGGATACCCAAAACAGAACCGGCACATCCCGCTTGCGCTTGGGACTGCTCATCGCTCCGGCTCCTGATTCTTCGGGGCGACAGGCTTATGGGCAGGCGGTTCCTGTTTGAGCTTTTGCAGGACAGAACTTTTCTGCTGTTCCTGCATGGTTTTTCTGGCCTGCCTGGTAAACAGATCGGTCAGACCGGGATTGACCCCATCCACAACCAGATAGGCGCAGTGGCGGGAAGCGCCGCTGTCCTCCGGCATGGGAATGGTTTTTGCCCAGGCTTTATTGTCCTGAGAGATACGCCCGTCATGGTTCTTGTGCTGGATGGTGTTTGCAAGAATGAACTGTACCCGTTCCGTCCCGAACTTTTCCAGCACATCTTTGACCGCAGCCTCCGTATCCAGCCGATTCTCTGCATAGTGGGCGCTGATGGTCTGCTCAATGGCTTCTTTGCAGGCGCTGTTCGCCTGATATGAGAGGTTGTACTGTGCCATTTCCCCATGCTCGGACGCATAGGCAGCAGAATGTGGATAGACCGGTGTTGTTCGCAGTTCCTCTTTGGCTCTGCACACATCGTCGGCACGGCTTTCAATGCTGTCCCGGATCACATCCATATAGCCGGTCTCCAGCTTTTCAAAATAGCGGTACACATCCGCCAGCGGAGAGGGAGATTCCAAAAGTGCCTGAGCCTGGGTGTCGATCAACTCCAGTTCCTCCATTGCCATCACGATGTCCTCGCGGATGGTGTACTCATAGGCATGGTTTAAGACTTCTTCCGGGGGCTGGCTTTTCAGCCAGTCCCGGAACTTGTCCTGTTCGGCAGCCATCTTTTCATAAAGGGCTGTATTCAGATCGTTAGTATTCATGTTATCGCACCTCCTCATGCTGTTTTGGTTTCTTGTCTGTACTGCGGGGTTGCACCGGGCGTTTTAGGTTATCCAGCACCGAAGGCCGTGTACTTTTGGCAACAACAGACTCGGTGTGTGCCTGCCCCTTTCCGTCGATGTTGAGCAGGGTATCCAGCTCCACCAGACGGGCGTTTTTGCATCTCAGTTCTTCTTCATAAAGGAATGGCTTTCCGACTTCCTCCTTTGCCGCAGCTTGCTGCTGACAGAGGTTATCCAGCTGTGCCTTTGCCGCCTCCAGACGCTTGGGCATCTGGGCGAGGGCATTGTCGATACGGGTAAGATTTCCGCGAGGGTCTGTACCAAGGGTTGCCCGGTGGGTCATCTGTCCTTTCAGCAGGAGCGTATATTCCTGTTTCCAAGCGGAAAATTCCACGGATATGGCATAGCCCCGGTAGCTGCCGATCTGCACCGGATCGGAGGTTTTGACCTCCTTGCAGGCATCCAAAAGGGCTGCGCCAGCGTTCTCCTTATCGGTCAGCAGATCGCCGCGGATTTCCATACCAGCAAAACCGTCCTCCGGGTGCGGGTGCGCTGCCAAAACCTCCAGATCGGATTCAAAACCCTTGATAAAGCCTTTGTGCTTTTCAATCTCCTCCGGGAAGTATTTGAGCAGCTGGTCCTCCAGACGATATTGCTTGCTCTGGTGGTCGGCTTTCATCAGCTTCAGGCGGGATACCTCCACATCCAAATCCATACGCTCCTTGATGCGGGGATCTCCGGCGCACAGGGCTTTGATCTCGGCAAAGGAAAGCGCCGTTTCGTCCACATCATCGCAGGAACGCACCGGCGATTTAGAAGTCATGATCTGACTGATGAATTTTTGCTTATTCTCCACCGTCTGCCAGAGGTATGCGTCAAAGGTTCCTTCGGTCACATAGCGGTACACATGGACAAGGGGATTCTGGTTGCCCTGTCGCTCAATACGGCCCTTGCGCTGGGCAAGGTCTCCCGGTCTCCACGGACAGTCCAGGTCATGAAGTGCCACCAGACGGTCCTGCACATTGGTGCCTGCGCCCATCTTGGCGGTGCTGCCCAAAAGGACACGAACCTGACCGGTACGGACTTTAGAGAACAGCTCCTTTTTCCGCACTTCGGTATTGGCTTCATGGATAAAAGCGATCTGGTCGGCAGGCATCCCCTGAGCAATGAGTTTCTGACGAATATCGTCATATACCGTAAAGGCCGGTTCCTGCTCCGGCAGAGGCACAGCGCCTTCCAATGCGTGAAGCAGTGGATTATCCAGCGTTTTCGCCGCCTTGCTTGCAGGAGCTTTTGCCTGTGGTGTAGAAATGTCGCAGAACACCAGCTGGGTCAGCTTGTCAGCTTTGCCATCCCGCCAGATCTGCATGATGTTGTCCACGCACTGATTGACCTTTGTGCCAGGTTCATCCGGCAGCATCTGGTTGACGATTCTCTGGTCCAGGCCCAGCTTACGGCCATCCGATGTAATCTTGAGCATATTGTCCTGGGACGGGTCAACGGTTCCGCTGTGTACCAGCGATGCGCGCTCCGAAAGGGTCTTGACCATTTCCTGCTGATGGTCGGTAGGCTGCGCCACGATGTTGTGGTATTCCACCTCCGGGGTGGGCAGGTTCAGTTGGTCGGCGGTCTTGATGTCCGCCACTTCTTTGAACAGGTTCATCAGCTCCGGCAGGTTAAAGAACTTGCTGAATCTCGTTCTTGCCCGGTAGCCGGTGCCTTCCGGTGCCAGCTCCAATGCTGTGACGGTCTCCCCAAATCGGGAAGCCCAGCAGTCGAAGTGGGTCATGTTCAGTTCTTGCAGGCGTTCATACTGAAGGTAACGCTGCATGGTGTAAAGCTCGGTCATGGAGTTGCTGACCGGGGTTCCGGTGGCAAAAATCACGCCACGGTTTCCGGTGATCTCATCCATATAGCGGCACTTGGCAAACATATCGGAGGATTTCTGCGCGTCCGATGTGGATAAGCCTGCCACATTCCGCATTTTTGTGTATAGAAACAGGTTTTTATAGTTGTGGGCCTCGTCCACAAACAACCGGTCCACACCCAGCTGCTCAAAAGTCACCACATCGTCTTTTCGTCCCTCGGCTTGCAGCTTTTCCAGTCTGGCTTCCAGAGACTTTCTGGTACGCTCCAGCTGCTTGACGGTAAAACGCTCGCCGCCACTGGCCTGTACCTCTGCAATCCCCTCAGTGATCTCGTCGATCTGTTCATAGAGAAGCCGTTCCTGACGCTCCCGGCTGATGGGGATACGCTCAAACTGGCTATGGCCCATGATGATGGCATCATAATCACCCGTCGCAATACGAGCGCAGAACTTCTTTCGGTTATTGGTCTCAAAGTCCTTTTTGGTGGTGACTAAGATATTGGCGGAAGGATAGAGACGCAGAAACTCCGACGCCCACTGCTCGGTCAGATGGTTTGGAACCACAAAGAGAGATTTCTGGCACAGTCCCAGGCGTTTGGCTTCCATCGAAGCAGCTACCATCTCAAAAGTTTTGCCTGCGCCTACTTCATGTGCCAACAGGGTATTTCCTCCATACAGCACATGGGCGATGGCGCTTTTCTGGTGTTCCCGCAGGGTAATGGCCGGGTTCATTCCCCCAAAAGTGATATGGCTGCCATCATATTCACGGGGACGGGTAGAGTTCATTTCCTCGTTGTACTGGCGCACCAAAGTCTGGCGGCGTTCCGGGTCTCTCCAGATCCAGTCCCTAAAGGCTTCCCGGATTGCCTGCTGTTTTTGAGCCGCCAGGGTGGTCTCCTTGGCATTCAGTACGCGGCGCTCTTTTCCGTCTGCGTCCTCTATGGTGTCATAGATGCGGACATCCCGCAGGTTCAGGCTGTCCTCTAAAATCTTGTAGGCATTGGCACGACTGGTCCCATAGGTGGTATAAGCTGCCACATCGTTGTAGGATACAGAAGATTTCCCCTTGATCTGCCATTCAGCGGTAAAGGACGAATAGTTGACCTCGATACTGCGCTGGAGATAAAACGGGGTGTTGAAGGTCTCATACATAAACTGCTGGATATATTCTTTGTTGATCCAGGTAGCGCCCAGACGCACCTCGATCTCCGACGCATCCAGGTCTTTGGGCTGGGCGGCGGTAAGAGCTTCCACATTGACTGCAAAAGAAGAGTCCTGCTGTGCCGCCCGCTGCGCCTGACGCAGTTTGCGGCGTACATTGCCGGAAAGGTATTCATCAGCAGTCACATAATGGGGCGTTCCGTCCTGCTCCAACTGTCCCGGTACACGGAAAATTACGCCTTGCAGCTCTCCGGCCAGTGCTTCTTTTGTTTTTCCGGTAAGCTGGCTCATATAGTCCATATCCACGCAGGCTTTTTCCGAGATGGACACCGCCAGTGCTTCACTTGCCGTATCCACCACAGCCACCGCCTGATGGGGCTTGATGGTCCGTTTGGTGAACATATCTGCCTTGCGTTCCAGCTTCCCGTCCTCGTCGATGACTTCCAGCGCACAGAGTAGGTAATAGGAAGAATCATCTGCATAGGCCAGTCGGTTTGCACGGTCATTGATAAGGCCATATTTTTCAGAAAAGCTGTCATATAGGCTGTTCAGTTCCGCCTGCTTTTGGGTAATGGTGCTGTCTGGAACCGCTGCATCCATCTGAAGGTCGATCAGTTCCTGCACACAATCACGCAGTCCCACAAGACCTTTCACGCGGGCTTCTGCGGTGGCGTTGAGGTCAGGGCGCACCATACGGCTGTTTTCCCGGTAGTACACCTGCCCGTCTACAATGGCATAGGAATAGTTCTTCACATTGGGGTCAGCAGGAATGGAGGTGTCAATGGCTTCGCCTTCGCCCAGCTCCGGCAGCTCTGCCTCCTGATAAGTGCCATGAATATACTTCACCGCATCATGCAGCTGGTCGGAAAGCTCCAGTCCCTCGATAGGGTTCACGGTGTAGTCCATACCATGAGCAGTGCTTACCGGCTCCTGTCTGCCCAGCACCATTTCCGGGTGGTCGATAAAATACCGGTTGATGGCAAACCCATCCTCCGTTTGTCCGGTCTGAGTCCATTCCGGCACGATGTCCAGCGGGCGATCCCGCTTTTGGAGGAAGATGATGTCCGATACCACCTCGGCACCGGCATTCTTTTTGAACGCGTCATTAGGCAGACGGATAGCTCCCAGCAGCTCGGCACGCTGGGCAAGATAGCGGCGCACGGTGGAATCCTTGGCGTCCATGGTATAGCGGGAGGTCACAAAAGCTACCACACCGCCGGGACGCACCTGATCCAGTGCTTTGGCGAAAAAGTAATTATGAATGTTGAAATTCAGCTTGTTGTAGGCTTTGTCATTGACCTGATACTGACCAAAAGGCACATTGCCGATGGCAAGGTCAAAGAAGTCACGCCTGTCGGTGGTCTCAAAGCCGCCTACTGTGATGTCCGCCTTGGGATAGAGCTGCTTTGCGATGCGCCCGGAAACAGGGTCCAGCTCCACGCCGTACAGACGGCTGTTTCGCATTTTTTCCGGCAGCATACCAAAGAAATTGCCCACACCCATAGACGGCTCCAAAATATTTCCGGTCTCAAATCCCATACGGTCCACCGCTTCATAGATGGCCTGAATGACCGTAGGGCTGGTGTAATGGGCGTTGAGGGTAGAGCTTCTGGCGGCGGCATATTCCTCCGGGGTCAGCAGTTCTTTTAGCTGGGCATACTCTAAAGCCCATGCCGGTTTCTCCGGGTCAAACGCATCAGAGAGACCTCCCCAGCCCACATATCGAGAAAGAACCTCCTGCTGTTCGGGGCTTGCCTGCTGTCCGGCAGCTTCCAGCTCTTTCAGCAAACGAATCGCATTGACATTTGCCTGGAACTTGGCTTTCGGACCGCCTTCGCCCAAATGCTCATCGGTAATGCGGAAGTTTTTTGCATTGCGGCGCAGGTTAGCCTTGTATTCCTCATAGGAGGCTTCCTCGGCAGCTTTGGCATTGGGGAAGGTCTGCCACTGGCCGTTGACCTGAATGGAAACCGGGTGTTCATCCAACACTTCCTCAAAGGTTTTTTCCGGCTCTGTTACAGGGGCTGGCGGCTCCGGCTCCTCGATATGCAGTCGTTCCACCACCACATCATAAGGCAGATTGTTCTTATCGCCCGGATAGACGGCCACGGTCTCGGAATGAAAGGCTGGGGATTCGGCAGACGGTTGGGGGCGTTCCTGTCCAAAGCCATCCAGCTGACGGGCATACATCCCGCGCAGCAAAGGCGCAACCTCATCCCAGCGGAAATACAGCACAGCCAGACGCTTTTCCTCTGCATCCATGACTTCCAGCTCCATGCCCTGTGCCGTGGTACGGTAATCGGCAATATCGCCGGTCTCCAGATTCAGTGTCTCAATCTCACCGGAATAGGCTCTGCTCAGCCAGTAGGCGATCTCGCTGTTGCTCCTGCCGGATTGCAGCAGCGTGGAAATCTGCTTTTTATCCGCTTCATCCATCAGTCCATGAGCCAATACATCCCGCAAGTCCTGATCTGCCTTGTCCGGGTCAATAGGAAGAAACTCGGTATAGTAAGCATTGCGGCGGTCTGCCCGAAGCAGCTGCTCGAACTGTTCTTTGCGCTCTGCCCGGTAGATGGGATATACCATCCCGGTGGGCAGAAGCTGTACGGTGTCCTCCCGCAGCTCTGTGATCTGATAGGCGTCATCTTCGATATACACGGTATCGCCCACGGCATAGACCGGGGCGGCTGGGTCATAGGAGGTTCTTTGCGGAATTGGGCGGCGAACTGCGTCATATTCCTCATCGGAAATGGAAACTTTGGAAGTCTGCTCTGTCTCGGCATCTGCGATCTGCTCGGCATCTGACATCACCTGTTGGATAAACGGGGCATTGTCCAGTTTTTCCGTGTCTGCCACCTGGCCGTTGACGATCCCTCTTTCCTCCAGAGCTTCCCGGATGGCGATTGGGTCGATGTCGTCAAAACGGTCCTGTTCTTCTTCGGTATAGAACCGGTCCTCCTGAATGAGCTGGGCAAGCCTGCGCTGTACCTTCGGCCAGGGCAGCTGCGTTTCCTCCGGGCTGCCGGCACGGACAACGAACAGGCTGTTGCTGTTACTGCCGCCGTATTCCTGAGCCAGCCATGCGGCGGTATCTTTTTCTCTTGCATGGTCTTTCATATAGCGGACAACAGCGTGTTTACTCTCGATATTGCCGTTCCATGCACAAAGGGCAGTATCAATATCTTCCTGAGAAAGAGGGCGCAGAAGCTCATGGAGCTTTGGATAGGTCTCGTCGATCACTTCCCGGTGTAGACGCTGACGGAACTCCGGCACATCCGAATAGAGTCGGATCAGCTCCATATCCTTAGAACCAAGGACTGCACGGCGCACAGCGGCATTGCCCTCGATGACAGCATTTTCACGGTCAGAATGACCGCAGGCATTGCGATATGCGGTATCCTCGGAAATGGCGGCAGTCACCACAGGCTTATACTGCTCAAACTGCTCCCCAAGGGTAGGCTTTGGCGTTTCTTTCTCCACCTCCGGCTGCTGTGCTTGAATGGCATCTTCTTCGGCCAGTTCCTGTTTAGACTGGATTTTGTCATACTGCGCCTGTTCCTGTTCGGTAAGATAGCGGTCTTTCTGGACAAGTGAGGTAATGCGCTTGGCAACCTTTTCCCAGTTCAAGTGAACATCCGGGCAGTCCTGCTTTTTATAGTGCAGTCCTTTCCCATCGTGATCTTCGCCGCTGTGTGTTGCGCCGGACAGGGCATGAGAGCGTCCGCCAATGCCATACTCGTCTTTGAGGAATCTCACTTTCTCCTTATCCGTATGGTTTGCCATGAAGAACGCATAGATACGGCCTTTTCCTCCGGCGAAACTGCTGCCGCCGGTCATAGCGGCGTCGATCTCATCCTCGGTAATGAAGTGCTGAACGGTTGGCACTTGGGAAAGGTCTGAAGAAAAGGTCCTGCGTGGCAGGTCAAGGTCCTTCAGGTTCTCCCAGATCTCCCTTGGTCTGTGATAGTGAAAACGCAACAGATCACGGTCCTGCTGATAGGCAGTCCAGAAGGCGGCGTATTCTTCCTTGAGTGTCTGGCGGAAAGCCGGGTCACTCAGCTGCTCCGTCAGGCGGCGAGTCTCCTCCGGGAAACCATTGCCTTTGATCTCTGACAGGCAGGACAAATATCCGGCTTTTCTGGCGTCCTCACTGAGATCGTGATACAGATGCCAGAGCTTTTCCGAGAGGAGGGAGCGTTCATAGCCTGCCGCTTCTGCAAGCTCCACATTGGAGGCAAACTGGCCGCTCTCCAAAAGCTCCCCGATACGCTCTGCGGCGCTCTCCCAGGAAATGACCTGGGCAGACCTGTCATAACGGACAGACTTCCCATGGGAAAGATGGATACCATCCTCGGCATACCATGCGCTCACACTGCCAAGGCCATTGCCGCCGTGGTACAGCGTTTTCAGTATCTTGGCAATCTCAGCGGTGGTTTTCTGCTTTTCAAAGGCTGCAACCACACGCTCCCTTTGACGGTCTGTATTGCCGCCCAAACGCAGCACATGGTCGATGTCATTTTGGGCAAAAGAAAAAGCAGAGGATGTATGCGCTACATTCTCTGCTTCATCTATGGATTGGATCTGTTCCGCTTCGGAGAGGAACAGGTTTAGGGTCAGCTGTTGATAAGCTCCGCCATCAGAATCTCCTCGGCCTGGGCTTTGCAGGTGTTCATCAGCCCCACCCACTTCATGGGATCGCTGGCTTTCAGTTCCTCGGTGGCTCCCGCTTCCTTCGCCAGCTGGGGCATCATCTGCTCCAGTCTGCTCTGGGCGGTCTCGTCGATCTCCAGAAGGTGCGGGTACAGCTTCTCGCTCAGTAGCATCTGGTTGTAGAGGATGGGACGGTGTTCCTTCAGATAGGTTTTCCTCATCCTGCCGTACTTGCCCAGGGATTTCTCCGGCTGCTGGCTCAGCTTCAGGTCGGGAATCAGATAGTCTCCGTTCTGGATATAGGTCATGGGATTGTTCATCTTGTTTGCTCCTTTCTTGGTTGGCTTCGCGCTCTGCATTTCGGACGGTGACGCCGATCTGCCGTAGCACCTGCTGGTTGATCTGGCTGACCGCTGTTCCCAGCGCCCCGATGGTGGACGGGGTGTTGAAATCAAAGATCGCCATGAAATCTTCGTGGTCGAAGTAGCGTTCCGGCTCCAGTCCGCAGCGGGACATCAAAGCGTAAGTGATGCTGACGGTGGCGGCTGCCTTAAACTGCACTCCGATGTTATACTCATCATATTCCTCCAAAAAGGAACCGTCAACGATATAGAAGAAGTCCTGCTGATGCTCCGTCCAGTATTCCTCGGCCAGTTTTCCGGCTACCTCGGTGAGCTGTCCGGCAAGGTCATCACCGGAAACATCGTAGGTGCGCTCCAGCATGGCCTGCACGGAATCCAGATGGCGCTCCTCCAGCTGCCACAGCCAGGGAGTGCGGGAATGTTCACGGGTTCCGGTGTCGGAAATATCAAAAACATAGCGCAGGCGGGGTCTGTCCCCGGAATCGTCCACCAGAGCGATTCCCTTGGAGCCGCGCCTTACATACCGGCCCATCTTTTCATTCCACAAATCGTACTCTGCACAGGCGGTGGCGTCCGGTCGCTGGGCGTAGATCATCAGCTGCTCATGGAACGGGTATTTGTAAAGGCGGGAAGCAGTGGTGAGAAACCCTGCCCATTCCTGCCAGCTCCCCGTGAGCTGTGTTGCCACCTTGTCCGCCATCTGCGCATACAGTTCAGCTTTGGTTGGCATGGTGTTCTGTCCTCCTTTCGGTTTTTGGATAAAAGAAAAGCAGGAAACCTAAATAATTTCCTGCTGGGTAAAACTGTGAATATTAAATTGGGGTTAGGTTATTTGTTATGCAAACTGTATTTTTTATAGATTTACAATCATAATATACTCCTCATCATTTTCGTCAACAACAGTAAATCCCACTTTCTCATACATTTTCACTGCATAATTACTTTTCTGAACGGACAGGGATATTTTTGAATATCCAGCCAATCTTTCTACTTGTAATAGTTGTTTCAATAATGAAGTTCCAATGCCTAATCCTCTATATCGAGGGCAGACAGACATAGCAAGAGATGGTGTATCATTATCAATGTGTCCATAATCATTCATAATTCTTACCCAAATAGCTCCTACTATATCTCCTTGAATTTCTGCAACTAAGGCTTTATCGTGTTTTCGATTCCCAAACTCAATGATATATTCTTGTAATTCTGGAAAGTCTATGACTGATCTAGGTGGTGCTTCAACACCTTCCGGAATATAAATCGCTTCGTATAAAAAATCGCTTAACAATCTGTATTCTTGGCTTTTCATTTCTCGTATCATATATTGCATAACTTCTCTCACCACCTCATCTTGGTTCAATAAATTTACTGGTCAACATCTGGATACAACCCCAGTTTAGGAGTAAGGTTTTGAGTGTTTAGTTGTTTAATATCTCTGCAATCGTGTTTGGTGCATATTTATTGAGTTCATGTCCTGCATTTGGAACGATGTGCAAAGTAGCTTGGGGTAGCAATTCTTTTAGCCTTTTAGAAGCCTTTAGATTGGCAGTATCCTTTTTGCCACACAAAATTGTCACTGGACAACAAATATTATTTAATTGCGCAGTAAAATCCAATGATCGCACAGAGTGAGCCAATTTTATGGTGCTGCTTTTTGATAGTCCCATACTTTCAAAAGCCTTGTTTGGCATACAACGGAAGATAAGATTTTGAAAATCTATCAGTAAGCTTGGAACTTTATATTGTGCGCCAATCAAAACCAGCGAAGCCACTTTTTCTTCATGCTGAATAGCAAAATCAATCGCAAGAAGCGCACCTAACGAAAGACCACAGATACGAAGCGGCTCTTTTTCTTCAGAATACCGCTGTTCTAAATCGCCTAAAATCTGCGAATATGATATTTCATCTTCTGTTGAAGAAAAAAGTTCTGGGCAATCGACATCGGAAATTGATAGTTGTTGGACTACTTCTTTCCAATCCTGTGCAGTTTGTCCCAACCCATGTAAAAGAACCGTTTTCATTAAACACCTCCTAAGTTCAAGATATTCATCAACGCACACAAGTTGCTCTTGAAAACCTGTCATTGTGTTTAGAATTTTCAACAATCCATTCGTCCAAAAACTTCATCTGTTCTTCTGTATGAAACCAGTGTTCTCCATTTCTCATGACAGAAAGTGTTGAATGGGTTCTTTGGGCAAATTCAAATATCGTTCCATAAGCGGTAAGATTATCTTTTTCACCATACAAAATGTGCGTTGGGATTTTCCATATAATAGGATTTTCTCTTACATAGCAAAGATAATCCCATGAAAGGGTCTCTCCAAAGGTTGTCTGAATTTCTTTTTTCTCTTTGAGTTCATCTTCTGTAACATTTGCCCAAATCATCATATCAGCAATAAGCCTTTCCATATCTACAATGGGCGAAATAAAATATGCTTTCTCTATTTGCTGATTTGATAAGGCATTGATAGCAAAATACGCTCCAATGCTATTGGCAATTACTTCAACAGTCTTGTAGTTTCTATAAATTGAATTAAAAAGTAATGGAAATTCTTCTTTTGCTTCCCATGGAAACTGTGCAGTATAGTCAAGACCAATTACATCACAATCACTAAAGAGCGACTTGTAATGGAGAGCTTCTTCAGCATCTCCTCCTTTTCCATGTATATAAATAACTGCTTTATCCACGATAGTAATCCTCCATAATTTCTATGTTTATCCATCATTCATTATAATTTCCTCAACCTTAAAAGTATAGTGGGCTTTTGTAAAAAACAAAAGAAACCGCCTTTCCATCGGACAGTTTCTCTCACTATGTCATCCTGACACGATAAATTTACTGGTCAAAATCCGGGTACAGCTCCAGCTGAGAGAAGTCCTCATCGGTCATCGCACAGAGCTTCGTAAGGGCACTGTCGGTCAGCTCCCTCAGTTCCGTTTCCTCCGGCGAAAGCTCGCCGTGCATTTCACGCAGGCTGTCGATCAGCCCGGTGCGGCTGCCGGTATTGTAAATGCACATCAGGTTCATTTCCTCAAAAGTAAAGTTTCCCATATCAAATCTCCCTTTCCGCACTCTTTTTGGGTGCTGTCTTTTTGTGTTCTGCTTTGGGCTGGTTTTTCAGCTGTTCCACAACGGATTTTTTCTTTTCCCATTCCTCCCGATGGGTGGCGGCTGCCAGAGCCATCAGGGAAATGGGCTGACCGCTTCGGGCCTGCTGTTCCAGCTCTGCCACCGTAGGCTCTTTTGCGCCATTGTTGATGATGCCGTCGATCATGCCGTAATCGTCCTCTACGGCCATCTCTGCATTTTTCAGCGGATTTTCCGGCAGGAATCCGGGGATCTGGGTAAAACCAACGCTGTCGCAGTAATGACAGGATACCTTACCGTCCTGTTTGATCGCAACGATGTCGCTGACGCTCATGGAGGGACTGTGAAAGTCTACGGGTTTTTCCAGATTGAATTGCTGATAGAGTTTTTCCAGCTGCTCCGGCACAGTGCCAGACTCACTCAGCGGAGCGGTGTAGATGAGGTCATAATTGCTGCGGTCTACGGAAACATCATGGGACTCTAACCAGTCCAGATTCATAAAGCGCACATTCTGCGGATCGTCACGGCTCACCTGGTAGATGGCAAAGCAGTTTCTGTTCTGGGAGAGAAATGCCTGTTCTCGTTCCTGCTGATGTTCCTGACGCTCCATGACCTTTTCGTGGAACTGAGGGCTTTTCTCCCATTCCTCACGATCCACGCCGAAAAGACCGCCATGCTCCATGATCTCCTGCGGGTCAAACACCATGCTCTCCGTATTGTCCTCATGCAGCACATAGACAGTCAAACCGGCGGCATCCAGTTCCAGCGCCCGTTCTCTGGTAACAGGGAGCATCCCGTCATAAGAGTAACCGTATTTCTGCATATCCGGTGTGGAGACCTGCTCATCCGGCGTTGGGTATTCATCCAGCGCCTGCTCCTGTGCCTCCGGCAGCTGGGAAGAAGCAGTCATCTGACTGGCCTCTGCCTGCATCTGCTGGTAGGCAGCTTCCTGCAAGGTCTCAATCATGGACAACGGTGCGTATTTTACCGAGTCTCTGCCCAAATCGTTGTCATCACAAATCTGGAGAACTGCCTTCATGCGGGAAATCTCCGGCATATCCAGCTGACCACCATCCAACTCTTTCATGGATGCGGCATCGTAAAGGGTATAGTCCCAGCCGCTGTCACAGGACTGGATATGAAGATAGGTGGCATTGTCGATCAGAAACAAAGCCTCCTGCTGATTGGCGTCCGCCCCCAGCACTTCCATTTCCGGCATTGCCGCAGCCAGTTCCTTTACCGCTTTTTGCACCAGAGGATTATCACGGTAATAGTCGATTGCCTGGATGGTGTCCAGGTCAATGGTCTGGCCGGTCAAAATCGGAAAAGGTCCTTCATAGTCGCTTCCGTCTTTCAGCTCAAAACCAATGCCCTTGATCCCGTTCATTCGCTCTGCCGGAATCTCCTGATAAATGCGGACAGCTTCCTCCAAAGACAGGTTATCGTGGTATTCTCCGAGGTTTGGAAACTCCATGCACTCTGCTACATAGTAGGTCAGATTGCCGGTCTGCTGTCCATCAGATACCTTAGCGGCATCTTCTGGCTGCTCTATCGGGGCGGGTTCCGGCTCTACCTTTGCATGAGGGTCGATTCCGCGCTCTTTGCAGATTTCCTTATAGTGGCGCTCAATATCGGAGATCAAAGTGTCGGAGGTTTTGTTGATGGTCTCCAAACTGGCTCTCAGTTCTTTCAGTTCCTTGCCCTTACTCCAGCTTGCAATATAGCCGAAGCTGTTTTCTCCAGTCTCGATGCCAAAATACTTGCAGACCGCATAGGAAATGCTTTCAGCCTCCACTTCCTCCGTGTGACGGTTTTTGATTGCCTGTTTTTCTGCGGTTGCATCTTCCTCAACTGCAAGCCGCCATTCAAACTGATTTTCGTCCACATAGCGCCAATCCATATCAGAAGCAAACTGTTCAGCTTCTTTTTCTGTGGCAAAATCCAGCTTGAAATCATGCTTGGTTCCACCTTCACTCTCCAGCACAACCTTCCATGACGGTAGCATTTCATATTTTTTAGGGTCATGGAGCTTGCTGTGGGCAATCTCGTGTACTGTGGCCGAAACCGTCTGCACCTCACTCATGCCCCGACGAATGGCGATTTTCTGATGATCGGTAGAAAAATAGCCGTCCGTATCGGCGGCCATTGCTTCAAAAGTGATCGGCACCGGCGCACTGCGGCGCAGAGCCTCCATGAATGCCTCATAATTTGGCACATTGCCGGAAAGGGAGGAAGCAAGCTCCGGCAAAGGTTTCCCATCGGTCTGGCTCACATCAAAGACCTTGACCGGACGAAACATGGGGATTTCGATTTCTTTTTCCTCTGTGACGATCTTTCCGTCTTTATCCAGAATCGGAGCCTTGGTATCCGGGTCCAGCTTCTGCTCCTCGATTTTCTTCTTATACGGTGTGGGGGCGATGATGGTAATGCCATGCTCGCCCTTTTTTACATGACGCTCAAACTGGTCTTTCCACTTATTGTATCCGGCTACCAAAGTGGCGTCCGGCTTCTGCATATAGATGAGCATGGTGTTGTTTACCGAATAGCGGTGGAAGCGGGACATGACGGACAGATAGCGCATATACTTTTCACTCTCAAACAGTTCCTTGATCCCCTGCTCGATGCCATCTGTGATTTCCCTTAGCCGCTCTCGGTTGGTGGGTTTGTTCTCAGCCATGATTTTCAATCTCCTTTCCAAGTGTGTGATTTCTGCTGTGTGTTCTGCAACCCATACCCTTTGTTCTTCTTCACTTTCATAAAGAAAAAGGTCCAACAGGTACTCTACATAGGTTTTCTTCTGGATTGCTTCCACAAAGCGGGGGTGCGGTTCTTCCTCCGGTGTCCGGGGAGAATGGTCAATCCCCCATTTTTTCAGCAGATGGTAGTAATCGGACAGTACGCGATAACACCGCTGCCGGTCCTCACGAAACTTCTGCGCCTCGGTTTTCTGCCGGACATATCTCCTGCGGGGCGGGGCCTGACTGTCATAGATCAGGCCAAAGTCCTGTGCCAGTTTCTCCGCCGCTTCTTTTGAAGAGAGGTCAAAGAGCTTTGCGGTAAAGTCGATCACATCCCCATCTTCACCGCAGCCAAAGCAGTGGAACCGCTGGTCTACCTTCATGCTGGGGTTCTTATCATCGTGAAAGGGACAGCAGGCCATGCCATTTCGTTTGACTTTTATCCCATAAAGCTCTGCCGCTTCTCTGGTGCTGACCGACTGCTTGACTGCTTCAAATACATTCTCTGCCATGTGCCTTTAACTGCCGGACTTTCTCGCAGGGGGCTGGTATCCGGCAGCTTTCGCACGCTCACTGGCAGCTTTGCGGCGTTCTGCGCTATATGGCTCTCGGACTGATACACACCGCTTGGGGACGGTAAAGTTATGGGCGTCCTTTCGGATGATCTGGTCGGGGTGCTTTTTTGCCAGCAGATCCAGCTTCTCCATCAGACGGGGATCATGAGTATAGATCTCAGCCATTGGTTCTGCCTGGTTATAGAGGAGAATGGTTTCCCGTTCCACTAAAGAGAGCTTCATCGGCTGCCTCCTTTCCGCTGGTCAAATTCCAGCTTGAAGTTGGCGTACTGTCCATCATCCTCCAAAACCACAGCGGCATCGTAGGTCTTTCCGGTTTTCTCCGAATATAGGCCCGTCACATGGACACGGCCATCGTTAAGCAGTGCAGACACCACAGCCTTGGTCGGCTGTTTTTTCTTGGCAGCCCACCATTTGTTATTTTTCCAGATTGCAAATTTGCAAGAATCATTCTGACAGAAGAAGCCTTTTTGCAGTTCTGCAACTTCCCCACCGCAGCGAGGGCATTTGCCTACCACCTCACGGGGCGGGGCAAACAGGTACTCGGTTCCCTTGATGACCTGATAAGTCCCCACCAGATCTTTCAGCATGGTGCTGATCCCGTCCAGAAACTCCTCCGGGGCAAGCTGCCCGCGCTCGATCTCGCCCAGGCGGTACTCCCACTCGGCAGTCAAAAGCGGAGATTGCAGCTGTTCCGGCAGAACGGTGATCAGGGAAACTGCATCGTGGGAAGGGAGAAGCTGCACCGTTTTCCTGTTCTTTTTTCGTTCCAGAAAACCGGCAGATACCAGCTTTTCCAAAATACCGGCACGGGTGGCCGGTGTCCCCAAACCTTTTCGCTCGGCATCCTCCGGCATATCCTCTTTTCCGGCAGTCTCCATCGCGGACAATAGGGTATCCTCCGTAAAGTGCTGAGGCGGACTGCTTTTGCCTTCTTTGACGATTGCCGCAGCAACCGAAAGGGTCTGTCCTTCAGTCAGCTCCGGCAGGGCTTTCTCTGCGCCCTCTTTTTTCGGCTCTGCATCCTTCATTTTGGCACGGTAAGCGTCCTCCAGTGCTTTCCATCCGGGGTGCTTCACCGTTTTTCCTTTGGCGGTAAACTCCCTACCGGCACACGCTGCAATCACAACGGTTTCCGAATAGATATGGGGCTGGGCCACTGCACACAGCAGACGCAGGGCCACCAGCTCCAGCACCGCTTTTTCTCCCGCAGGAAGGGCAGAAAGGTCTGCATCCTTGAGATTTCTGGTAGGGATTACTGCGTGGTGGTCGGTTACTTTCTTATCGTTGATGACTGTCTGCGGATCACAGGTAATGGCGATCCCTTTGCGAAACAGCATAGCATTGGCAACCAGATTCACCAACACCGGCAGGCTGTCTGCCATATCACCGGTCAGATAGCGGCTGTCAGTACGGGGATAGGTGCAGAGCTTCTTTTCATACAGGCTTTGCAGATAGTCCAGGGTCTGCTGGGCTGTAAATCCAAGCAGGCGGTTGGCATCTCTTTGCAGAGTAGTCAGGTCATAGAGGGCAGGCGGCTTTTCGGACTTTTCCTTGCACTCCACTTTTTTGATTGTGACAGCTGCACCCTGACAGGCTTCTTTCAGCTGCTCTGCGCTTGCTCGGTCACTCATACGCTCCCCGGATACGGTAAGACCGGGCAGCTCCAGCGCCACGGTATAAAAGGGAACCGGCTTAAAGGTGTCGATCTCAGCTTCTCGTTGGACAATGAGCGCCAGCGTTGGGGACATAACGCGCCCGATGTTGAGGGTGCGGTGGTACAGCACGGAAAAAAGCCTTGTGGCATTGATCCCCACCAGCCAGTCGGCCTTGGCACGGCAGAGGGCAGCATCTCGAAGTCCGTCATAGTCCGCACCGGGGCGCAGGTTTGTAAAGCCTTCCCTTATGGCGGAGTCCTCCATTGAAGAAATCCAGAGCCTTTTCATCGGCTTTTGACAGCCTGCCAGCTCATAGACGCTGCGGAAGATCAGCTCGCCCTCGCGTCCGGCATCGCAGGCATTTACCACTTCGGTCACATCCGGGGCGTTCATCAGCTTTTTGAGAATATCAAACTGCTTTTTCTTATCCTTTCCCACCACCATCTGCCAATGCTCCGGCAGAATAGGCAGGTCATCATATCGCCACTTGGCATACTTGGGATCATAACTGTCTGCATCCGCAAGACCGGCCAGATGGCCCACGCACCAGCTGACACGCCAGCCGTTCCCCTCCAGATAGCCGTCCTTACGAGCAGTCGCGCCGATCACGGCGGCCAGACTTTGTGCAACCGATGGTTTTTCAGCGATTACCAGTTTATATCTCATCATCTTCAGCCTCCCATTCTTCCCGCACAGGCGTGTGCAGTTTTTTCTCTATGCTGTTTTCCTCATCCAGTAGCAGGTTATAACCAAACCGGTAGTCATAGCGGTACAGTTTCCCCAGCAGGTCATTGATGATGATACGGCAAGCCAAAATGACACGGGTTTTATCCACCTGCATCAGCTGGTAGCGTTGATAATTGCTGTAATATTCTTCGTGACGGCGGGTATTGCAGGCGGCATCTTCAAGTAAACTATCTACTGCATCCTGACAACCATCTTCTTTTTCCCCTTCCATGCAGTTCAGAAGTTCCATCATCAAAGGAAAGCTCTGTTCATCCATAGGAGCTTCTGCTGCAAGAAAACCGATCAGAGCGGATAAGAGCAGATGAGCCGCCGTCTGTTCTTGTTCCGTCAAAACGGCCATTGTTTTCTCCGCATTTGGCAGGATCTTTTCTTCCACAAAATCTGCCGCGTCACCGGAATAAAGCTGACGGATAGAATCTATGGACAATGAAACTGTCGTGGTATCTAAGGAGAAATCAAAGGGATCATCTTGCTTTGGCTTTCTCCAAAGTTTGTTTAACATGGTAGAAAGAATGTCGCCGCCAAAATACACGGCGATCACAAGCAGGTCAAAAACAGCAATCAGCTTGATAAATATAATCAGAACACTCATTTTTTTCGTTTCCTTTCTTTGAGCCAGCGTTCCATCTCACGATGGCAGATACCTACGCAGGGACTTCCATAACTCCCGCAACCATAGCAGGGGTGGTTGTGGGATAAAGAATGAGGACGGGAAGTTTCCCTCCCGCCCTCCGGCCTGCGTGTCATCATGCGTTCATAGGGACTGTCTGTGAAACGGGTCATTTCACACTGTCCTCATCATCATCTTCTGTGCTGCCCCCGCCAGCGTCAGGCTCATCTGACTCCTCATTTTCGGTTTCCCATTCCTCGGAATCTTCCTCGCCATAATCATAATCGTCCAGACTG